>ERZ772932.407-NODE-407-length-24141-cov-10.955244_pt1 | contig 24141 bp, 19 predicted proteins | sample MGYA00511684_ERZ772932 | MGnify/ENA primary metagenome ERZ772932 (study PRJEB29015, sample SAMEA2738078) | human oral metagenome | biome: human oral; feature: human-associated habitat; material: saliva | place: China | collected 2210 ...
GGGACTTGAACCCGCGACCTCCGCCGTGACAGGGCGGCGCGCTAACCAACTGCGCCACGAGGCCAGTGTGAATTCACTGTGTTATTCACTTGTGCGAATCCGTACCCCCAACGGGATTCGAACCCGTGCTACCGCCGTGAAAGGGCGGGGTCCTAGGCCGCTAGACGATGGGGGCCATGGGCCTTCGACGTCGTCGCGCCTCGAACCGGGATGAACACTAAGGGCACAGTCTTCCGCAGCGCAAATCCCAGGAGCGTGACCCTCCTCACCGCTCGGTTTTCGGCGGAATTCCAGCCCGTGAGGACTGCCGGGCCGGAGCCGGACGGTCTGGCAGGCTGTGCCCGTGAGCCACGAGCACCAGCAGGAGCCTGACCGCCCCCGGGAGCCGCAGCCGGTCAGGATGTCGCAGCAGGACTTCGAGGACGTCGTCGGCGACGCCCTCGACCGGATCCCGGAGGACCTGGCCGAGGTGATGGATAACGTCGTCGTCCTCGTTCAGGACGAGCCCGATCCGGAGATGCTCACCGAGGAGGACTATGACGACGCCGGCCTGCCCACGCTCCTGGGGCTGTACGACGGCGTTCCCCTGACCGAGCGCGACGAGGGCTGGTCCATGGTGCTGCCCGACCGCATCCTCATCTTCCGCGGGCCGTTGGAGCGCTGGTGCACGAGTCGCGAGGAGCTGGAGGAGGAGATCACCGTGACCGTCATTCACGAGGTGGCCCACCACTTCGGCATCCCCGACGAGCGCCTCCACGAGCTGGGCTGGGAGTAGCGCCGCGAGCAGTGCGTGAACAGACCGTCAGGGTCATTACCTCGCGAGCACCCAGGGACCTGTCTTAGTGTGGCCGGCATGAACGACCGTCATCGGCCTGCAGCTCCGGGTGCCGGGGAGACTCCCACCCCCGCCGACCCGAGCACGTCCCCGCAGCACCACCTGAGTCGACGACCAGTGCTCCTGGCGGCCCTAGTGGGCGCCGGGTCCCTGGCGGGATGCTCCCTCATCCCCGGCTCCTCGTCGGCCGGCTCCTCCTCCAGTGCGAAGCCCACGGCCCCGGAGCCGGCGGCGTCGAGCGCCACCCCCTCGCCCACCGCGGCCGCGAGCCCGGCTCCGTCGGCCACGGCGACCGCGACGGCCACTGACGGACCACTGGCTGGCTGGAGCCTGGAGGAGAAGGTCGGCCAGCTCATGATGGTCGGCGTGGACGCCCAGGCCCCCAAGCAGTCCTCCAACGAGGCCGTCGACACCCACCATGTCGGCAACATCTTCATCGCCGGGCGCACCACCGCGGGCAGCCAGGCGACCCAGAAGGTCATCAGCTCCTTCACCTCCAAGGTCGGCCCGGGCACGACCCACGCCACCCCAATGCTCGTGGCCACCGACCAGGAGGGCGGCGAGGTCCAGGTCCTGGCCGGATCGGGCTTCTCCGACATCCCCTCGGCGCTGGACCAGTCGGCTCAGCCGCGCGACCAGCTGGTGGCCTCGGCGCGCACCTGGGGCAAGGAGCTGGCCGACGTCGGCGTCAACATGAACCTGGCCCCGGTCGCCGACCTGGTCGACATCGCCCGGCCGGCCTCCAACGAGCCCATTGGCCGCTGGGGGCGGGAGTACGGGCACGACGCCGCCACGGTCTCCTCCCAGGCCGGTGCCTTCGCCGAGGGGATGCAGGCCTCGAAGGTCATCCCCACCTACAAGCACTTCCCGGGCCTGGGTCGGGTGAAGGACAACACGGACACCTCAGCGGGCGTCGTCGACTCCACCACGACCCGCAGCGCCGACGCCGCCGTCGGCGTCTTCGCCAATGCCATCGCCGCCGGGGCGCCGGTCATCATGGTCTCCTCGGCCACGTACTCCCTCATCGACCCCTCAGCGCCGGCGGTCTTCTCCTCGACGATCGTCACCGACATGCTGCGCAGGGAAATGGGCTTCTCCGGAGTGGTCATCACCGACGACGTCTCCGCCGCCGTCCAGGTCCAGGACGTGAGCGCGGGCGATCGGGCCGTGCGGGCGATCCGGGCCGGCTGCGACCTCGTGCTGGCCTCGGCGGACCCGACGGTGGCCGCGGACATGGTCAAGGCCCTCATCGCCACCGCCCGGTCCGATCCGGCCTTCGCGGCACGGGTGGACGAGTCGGCCACGCGGGTGCTGAACCTCAAGAAGAGCCTGCAGTCCTGACGCGCGCCGAGATGCGCATCGGCCCGCCTTGAGCCAGTGGCTCGAGGCGGGCCGATCACGTTGTGGGCGAGCCGGCTCAGGTCTCAGCGAAGCTTGGTGGTGCCCTGCGATGTTCCGTTGGACTCGATGCGCTTGGCCAGGCAGTGGTCGGAGTCGTAGCCCTGGGCGTCGCACCAGGCGTTGGCCTGGTCGCCGTCGGAGTAGGTATCACCCTGCAGAGTCACCCACCAGCCGCCGGTGTCGTAGACCGGCCACTGGCTGGTGTCGATGATGACGGCCTTCGGGTTGGCCTGCTGCGTCCTGAGGTACTCGGCGAGGATCGAGCGCTTGGTCCAGGTCTGCCCGTCGGCCACGAGCCCCACCTGCTTGGAGGACAGCTGCGGGGTCCACTTGCCCCGCAAGCTGTTCATCACGATGGGGTAGTCGTGCTTGATCTGCCACTGGATGGCGTCTCCGGCGGCCTGCTCGTCCTGCGCCTCCTGGTTGGCGTTGGAGCTCGCGGAGGAGGCGATGGTCATCGCGGAGTTCGTCGAGCTCTTCGCGGTGGCGGTCGATGAGGAGCCGCGGTCGAAGGAGGGCCGGACCGTCAGGCCCTTGAGGTCGAGGTCCTTGGCGGTGCGGAAGTAGTGCTGCTCGCCGAAGCGCAGCGTCACCGCCCGTCCGCCGTTGGGGATGATGAGCGGGTCGCTGGAGAGGTCGAAGGTTCCCGAGGCCACAAGGTGGTCGACGTCGGCGCCGCCGGTGGGGCTGGTGGAGCTGTAGACGAGGACCTGGCTGGACGATCCGGCTAGGAAGTCACCCTCGGCGCAGGAGGTCGCCATGTTGCCGTGGACCTTGAGCTCGCCCTGGCCGTCCTCCACCGAGGTGATCGTGAAGGTCGGCATGCTGGAGCAGGCCTTGACCGCGCCCGAGGGCAGGGCCGCCGCGGTCGACGTGGCCGCGGCGTCGGCCTGACCGTTCTGCTTGCCGTCCCCGTTCCCGTCGCTGTCGGCCTTGTCCTGGGAGGTGTCCTCACTCTTGTCCTTGTTGGCGAAGTGGCTGCCGGCCCACAGGCCGCCTCCGCCGACGATGACGAGCAGGAGGACCACGATGATCGCGATCAGGCGACCGCTGCTGGATTTCGACGGCTGCTTCTGCTGGGGAGGCGGCATCTGGGCCATCATCTGGGGGCCGAACATGTCCAGCTCCACGGCCGGCTGAGCGGCGGAGAAGCCCGACGGCGCCCCACTGGGGGTCTCGGCCCAGGCGGCGATGTCCTCGGCCGACGGCGGCGGGGGCACGGGGAAGGCCACCGACTCGGCCGAGCCCGCGGCGGGAGCGGCCGAGCCCGCCGTCCAGCCGGAGATCACGGTCGCGGACTGAGCTGAAGCCGTGACGTCAGTCGTGTCAGCCGAGTCGACCTCGTGCCACTGCGAGGCGGTGGCTAGGACGGTCGTGTCGTTGTGGTCGGAGTCCCCAGCCTCGTCGACGGCGCCCTCCACATCGGGATCGACGGCAGTCTCAGCCGCATCGGAGTCCTCGGAATCCTCGGCAGGCCCCTCCGTCCCCGGTTCACCATCGTCCACGGCGACGGCGGTGTCCTCGACGTGCTGGTCCTCCGAATCCGGGCTCCCAGCCTCATCGTCCTCAACGTCTTCGGAGTCCTCGGAATCCTCGGCAGGCTCGTCCGTTCCCGGTTCCTCGGCCGCATCAGCAGGCTCCGCGCCGCGCTCATCGGCAGACTCGTCGACGGCGGCGTCCTCGGCTGCCTGCTCCTCAGAGGCCTCGTCCTCAGGCTGATCGGTCCCCGACTCCTGAGCCTCGTCGGCATCCGTGGCCACCTCGTCGGCGACCTCCGGCTCTGCATCGGGCTCAGTGGCAGTCTCAGCCCCCTCGGTGTCCTCGGCAGGCTCCTCAGTCCCCGGTTCACCATCGTCCGCGTCGGCGGCGGTGTCCTCGACGTGCGGGTCCTCCGGAGCCGGGTCCTCAGCCTCGCCATCCTCAACGTCTTCGGAGTCCTCGGAGTCCTCGTCAGGCTCATCAGTCCCCGGTTCCTCGGCCGCATCAGCGGGCTCCGCGCTGTGCTCGTCGGCAGACTCGTCGGCGGCGGTGTCCTCGACGTGCGGGTCCTCCGGAGCCGGGCCCTCAGCCTCGGCATCCTCGGCGCCCTCGGTGTCCTCGGCAGGCTCGTCTGTCTTCTGTTCGTCACCGGCCTCGCCAGAGTCGTCGGCATCCGCACCCTCTTCGGCGGCATCCGCAGCCGCAGCCCCCGCGTCACCCACGCCACCAGCAGCACTGGTGGCCGCGTCGTCGGTCAGGTAGCCGCGCGCCCGGAGGTTGGCGAGGACCTCGACGTTCCCGGTACTGGCCAGCCAGCCGAGCAGGTCGGGATAGGCGGCCGGGTTAGTCGACAGCGGCGCCCACAGGTCGGGCCGGCTCTGTGCGATCGCGGCCTGCAGGGCCTGGTCCGGAGTCTGAGCGGCAACCGTCGCATCGGCCTGATGCGCCGCCATCATGAGCTGAACCGGATCCATGCAGAGCCTTTCCGGGAGAACGTATGGGTGACCTCGACTGATCGGGCGCGCAGCCAACCCATCCCGGGTCCTTCACCAGGCTCCGATCATCCCCGATGGTAATCACGAATCGTCGGAAAAGTTAGAAAACGGACTCCACCTCGACGAACGCCCGCATCCTCCATGCGCCCCGTCCACCCCTCGTCTCAGGGACCTCCCCGACCCCGGCTCAGGGTCGAGCCTCCACGCGCTCAGGGGACCTGTCCTCCGCCAGGAGGATTCGCGTCCCCCATGCCACTGCCAGACTGAACCTATGAGTAGTTCCACCCCCGTCGCCGCACCCTCCGTCCTCACCCCTCACCACCCGGTGGATGACCCCGTGGTCTCCGCACGCAACCTCTCCAAGGTCTACGGCCGCGGCTCGGGCGCCGTCACAGCGCTCGACTCCGTCAACGTCGACATCGCCCGTGCCCGTTTCACCGCCATCATGGGGCCGTCCGGCTCCGGCAAGTCCACGCTCATGCACTGCCTGGCCGGCCTGGACTCGATCACCTCCGGGGAGATCATGCTCGACGGCGACATGGTCTCCTCCATGAACCAGCGTCGCCTCACCCGCCTGCGCCGCGAGCGCATCGGCTTCATCTTCCAGTCCTTCAACCTGGTCCCCACCCTCACGGCGGCGGAGAACATCACCCTGCCCCTGGATATCGCCCGCAAGAAGGTCAACCCGCAGCGTTTCGACCAGGTGATCGACGCCGTCGGCCTCAGGGAGCGCCTGTCCCACCGGCCCGCCGAGCTCTCCGGCGGCCAGGTTCAGCGCGTGGCCTGCGCCCGGGCGCTCGTGGGCGAGCCGGCGGTCGTCTTCGCCGATGAGCCCACCGGCAACCTGGACTCCCACTCCACCGACCAGGTCCTGGAGATCCTGCGCCGCAGCGTCGACGACCTGGGGCAGTCGGTGGTCATGGTGACCCACGAGCCGGAGGCGGCCGCCTGGGCCGACACCGTCATCTTCCTGCGCGACGGGCACGTCGTCGCCCAGCTGGACGACCCCGACCGCGACCGGGTCCTGGACGCCCTGCGCGAGCTGAGCGAGACCGAGCCCGCCCCCGCAGCCGCCCCGCAGTCCGGCTCGGCCGTCAAGGGGGCCTGAGCCATGAGACGAGTCGCCTGGCGCTCCGTGCGCGCCCACGCCAAACAATTCTTCCTGACCACTTTCGCCGTCATGCTCGGGGTGGCGTTCCTGTCGGGCACGCTCGCCCTGCGCGCCTCCATGTCGGAGACCTTCTCCAATCTGACCTCCTCCACCGTCACCTCGGACCTGTACGCCCAAGGCCCCAAGATCGCCGGCAGCGGCGACGACAGCTCGTCGAGTTTGCAGCAGACCCAGCCCATCGACAGCTCCCTGACCGAGCAGATCAAGCAGATCGACGGCGTCGAGGCCGCCAACCCCGGTGTCCAGATGGTCGGGGTCCTCGTCGGCTCCAACGACGCCCCGGTCACCACCACCGGCGCCCCCACGCTCTTCATACCGCTGTACGACAACGAGAAGGGCCTGACCTGGGTCCAGGGCCACAAGCCTCAAGGGGCCGGTGAGATCACCCTGGAGTCCGGGGCCCTGAAGAACTCCGGCCTCAAGGTCGGGGACAAGACGCACATCGTGGTGCAGGGCTCACCCTCCGAGGTCACCGTGGTCGGCGAGTTCCACTACGAGTCCTCCATGGCCAGCGCGACGGTCGTGGGCGTGGACCCGAGCTGGCTCATGCCCATCGCCGCCCCGGACGGAAAGGTGACGACCATCGCCGTCGACGTCGCTCAGGGCTCCTCAGTGGACACCGTCAAGTCCGAGATCACCAAGATCCTTCCCGATGGCGCCCAGGTCCAGACCCGCGCCGAGGTCATCAAGGAGCAGAACAAGGCCATTGAGGAGCAGCTGGGCTTCGTTCAGGTCTTCCTGCTGGTCTTCGTCGTCGTCGCAATGTTCGTGGGCTCCTTCATCATCATGAACTCCTTCGCGATGAGCGTGCGTCAGCGGGTCAAGGAGTTCGCCCTGCTGCGGGCGGTCGGGGCCTCGCCGGCCTCCGTGTTCGGCGTGGTGTTCCTGCAGGCGGTCGTCATCGGCGTCGTCGGCTCCGCCCTGGGCGTGGCCGCGGGCGCTGGGCTGCTGGCCGGGTTGTCCGCGCTGCTGGACGCCGCGGGCATGCCGCTGCTGGAGGGCACGGGCCTGAGCGGGACGATCATCGCGATCTCGCTGGCGGTGGGCCTGGCCGTCACCGTCGTCGGTGCTCTGCTGCCGGCTCGGGAGGCCGCCCTGACCCACCCGGTCGAGGCCATGCGCGGCGTGTCGGGCTCCCGGGAGAAGTCCCTGGTGCTGCGCACGATCCTGGGCGGGCTGCTGCTGGCGGCCGGAGCGGCCGCGATCGCCGCCGCGTGGGTGAACGCGGACCTGACGCAGCGCGGTCTCATCATGGGGCTGGGAGCGGGCGGCACCGTCCTGGGACTGCTCGTCGTCTCCCCGACCCTGGCCCGCCCGGTGGTGGCGGTGCTGGGCCTGCCCTTCCGGCTGCTGCGGCCCGCCGGGCGCCTGGCGGTGCGCAACATCGTCCACAACCCGCGCCGCACGGCCAACACCTCCGGCGCCCTCATGGTGGGTATGGCCCTGGTGTGCGCCGGCGCCACGCTGGCCGCCTCCTTCCAGTCCTCGACCTCCGACGAGATCAACAAGTCCCTCAAGGCCGACCTCGTGGTCCAGCCCGCCACCATCGGCAGCCTGGGCACCCGGCTGTCGGCCGACAAGGCCAAGGAGATCGCCGCCATCGACGGGGTCAAGGAGACCTCCTCCTACTCCATCTACGTCGACGCCGTCACCAAGCCCGACGGCAGCCAGAACGCCACCGCCACCGTCATCGTCGTCGATCCCGCCACCTACTCCAAGGCCTACGACGTCTCCGCGAGCGCCGGGTCGATGAAGGATCTGGACGCCACCCACGTGGCCGCGAAGAAGGATGAGGGCCTCAAGCTCGGGGACAAGGTCTCCGTCACCGGCCCCGCCGGGTCGGTCGAGGCCACGGTCAGCGCCATCGTCGACCCGAAGGGAACCGGCGGGAACTACTACATCGCCCCCGAGCTGGCGGCCGCGGTGGGCTCCTGGAACTCCCCGGGCACCACCACGGACCCGGCCCACGTCCTGGACTCGCCGCAGGGCATGCTCCTGACCCTCAAGGAGGGCACCAACCTCGACACGGTGCGGAACAAGGCCCGCGACATCGTGGCCGACACCTACCAGTACGCGGTGCGCGACGCCAGCGAGATCTCCGACCAGGTCGGCCAGCAGATCAACCAGATGCTCGCCGTCCTCTACGGCCTGCTGGGGCTGAGCATCGCCATCGCCATCCTGGGCATCGTCAACACCCTGGTGCTCTCGGTCTCGGAGCGCACCCGAGAGATCGGGCTCATGCGCGCCGTCGGCCTGGGCAAGGCCCAGTTGTCCGGGGAGATCATCACCGAGTCGGTCCTCACCTCCCTGTACGGCACCGTGCTGGGCGGGGCGACCGGGGTGGTCCTGGCCGCCGCCCTCAAGGAGGTCCTGGAGGATCAGGGACTGACGAGCCTCAGCATCCCCTGGGGCCAGATGGTGGGCATGCTCGTGCTCTCCGTGGTGGTCGGCGTCATCGCGGCCCTGTGGCCCGCGCTGCGCGCCTCCCGGATTCCGGTCCTGGACGCCATCGCCACCGAGTAAGCGGCGTTCGCCGAGCAAACCGAGCAAACCCGGCGCCCCGGCCGACCCCCGAGAGGGGCGGGCCGGGGCGCCGGCACGTCTGCGCGACCCGCCCGGAAGCTGCCCGAGTCGTGCTCGGCGCGTATTCCCGCGCCCGGTATCTTCCTTGTCACCGCCTTTGCCTCTGCCGCGACGGCTTCCCCTCCGATAGCCTCATGCGATCATGCCCGAATCGTCCTCCCGGTCGTTCCCGACCGTCCCGACCGCGCTGTCCGCCCTGACCGCACAGTCTATGACCCCCGACGCCCCGCTGCCCCATCCCCCGTCCTTGGGGGCCGGGGCGCTTCTGCGCTGGCTGCTGCGCCGCGCCGCCGTCCCGGTCACCCTGGCGACCCTGGCGTCCTGCACCTCCAACATCATCCAGGCGATCGTGCCGGCCTTCCTGGGCCAGGCCCTGGACGCCGGCATCGAGGACGGCCTCAACGGCCGCGTCTGGGGCATTGGCGCGCTGCTGCTGGTGCTGTTCGTCGTCTACGCCATCGGGGACACGATGATGTCCTACTTCGGGGTGACGGCCTGGATGCGCACCGCCTTCGACGTCGACCGGCTCGTGGGCAGGCAGATCTCCGCCACCGGCAAGGACCTGTCCCGGCAGGTCTCCACCGGTGAGGTCGCCACCATCATCGCCTCCGACGCCGACTACCTGGGCAAGCTCATCGAGCACCTGCCGGACCTGCTGGGGGCGGCGGCCAGCTTCCTCGTCGTGGCCGTCCTCATGCTGCGCACCTCGGTGAGCCTGGGGCTCATCGTCATCCTGGGCATGCCGCTGGTGGCGGCCATCGTCACCCTGGTCATCCGCCCCCTGCAGAAGCGGCAGGCCGTCCAGCGCGAGGCCCAGTCCGCGGTCACCACGGTCACCACGGACACGGTGGCGGGCCTGCGGATTCTGCGGGGCATCGGCGGGGAGGACGTCTTCGCCCGCCGCTACCGGGACGCCTCCCAGGAGCTGCGGCGCCGCGGCGTCGAGGTGGCCTCCTCGCAGGCGACCCTCATGACCCTCCAGGTGCTGCTGCCCGGGCTCTTCGCCGCGATCGTCGTGTGGGTGGCGGCGCGCATGGCCGTGGCCGGCAGCCTCACCCCCGGCGGGCTCATCACCTTCTACGGCTACACCGCCTACCTGTCCTGGCCGCTGTGGGTGTTCACCAGCTGCGTGCAGGACTACACACGGGCCGTCGTCGGCGCCCGGCGCCTGAGCCGCCTGCTGGAGGTGGCGCCGGCCGCCGGCAGCCTCGTGGAGCGCCTCAACCTGGACCCGGCCGCCGCCCACGCGATCAGCGGCGACCTGGTGGACACCGGCAGCGGCCTGCGCCTCAAGGAGGGCCGCATGACGGCCCTCGTGTGTCCCGACCCGCAGGTCTCCGCCGACCTGGCCACGCGCCTGGGGCGCTTCACCGACGCCGGCCCCACCGTGACCCTGGCGGGCCGGCCGCTGACCACCATGCCCCTGGAGCAGGTGCGCGCCAGCGTCGTCGTCTCCGGCGCCACCGCCCAGCTGTTCACCGGGACCCTGCGTGAGGCCCTCGACGTGCGCGGCGGCCCCGACCCGCAGCCGGCGGGCCTGGAGGACCTCGTGCGCGCCGAGACCGAGCGCACCACCGGGGCCGACGTCGACCAGCAGGTCCGCCCCCAGGAGCGCGAGGCCCCCGGCGACGACCGGCTCATCGAGGCCATCGGGATCGCCGACGCCGGCGACGTCCTGACCTCCCTGAGCGAGGGTCTGGCCGGGATGATTACCGAGAAGGGCCGGTCCCTGTCCGGCGGGCAGCGTCAGCGCGTGGCCCTGGCCCGGGCGCTGCTGACCGAGGCTCCCACGCTCGTGCTCATCGAACCGACCTCCGCCCTGGACTCCCACACCGAGGCCCGCGTGGCCGCCCAGGTGCACCGGGCCCGCGCCGGGCGCACGACCGTCGTCGTGACCGCCTCGCCGCTGGTCCTGGAGGCCTGCGACGAGGTCGTCCTCCTGGACTCCAGCGGGGCCGAGCTGCTGCGCTCCACGCACCGCGAGCTCATGGCGATGGCTCGCGACGGCCACGCGCAGGCGGCCGACTACCGCGCCGTCGTCTCACGGGCCATGGGTGAGGATGCGGAGGCGAGCTGCTGATGGCACTTCCCGTCGCGCCCGGGCCCGTCGCCCTGCGCAAGACCTTCCGCATCATGGCCTCCTACCGGGGGCGCTTCGCCGTCGTCCTGGCCCTCCAGATCACCGCGGTCCTGTCCACGCTCGTGGCCCCCCAGCTGCTGGGGCGGCTGGTCGGGCGGGTCTCGGCCGGACGGGCCGACGCCGGCTACGTGGACCGGATCGTGCTGACCATCATCGCGGTCACGCTCGTGGGAGCCGTCATCAACCGCTTCGCCCAGAAGCACGCCCGCACCCTGGGCGAGTCGGTCTTCGCCGAGCTGCGCGAGCGCATGATGAACCGGGTGGTGCACCTGCCGCTGAGCGCCGTGGAGTCCGCCGGCACCGGCGACCTCGTGGGGCGCACCACCACCGACGTCTCCCGCATCGAGTTCCTGGTGCGGGTGGGGATCCCCCAGATCCTCGTGTGCGTGGTGACGATCGTCTTCACCCTCCTGGCCGCCGCCGTCGCCCACCCCCTCCTGGCGCTCGGGCTGCTCGTCATCGCCCCGCCCGTGTGGACGATGATGCGCTGGTACCTGCCGATCTCCATCCCCGCCTACCGGGCCGAGTCGGCCGCCCAGGCCCGCCTCAACGGCGTGGTCTCCGAGACGGTCGAGCACGCCGAGACCGTGGACGCGCTGGGCATTGGGGCGCGCCGCGAGCGGGCCATCATGGCGACCATCAAGGAGGCCTGGTCCCTGGAGCGCTACACGGCCATGCTGCGGGTGCGCCTGTTCATGGTGCTCGACGTCGCCTGGCGGGCGCCCGTCGTCGCCGTCCTCCTGTGGGGAGGGTTCCTGGCCGGCCGCGGCTACGCGACCCTGGGGGCGATCACCACGGTCGCCCTCTACTCCATGGAGCTGCGCAAGCCGGTGGGCCAGCTCATGTTCTGGGTCGACCAGGTCCAGATCGCCCAGGCCTCCCTGTCGCGCATCCTGGGGGTGGAGGAGGTCCCCGACGACCGCGTCCCCACCGGCCAGGTGCCCGAGGGCACGCGGATCGTGCTCGACGACGTGCGCTTCTCCTATCGGGAGGGTGTCGAGGTGCTCCACGGGATCGACCTGGAGCTCGTGCCCGGGGAGCGGCTGGCCGTCGTCGGGCCCTCGGGGTCGGGCAAGTCCACGCTGGGGCGGATGCTGGCGGGCATCAACCCGCCCACCTCCGGGAGCGTCACCGTGGGCGGGGTGTCGCTGACGGACCTGCCCGAGGACGAGCTGCGCCGCCACGTGGCCCTGGTGACCCAGGAGCACCACGTGTTCGTCGGCACCGTGGCGGACAACGTGCGCCTGGGGCGCCCGGGCGCCTCCGACGACACGATCCGCGAGGCCATCGAGGCCATCGGGGCCGATGCCTGGGTGGACGGGCTGCCCAAGGGGATGGACACGATGGTCGGCTCGGGGCACCTCGAGCTCAGCCCCGCCCAGGCCCAGGAGGTGGCGCTGGCCCGGCTGGTGCTGCTGGACCCGCACACGCTCATCCTGGATGAGGCCACCTCGCTGCTGGACCCGCGCGCCGCCCGCACCCTGGAGCGGACCCTGTCCACGGCGCTGGCCGGGCGCACCGTCATCGAGGTGGCCCACCGCCTCTACACGGCCGCCGACGCCGACCGGGTCGCCGTCGTCATGGACGGGCGGATCGTGGAGCTGGGCACCCACGACGAGCTCGTGGCCCTCGGCGGGGAGTACGCGAGCCTCTGGCATGCCTGGAACCAGGAGTAGCCGGAAGGCAGGCCGGTGGGGCGGCGGGGAGGCCGGTGGGGCGGTGGGCGGCCGTGCCGACGTCAGGTCAGTCCGGGCCACCGGCACGGTGCGGGTGGCTCCGCCGGCCAGGGCGGCTCTGCCGGCCCGAGCCCTCGGCACCCTCCAAGACCACCTGCCAGTCCGCGCCGTCGGGACGGTGCGGGCCACCCTGCCGATCAGGACGACGATGGCGGCCCTTCGCAGATCGCCGGTGGCGAAAGCCGGCCCCTATCCCCCAAACCTACAAACCCGCTCGGGCCTGCGTTGTTCCACGAGGGCGCAGGCTGTGAGATTCTTAGTGCGGCGAGTCGTCCCACTGTCGCGATCCCGCCGCCTCGCAGTCGGCTGACTGCGTCCAACGCCGTGCCTCACACAAGAAGGTTCGTTCATGCCCAACAACCAGCCACCTCCCACGCCGTCGCAGGCGACGCCGTCGGCCTCCACCACGCCTCCTCGCAGGGCTGCCGGCAGCGCGCAGCCCACGCTCGGGGAGCTCATCGCCCGCATCTCGGAGAACATCTCCGCGCTGGTGCGCGGCGAGATCGACCTGGCCAAGGCCAAGGGCCAGCGCATGGCCAAGGAGATGGGGCTGGGGGCCGGGCTGCTCGCCGCCGCCGGGGTGCTGGCCCTGTTCATCTTCGGGCTGCTGCTGGGGGCCCTGACGACCGGGCTGTCCCACGTCATGCCGCTGTGGGCCGCCTTCCTCGTGGTCGCGCTGATCCTCACCCTCATCGCCGTGACGATGGCCCTCATCGGCATCAAGCGCCTCAAGGCCGCCAAGGCCGACACGCCGACGCCGCAGGAGGGGCTGAAGGAGTCCGTCAACGCCGTCAAGGGGGCCGTGACCTCCGGCCTGAAGAGGGGGAACGCCCAGTGAGCACCAACGCCGCACCCACGCCCGTCCCCGCCGCTCCGGCCGCGCAGGCGGCACCGTCGGCTGACGACGTCCTGTCCGACCTGGCGGCCCGGCGTCTGGCGCTGGCCGCCGACGTCGACGAGCTCGCCGCGCGCCTGGCTCCGAACAACCTGGCCAAGGTTGCCAAGCTCAAGGCCCGCGAGAAGGTTCAGGAGCTGCGCAGCCAGGCCGTCAGCAAGGCCCAGGACACGGCCGGGCAGGTCAAGAACCGCCTGGTCTCCCTGGCCGGCGGCGGCACCGACCCCGAGGGCGGGGTCGACACCTACGACCCCAGCACGCGGACCCTCGCCCAGCGCGTCTCCCGTCTGTTCGACGACGCCCGCGACGGCGACCCCGCCTCCCTGGGGATCGTGACGGTTGCGGGACTCGCCCTGGCGGGCCTGAGCGTGACGGCGACCGTCGCCGCGGTCAAGGCCTTCCGCGCCCGGGCGGCTCGGGCATGACCAGCGGACAGCAGGCCGACGCCTCCGGCGCGGAGAGCGCCGGGTCCGGGTCGCTGAGCCCCGAGCAGATCGAGGAGCGGCTGCGCGCCCAGCGCGAGGCCCTGGCGGCGAGCGTCGATGAGTTCGCCTCCCGGGTCGACCCGCGCACGCAGGCGAGGGAGGCCGGGGAGCACCTGCGCGAGCAGGCGAGCGCCAAGGCCGAGCATCTGCGTGAGCAGGCCACGGCGGGGGCCGGCCGTTTGCGTGAGCAGGCGGAGGCCGGCGCCGGTCGACTGCGCGAGGGGGCCCGGCGCTGGGCCGAGCAGGCGGAGGAGACCTGGGAGCGCGCCAAGCAGGGCGACTCCGAGGCGTCCTCCAAACTCGCCAAGGCTGCCGCCGTCGCCGGAGGCGTGGTGACCGCAGGCATCGTCCTGACCCGCCTCGCCCGCCGCTAGGGCCTGTTGCGAAAGTAGGATGACGCGTCCGCGTCTTCGTACCTTATGGCGCGCGTTCGTACCCTCTACCCCTCGAACGCACGACCTAAGGTACGACCGCGACGTCGGCGAGTCGGGTCTCTCGCCCGTCTCCAGCGCCAGGAGCCAGTCGGCCCGCATCGGGAACTGCGATGTCCGCCGGGGACGTACTTCTCCCCCAGGTCACTGCGGTCAAACCTCAGTGACCTGGAGGAGAACGCAGTCCTCGATCACAAAGTACGTCCTCGACACCGAGCACAGCCCCGCCCCAGACGCCTCCCCACCTGCCGAGGACGCACCATCGGGCTCGCGGACTGCATCCCTGGGATCAGTCCTCAGCCCCTAAGGTGCGTCCTCGTGTCACACCGGCGCCCCGCCGTACTCCAGCGTCAGGATTCAGCTGGTCCGCATCGAGAACTGCGATGTCCGCCGGGGACGTACTTCTCCTCCAGATCACTGCGTTCAAACCCCAGTGACCTGGAGGAGAACGCAGTCCCCGATCACAAAGTACGTCCTCGACACCGAGCACAGCCCCGCCCCAGACACCTCCCCACCAGCCGAGGGCGCACACCCCTCGAACGGGGCAAGCAGCAGGCTCGGCACGCCGAGGACACACCACCAGGCCCGCGGACTGCACCCCCAGGAGCAGCCCTCAGCCCCTATGGTGCGTCCTCGCGGTTCAGCCAGCCAGGGCCGCCTCCCGCGCACCCGTGCGTCCGTCAAGGCCGCCACCCCCGCATATGTCAGGCCCTCAGCGTACGCCCCCGGCGAAGCACCGGCCCCGGCTCAACAGGCAACCTCCCTTCCCGTTCCCAGGAGTCCCCGAGCCAGCAGCCCCGCACGCCTAAGAACCCCGTCTCTCTGGAGGAACGTCGGGCCGATATTGGGCAGCATCCGCAGGCTCACTGAGGGCCTACCGAAGACCCTCTGGGCAATCCCTATGGGACTCTTGGACTCCCTGTCCAACATGTGGGGTGTGCGTCACCACGACTCTCCCCCGGTGTCCGAATGGTGTTCGCGACCATTGACGTTGTACGGTTGCCCCACGACATATTTGACCAGGAAGAGCGCGCCCACGTGCGCGCCGTGACACGTTGGAGGGGGTCGAGCCTATGGGGCGCGGCCGTCAGAAGGCCAAGGCAACCAAGGTTGCCCGTAAGCTCAAGTACTTCAGCCCGGAGACTGATTACAAGGCTCTGGAGCGGGAGCTCGTCTCAGCGTCCTCGGGATCTGAGCCTGACGACGAGATCGACTACGAGGAGCTGGCCGCCAAGTATGCCGTCGACGACGACGACTGGGACGAGGGCGGCAAGTAGCCCCACCCAGTGAGGGCCGGAGGAACGCACCTGCCGGCCCTTCCTCGCGCCTACGAACGCGCACGTCGAGGCCGTCAGGCGGCCATCCGTGTCACTCTCGGCGACTTTTCACTCCCGATCTGAATCACCTGTGTCGCATCGACCCAGGTCAGGACGGTGCTGCCCTGACCCGTTTCTCCAGAACCGGCCCGGTGGGGATTGAATAGTCGCCATCCGTGACACCTCACGGCGGCTCAGGCGGTGTAAGTACCGTGGATGTCGACCGCTCCCCCGTCGACGCCCTTCGTGCCGGAGACGACCCGACCCTGGGCCTCGTACTTCCCGGCTTCGTGCACCTCACCCAGCACCCAGGCGGGGATGTCGGAGCCCTCGGCGACCCGCAGGACGGCGTCGACCACACCAGGCTCAACAACGGCGACCATTCCCACGCCCAGGTTGAGGGTGCCCTCGAGGTCCTCCCACGGCACCGAGCCGAGCTCGCGCACGGTGGAGAAGACCGGCGGAACCGTCCAGGAGGAGCGGTCGACATCGGCGATGAGCCCGGCCGGCAGGACCCGGGCGACGTTGGCGGCCAGCCCCCCACCGGTGATGTGGGACAGGGCGTGGATCGGCCCCGGGGCGGCCGGTGAGGAGAGGGTCTCCAGCATGGCCAGGCACACGCGGGTGTAGAGGCGCGTGGGCTCGAGCAGCTCCTGGCCCAGGGTGCGGCCGAACTCGGGGACCTCGCGCTCCAGGCCCCAGCCGGCGTGCTCGATGACGCGGCGCACCAGGGAGTAGCCGTTGGAGTGCAGTCCGGAGGCGCCCAGGGCGACCAGGACGTCGCCGGCGCGCACCTTCTCGGCGCCGAGCATCCGGTCGGCCTCGACGACGCCGGTGGCGGCCCCGGCGACGTCGTACTCGTCGGGGGCCATGAGGCCGGGGTGCTCGGCGGTCTCCCCGCCCAGCAGCGGGGTGCCGATGGCGGCGCAGGCCTGGGCGATGCCGCGCACGATATCGGCGATCCGCTCGGGAACGACGTGCCCGCAGGCGATGTAGTCGGTCATGAGCAGGGGGCGGGCCCCGACCACGACGATGTCGTCGACAACCATGCCCACCAGGTCCTGGCCGATGGTGTCGTGGATGTCGAGGGCCTGGGCGATGGCGACCTTGGTGCCCACTCCGTCGGTGGAGGTGGCCAGCAGGGGGCGGCGGTAGTCGCGCAGGGTGGAGACGTCCACGAGCCCGGCGAAGCCCCCGACGCCGCCGACGACGGCCGGGGTCATGGTGGAGGCCACGGCGTCCTTCATGAGCGCGACGGCCCGGTCCCCGGCGGCGGTGTCCACGCCGGCGTCGGCGTAGGTGATGGCGGGGGCGGGCTGCTCAGGCTGCTCGGGCTGCTGGGTCATGTGGGGGCTCCTTGTGGACTCGGGTCGAAGGTGCGGTGGCGGGCGGAAAGGGGCGAGGGCGCAGCGGGTGGCCGGTGCGCATCGCCGACGGCGGACCGGGCGGACTCCGGCGGACCGGGCCAGCCGGCCGGGGCGAGGCGGGCACCGGGTCCGGGTGTTAGGTCGTCGATCCAAGGGGGCTGCCGGAGGCCAGGTCCGGGCGGGTGATGCTGCCCGGCGGCACGGTGCGGCCGGCGTCGTCGGCCTGATCGCTGCGCCGACCGCGGTAGGCGGTCGGGACGCGGCGCACCGGAATGGCGGCGCCCGTCAGGCTGCGCACGGGCGGCGGGATCGGGTAGTCGCCGGTGAAGCAGGCCAGGCACAGCTCGTCGGCCCTCTGGCCGCTGGCGGCCACCATGCCCTCCACGGACAGGAAGCCCAGGGAGTCGGCGCCGATGGACTGACCGATCTCCTCCACGCTCATGCCGGTGGCGATGAGCTCGGCGCGGGTGGCGAAGTCGATGCCGTAGAAGCAGGGCCACATGACCGGCGGGGAGGAGATGCGCACGTGGACCTCTGCGGCGCCGGCCTCGCGCAGCATCCGCACCAGGGCCCGCTGGGTGTTGCCGCGCACGATGGAGTCGTCGACGACGACGAGGCGCTTGCCCTCGATGACCTCGCGCAGGGGGTTGAGCTTGAGGCGGATGCCGAGCTGGCGCAGGGTCTGGGTGGGTTGGATGAAGGTGCGCCCCACGTAGGCGTTCTTCACCAGGCCCTGCCCGTAGGGGATGCCGGAGGCCTGGGCGTAACCGATGGCGGCCGGGGTGCCCGACTCGGGCGTGGCGATGACGAGGTCGGCCTCCACCGGGTGCTCGCGGGCCAGGGCGGCGCCCATCTCGTTGCGTGAGGTGATGACGCTGCGCCCGGCGATGCGGGTGTCGGGGCGGGCCAGGTAGACGTACTCGAAGACGCAGCCGGCCCGGCGGGCAGTGGCGAAGCGCGAGGAGCGCACGCCGTCCTCGTCGATCTCGATGAGCTCGCCGGGCTCGATCTCGCGCACAAAAGTGGCGCCGACGATGTCCAGGGCGGCGGTCTCAGAGGCCACGGCCCACCCGTTGCCCAGGCGCCCGAGCACCAGGGGGCGCACCCCGTGAGGGTCGCGGGCGGCATAGAGGGTGCGCTCGTCCATGAAGACCAGGGAGAAGGCGCCGCGCAGCATGGGCAGGACCCGGCGGGCGGCCTGGTGGACGCTCAAGGGGGCCGGTGCGCTGTAGGCGGCGTCGAGCTCGGCGTCGTCGGTGATGCCGGAGGTGAGGATGTCGGCGGCCGAGTCCCAGCCCTCCAGGGCGCCGTGCTCGGAGACGAGGTTGAGCAGGGCGGCCAGGACGGCGGTGTCGGTGGAGGAGCCGCGGCCGAGCTCGCCGCTGAGGTCCTCCCCGGAGGTGGCGTGCACGGCGTCCATGAGCTCGCGGGTGTTGGTGAGGTTGCCGTTGTGGGCCAGGGCGAGGGTGGAGCCGGCCGCCGGGCCGAGCATCGGCTGGGCGTTCTCCCAGGTGGTGGCGCCCTGGGTGGCGTAGCGGACGTGGCCGACGGCCATGTGGCCGGTGAGGTTGGACAGGGCCTGGTCGTCGAAGACCTGGGAGACCAGGCCGAGGTCCTTGTAGACGAGGATCTGGGAGCCGTTGGAGGTGGCGATGCCGGCCGACTCCTGGCCGCGGTGCTGGAGGGCGTACAGGCCGAAGTAGGTCAGGCGGGAGATCTCCTCGCCGGGGGCCCAGACGCCGAAGACGCCGCACTCCTCGCGCGGCGAGGGCTCGAGCTCGCCTGAGTGGTCGTCGGGCAGGGCGGTCAGGCCCGGGACGCCGGCGGGCACCTCGGGCACTGCGGGAGCCGCAGAGGCCCCAGGAGCCTCAGAGGCCGCCGGATCGGGCGGGCTCGGGCGGCTGGTCCGTCCCAGGGGCTCGGAGGAGTCGGCCCGCGGTGTGGGGCGGGCGCCGTCGGGATGGTCGAAGGTGATCTGCGAGGGGTTCTCACCGGTGCGCACACGCACAGTCTGTCATGGTCGGGCGCCGTCTGACCATTGCGTCCGCCGGAGCCAGTCCGCGGGCGGCTTCGGAATCAGCTGTCCCCCATCAGGACTCCGACGACGATCATCGAGACCCCCAGCACAGATCGCCTGGTGAAGGGCTCACGTAGGAGCCACACCCCGGCGATGACACCGAAGACGACGTTGAGGCTCCGGGAGGTGGCGACGACGGACGGAGGCCCGAAGCGCATGGCGACAAGCACCAGCGCGTAGCTCGCCGGCACCAGCACCGCGATCGGGAGGGCCCGGGTCCAGCCGGCAGCCAAAGCAGCAGGCAGCTCGCGACGACGCCGGCCCAGCACGATAGTGAGCAGCACGAACTGAGCCAGACTGGACAGCGCCATGTAGGGCACGACCGCGACGTGCAGCTCTGCGACGGCAAAAGCGTCCCACAGGGTGTAGGCGGCGGTGCAGGATGCGACGGCGCCGCCCGTCCAGAGGCCTCGGGCCCGGGTCAGATTCCGCCAGGTGGCCCTCGAGGCGAGGACGACGCCGATGAGGACCGACATCAGCGCGAGCATCTGGATGACACTCGGGCCCCCGGTCCACGGCGCCGCCACCGCCGTCACCAGAACCGGCGCCAGCCCGCGTGAGACCGGATAGACCACTGACAGGTCCGCTGACGAGTAGGCGCGTTGGAGAACCGCCGCGTAGGCCGTGTGCAGCGCCGTGCTGACGAGGGCCGCCCACCAGGCCGGCCCCAGACCTCCCCATATCGCCCCCACTGTCAGTACCACGAGCCACAGCGGTGCGGCGATGGCGCTGTAGACCCACACGAAGGCGACATCCAAGGTACCGGACCTCTTCACCAGCACGTTCCACAGGGCGTGCAGGGCGGAACCGGCCGCGACCAGGGCAAGGGAGTATCCGAAAGCCATCATGTAGACGTTGTCTACCAGGTTGTAGACGCCGTCTACAAGAGGCAGGCTAGGGTCATGAGCCCGACAACGGAGGACCGTCTGATCCAGGCGGGGCGGCAGCTGCTCGAAGACGACGGCATCAGCGCGGTGACCATACGGGAGGTGGCCCGGCGCTGCGGCGTCTCCCACGGAGCACCGAGACGCCACTTCCCCACCCTCGCGCTGTTACTGGCCGCCATCGCCGAGATGTGCTTCGATGAGCTCCACCATCACCTCACCAATGCCAAGGGCGGCCTCAAGGAGACCGCGAGGGCCTACGTCGCCTACGCCGTCGAGCACCCCCACGCCTTCGACCTCATCACCCGTCACGACGTGCTGGCCGGCAGCGGCCGGGAGCTTCGGGCCAGGTCCCTGCCCCTCCTTCAGCAGTGGCGGGCCCGCTTCGCGGAGCAGCGCCCGGACGCGCCCGAGGCCGCGGCGATCGCCGCCTGGGCGTCCGTCCACGGCGTCGCCTCGCTCGCCTCACGGGGCGTGTTGGAGCTGGTGGGGAGCGATGCTGAGGAACTGCTGGATCAGTTGCTCCCGCAGGCCTGACGCACCTGGCGCCTCAGGACCGGTTCCGCAGGAGCTGGAAGCGGATGCCGGAGGCGGGGTCGGCGGACAGGAGGCGGACCCGCACGCGCTCACCCACCGGGAGGCCGGAGTCGGAGGCCTTCTTGCCGGCGCGGATCTCGGTGACGACGGCGGGCTCGGCCAGGACGAGCTCGCCGCGGCCGTCGCGCTCGGAGGTGATGACGCCGTCGAGGACCTCACCCTCGTGTCCGCGCAGGACCAGGGCCTCCAGGGCGGTCAGGGCTCCGCGGCCGATGGCGCGGGCGCGCTTGCCGGTCTGCTCCATGACGCCCGGCAGGTCGGGCAGCGCCTGGAGGACCCACTCGGGCACGGGTGCCTCGGCGCAGGCGGCGATGCAGACCTCCTCGCCGTAGCGGTCCACGAGTCGGCGCAGCGGCGCGGTGACGTGGGCGTAGCGGGCGGCGATCGCGGAGTGGACGGCCTCCTCGGAGTCGGAGGCCTCGTCGTCGGCCGGGACCCCGACACCGTCCACCCCGAAGGCGAGGTAGCCCGATCCGCGGAAGAGGGACATGGCCTGCTCCATGAAGGCCGCGTGGGCGGGGATGGCGTGGTCCAGGCCGCGCACGAGCTCGGGGTAGGGCTGGACGGCCGGCCAGTCGATGCCCAGGGCCGCGGCGACGCGCCGCAGGCGGGCGTAGTCCTCGGGGCGCGCCGGCGGCAGGGTCCGTAGGATGCCGACGCCGCACTCGACCATGATCCGGGCGGCGCACATGCCGGTGAGCAGGGAGATCTGGGCGTTGTACTGCTCGGCGGGCACGGGCACGCGGTAGGCGAGCCGGTAACCGGCCGGGCCGGCGCTCTCGGCGGGCTTGGCGGGCTCGGAGTCACCCGACGGCGACGCCTCCCCTGCCACCTCTGTTGCTTCTGCCGCCTCGGTCACCTCGACGACCTGCTCGGGTGTGGTCATGCTGATGCCGCCGCGGGCGGCCTCGCGCTCCAGGCGCAGGCGACCGATCTCGGCCAGGAGCTCGGGCAGGTCGGCGGGCGCTTCCTGGGGCAGGGCGCCCTGCCCGTCGATGGCGGCCTGGACCTGGGCGTAGCTGAGGCGCGCCCGCGAGCGCACGAGGGCCCTCTCGACGCGGGCGGAGACGAGCTCACCGCGCTCGTCGAGGTCGATGGTCCACAGGCAGGCCGGGCGCTCGGCGTCCTGAAGCAGGGAGGCGGCGCCGTGGGAGAGGACCTCGGGGTGCAGGGGCGTGGCGGCGTCGGGGGCGTAGATGGTCTCGCCGCGGCGGCGCAGCTCGGCATCCAGGGCGCCGCCGGGGGTGACGAAGGTGGCCAGGGAGGCGATGGCGTAGTGGACTCGGTAGGCGGCCGACGGCTCGGGGGCGTCCCCGGTCCCCACACCGGCCTGTGCGGGCAGGTCGGCCTGTGCGGGCAGGCGCTCCAGGAGCACCGCCTGGTCGAGGTCCATGGAGCCGGGCGGGTCGATGGTGACCAGCTCCAGGTCGCGGGCGTCGCGGGCGCCGTCCGCCAGGAGACGGGCGGGGCCGTCCTGGGCCCAGGCGCCGGCAGCGGCCTCCGCCTCGGCGAGGGCCTCGGGCGGGAAAGCGGTAGGCACCTCGTATTGCGCGCGCAACGCGTCCAAGGTCCGGGCAACCTCGGCGGGCGGGGCGGTGTAGGTGCTCAGGCGCGTGCGACTCATGGGATGAACCTACCGGCGCGGGCCTTCAGCGCAGTGACCAACGGGCGGATGGGGCGGAATCGGCCCGATCTGTCACAGGCGGCGACTTTTAGGACCGAGTGCGCTCCGCAGACGACCAGTCAGAACGCATTGACGCTGGTCAGGACCTTGCGCCCGGACGCTTGCTCCGACAGCGCGCGTTGAAAAGTCGCCATTTGTGACACTTTCGTCCTCTGCGCGGTTGGCACAACAGTCCGCGACGCCTCAGGACATGGGATGACCGGCCCCAACGAGTCTGCGGAGCAGCCCCGGCTCCAGAGCGACAGTCAGAATCGGAGCGGTGGCGCTACGGCGGCACGGCGACGGCCATACCGGCGCCGGCCCTCGGTGCAGTGACCAACAGACGCGCACACCCGCAGCGCGCCCCACACATCGACCAAAACTTCAGAATCGACGCGGCTCCGGGTCCATTTTGAAGAAAATGTTGATGTCTACCCGGGGAGCCGGACCAGGGGCAGGTAGGCGGACAGGTCGCAGCGCTCACCGGAGGCGTGCAGGGCGCCGTCGGCCAGGGCCTCCTGCCAGGTGAGGCGGCCGGTGGCCAGGGCCAGCCAGGTGGCGGCGTCGGTCTCGACGACGCTGGGCGGGGTGCCCCGGCGGTGGACAGTGCCGGCAACGGCCTGGGTGACGCCGAAGGGCGGGACCCGCACCTCGACCGAGCGCCCAGGGGCGCAGGCGGCGAGCTCTTCGAGGGTGTAGCGCACGGCGGTGGCGGTCATCCGACGGCGGAAGGCCCGGTCAGTGGGGCTGGCGGAGTCGGGGATGGCACCGCTCCGAGCTCCGGCCGGTTCGTCGTCGGACGTGCCCTGCTCCTGGGCCCACTGGCGCAGGGCCTGGGTGCCGGCGTCTGGGTCGATGCGTCGTCTTGCAGCCATGGCGCGAAGCCTATGTCGGAGCAGCCCGGAACTGGCAGGCGATCCCAGCCCGACGGCACCTCGCGCCAGGCCCGGTCCGTCGGACGGTGAGCCCCCGTACCCGCGGCGAAGACCTCCACGAGGTCATGCCGGCCAGCTCTGATCGGTCTCGACGACAGCGCCGCGCAGCCGTCCTGGAACATCGAGGACTGCGTTCTGCGCCCAGGACGTACTTCTCCCTCAAACGACTGCGCCCGGGCCGTCACCTTCTGTAGGAGAACGCAGTCCTCGATCGAAAAGTACGTCCTCGATCTGGGGCGACACAGTCCACAGGGACGTTCCGCGCAGACGGGGACGTACGGCCGGGTGCGTGTCGCCCCGGGCGGGGACACTGCCTCGCAGCCAGGGACATCCTGCACGGCGGGGTGCGTGTCGCCCCGGGCGGGGGCATTCGACGCCGTCGGGGACAGGATTCCCGTCCCCGTGCGCGCGGGATGTCCCCGGTTGGAAGGGAGCGTCCCCGTGCGCGCGGGATGTCCCCGGTTGGAAGGGAGCGTCCCCACACGCGCGGGATGTCCCCGGTTGGAAGGGAGCGTCCCCGTGCGCGCGGGATGTCCCCGACGGGAGGAGAGTGTCCCCGGTCGCGTGAAGTGTCCCCGCCGAGGGCCACCGAGCCCCACGAACCCGGCCCCTCAGGTCCTCACACACGTCGTGCGGGGCCCCACATCTGGTGGGACCCCGCACGACGACGCGGCGATAAGGCTCGCCGGGTCAAGCAGCAGCCTCGGCCTGCGCCTCGGCACCCTCCTTGCCGTCCGCGTTGCGCCCCAGCCCCTTGAGGACGATGACCAGCGCAGTGCTCACCACCGTCCCGGCCAGGATCGCCAGGAGGAAGCCACCGAAGTGGGTGATGGCGAAGGCGACGAACACGCCACCGTGGGGCGCGCGCGAGCCGACGTGCATCGCCATGGTCATCGCGCCCGTCACCGCGCCGCCGGCCATCGTGGCCGGGATGACGCGCAGCGGGTCGGCGGCGGCGAAGGGGATGGCCCCCTCGGAGATGAAGGACAGCCCCAGCAGCCAGGCGCTACGCCCGTTCTCCACCTCGGCCTTGGTGAACAGCCGCGAGCGCAGGAAGGTCGCAGCCGACATCGCCAGCGGCGGCACCATGCCGGCCGCCATGACGGTGGCCATGATCTCGTAGGGGGCGGTGTTGCTGGCGCTGGCGGCGG
>ERZ772932.413-NODE-413-length-24008-cov-3.271824_pt1 | contig 24008 bp, 27 predicted proteins | sample MGYA00511684_ERZ772932 | MGnify/ENA primary metagenome ERZ772932 (study PRJEB29015, sample SAMEA2738078) | human oral metagenome | biome: human oral; feature: human-associated habitat; material: saliva | place: China | collected 2210 ...
GGGGACCAATGAAGGAACTCGAGCGCAAGTATATCGGCTATCTCAACAAGGAAGGCTCTGATCCGATCAAGTGGACGATGATTGAGTACCAGCTGCTCAACACGCTCACCACGGCTCAGGTAGAGCAGAACAAACGCCGTATGCGTGGCATCTATGTGAAACCCGAAAAAGGTGTTGCCGGCTCTTACCAAAATGCGGGTACGGGTATCCTTTATACTTTGCTTCGCTATGTTCACCAGTACGATATCAAGCCTCACTCTGGCGACGAATACCGAAGCTATACACAGGCTACTTTTCTCCCTGCTGTGCAGGAGTTCATTGCCGATGTACGCAGCTCCGTTACTGAGGATATGGACATCGACCAGCACTGTGTCTATCTCAATAAGAACCACCAGTCGTGGTGGATTAAGAATGTTCGCACCACATACGGTAAGGACACAGACTTCAGCGGCCCGATGGGGGCGCTCAATGTCGTTCCCGACAGTACGATCCGCATCATTTGGTTGCCTTACCTCGGCCAGCTGCCGTTCATGATGCTGCATCAGCCTGGCAACATTCAGTTCCTCGAGTTTGTACCGGGAGAGATGCTCTCCATGAAGATGCAGGAACAGATGGAACAAGTCCGTGCGTGGAGTACTTGGAAGGAAGGTTGCTCTGCCTCGTTCACGGGCCGTCGCTTCGACACCAAGAAAGCGATGGATGAAAATGCCTGGGAGTGGCAGCAGATCTTCATCAACCTCTTTGCCGGCACCATCATCGATAAGGTGGACGCTGCCAACGGCTTTTGGCAGGTGACGGGAGCAACCACAACCGCCGACACCTACACCGACATCACTGGTGCAAAGGCTGGCGTGGCGTACTGCATAGAGGCTGGGGTGCCTGAACATCTGCCAAAGATTGCCAAGTCGGGCAAGTTCGCCAATCTTTCCGCCGCATTCACAGCTACGGCTGTGGGCGACTACATCATGGTGATTCTCGGAGCCGACGGCAACTTCCGTGAGTTGGAGCGTTGCGTAGGTGGTAAACGTACCATAAATAAGGAACTCCAACCGAACGTTCCCGGCGGACGATAATACAAAGACCATTGTTGTGTGGTATTAAATATATGTTTGTTTCACAGCAGGGAGCCAAACAGCTCCCTGCATAACAAAAAGAAAAAATGAAAAATAAAAAATTTAATATGATGGTCGGATTGACTATTTTTGGCTTGGTGTTGTTTGTTAGTGCTATTCTTGATCATTCCTTACTGCAGCTTGGTGGGGCGGGGATCTCTATTGCTTCGATGGCAGTTCTCGGACACATTGATGATGTCTCCGATCGAGATACGCATGGATCTGATATCTCCTATATCGTTTACCTCATCGCCCTTGACCAAATTGATCGAACCAAAGAGTTTCCACAGCCGAATGTTAATCGAGAGGTTGCGCCGATTTCGTTGAAACCGGGTGAGATTCCACACTATTTCGAAGCGCACGATATTCCCACATTCACAGGTACAACAGAAAAAGGAGATATTACAACAACCGGTGAGAATCAGTTTGTTCTCGTCATGGGGGGCGCACGTGAGCGGCTTTACAATTTTATTGAAGAATATAGTGGTGGCAAGTTTATCCTTCTCTTTAAGCATATCAAGAAGAAAGAGTGGTTTATTCTTGGAGAGTTAGAACGCCCAATAATCCTTTCTAATACGGAAACAAAGGATGATAAGGAGGGGCGTTATTCAACCTTAACCTTTAAACGTAGTTCTGTGGATCTTCCTCTAATTTATACGGGTAATCCCGCAGTGACAGCTGCAACAACCGTACCGGCAGGGGCTACAGATATTGCCATTACGGCTGCTTCTAATACTTATATGATTCCGAATGGAACTTCAGCTGCGGCTTCCATCGCAACTGTATCGGGACTTAGTAAAGCCGATAAGGGACGATATATCACGTTGATTGGTGCGGGATCTGACAAACCGGCTACCATTGCTGATGGCTCTACCTTTGTTCTTGAGGAAGGGGCTACATGGACAGCAAAGACCGGCGCTTCTATTACTTTCCGTATCCTTGATACTACGACGCTGATCGAGATCTCGCGTACTGGGGCGTAATATGACATTGTTTGTGGACCGGTAGGAGTTTTTGTAATTCTACTGGTTCACGTAATTGGTTAAAAAACAAAATTATGTATAGCACAAAAGAAAAAATTCATATATTCCGCAAACTGAGCTGTCCGGATGTTGTGGAAGCTGATCTTGCACTGTTGCACGAGAAAGCTCCGCACCTCACAGATTTCATCCGATTTGATTTTGCTCCGCGTAAAAATCACGAAGATATTCTCTTTTGTCTTCTTGATTTTTGCGAACAAGACGAGATCATACGTTATCGTCGCGAGTTCTTTGCTGCGGCAGATGGTGAAGAAAACAATTCTCCTACAGATGGAGATGGTACCGATAACCAGGTAGATGGTGAAGGAAACGATTCCCCCGCAGTTGGTACCGATAACCCGACAGACGGTGAAGGAAACGATTCTCCTACGGATGGAGATGGTACCGATAACCAGGCAGACGGTGAAGGAAACGATTCTCCTGCAGATGGAGATGATACCGATAACCCGACAGACGGTGAAGGAAATGAAAGTGCTGCAGAGAACAACAAAACTCCCGCTGTGGATAACTCTGTGGATAACTCTTCTGAAAAAGGAAGCAATCAATCCAAAGAGCCTGTTACGCCAAAAAAAAAGAAGAAGAATACCCGAAAATAGATTGGGGTAATCTATTCGATGTGGATGTTCAGATGGCTACTGTTATCTATAACGATCGCATCAATACGTGGCGAAAAATGAAGCAGCTCGACGAACAGCTGGAGACGAATCCGACCGTGCAGGCCGTAGCTGATATGGCAGAGTTACGCATTCGAAATCTCCAGGCTTTCGCCGAGCTGCAATCGTTTAACGATGCAGGGAAATTTCTCTGCAAACATCCCATACTCTTCGGCCGTTCAGAGATAGCACGACTTATTCAGCTTCTAAAGGCTGATCCGGCAGAGTTCCTTCTCCAGCACAAGAATGTGCTCGACAATATCAAGCGTTATCGTTCATATATTAAACGTCACGACCGTAAAAATCGTCGTGACACTGATCGTAAAAATCTCGAAAGGCATCAAGAGCGTGAGAGATTATTTAAAATGGTCCTCGAACAACAAAACAAGTAAAAGAATGGATAATTGTATAAAAGTTTTTAACTTGGGCAATCTGCCTACTGCTCCGCTGGATTCTTTTATCGAACTTCAGGAAGATTTCAAAAAGCCTGATGCAGACAAATTATCGAAGTTACAGATGCTCATCATTACTCGTGGCTTCAAGTATTCATTCAAAGTGTGGAAAGATCCTGATGGCAAACTGTGGATTATCGATGCGCACCAAAGAAGAAAGGCTCTCCTTGGACTTCGCTCCTATGGATTCAAGATTCCCGAGATTCCCTATGAGGAAATACAGGCTTCTAACAAGAAAGAAGCTGTAGAGGAAATTGCTGCATATAACTCAGAGTTTGCGCAGAAAAATCCCGATACCCTTTTATTCACAAAATATAATATTAGTGGCGATGATCTTGCCAAATTCAATCTTGGCTATGAAGTTAAGCAAAACGATTTCTCTGTCGGAACAGATAAGTTGTTTGCCACAGAGAATGATACAGCAGAGATACAAGAAGATGCCGTTGATACCCTTCCACAAGAGGATAGTGATGTCTTTGCTCGCCCAGGCGATGTATTCAGACTCGGTAACAACAGGTTGATGTGTGGGGATTGTCGCTCGAAGAAGGATATTGCTACACTTATGAATGGTCGAGTTGCCGATATGATTCTCACAGACCCTCCTTATAATGTCAATTATGAAGGTGGAGGAGACAATAAACTAACCATTCAGAACGACTCTATGGAGAATGATTTGTTTCTCCGCTTCTTGCAGTCTGTATTCAACGTGATGTTTTCCATTGTTAAAGCTGGAGGTTCCTTCTATGTTTTCCACGCAGACTCTGAAGGAGAGAACTTCCGCAGAGCCATTCGGGAAGCTGGATTCAAGATAGCACAATGCTGCATTTGGGTCAAGGACTCCCTTGTAATGGGACGTCAGGACTACCAATGGCAGCACGAACCATGCCTATACGGTTGGAAGCCCGGCGCAGCCCACTTTTGGAACTCAGACAGGAAGCAGACAACCATTTGGAATTTCGATAAGCCAAAAGCCAATAGAATTCATCCCACGATGAAGCCTATCGCCCTAATGGCATATCCTATTACCAACAGCACCAAGAACGGCGATATTGTTGTTGATGTGTTCTCTGGTTCAGGTTCTACTATTATGGCGTGCCAACAGACCGACCGCATCGGCTACGGAATGGAAATAGACCCTAAATACGTGTCTGCCACTGTACGAAGATACATGGCAATGTTTCCCCAACAGCCAGTTCTATTGGAGAGGGACGGCAATGTCTTATCAGAGGATGACACCAAAAAGATAATTCTATGTCGGAATTAGCACAGAATGAAATTCTCTCAGATGAGTATATCAATCAAGTCAGAACGTTCGGAGCATTAAATTATACTCCCGAACGTATCTGTCAGTTACTCGGTCTAAGAAAAGCCAAACGTATAACCTTGTTGTACCGCATAACTATTCCTGGGGATGTGTATTGCGAAGCCTATCAGCAAGGGCTTGCGCTTGGTGAATATAATATTGACGCAGAGCTTGCTAAAAAAGCAGAGAAAGGGGATAATGATTCTATTACTTTGCTTGAGGAACGCAAGAATGAGCGTGCCGAGAAAGACCTGCGTATGAAACTCTTTGGAATATGAAAAGTGAAATAGAGAAATTAGACTCCATACACCCTGACCTTATCTCCGCATTCTTGACGAATGGGGACTGCGAGGGTATTCCACAGGATGTCAAGCTATTCTTACAGCAACTACAATGGTCTGCGGAGATATTCGAGCATGAGCGTAACATTACAAGAGCTGCCAAAAAGCTGAAGCTCCGTATCAATGCAGAGCAACGGCTAAAGATAGAGGAACGCACCTGTATGGCGAGAATCTATCAGGCTATCAACTACTTTCAGGTGGATTGTAATGTCCCCATTAAAGTTTGGGAAAGCAACTTTGCCAACAAGTATGAGGATCTTGCTAAACTCTGCGCTCTTAATCGCGACTACAAGGGTATGAAGTCATGCTATGACGCTGCCTTGGAGTGCCGTCGTAGGTCTTCAGAGATTGCTGAAGCAGACAGGAACTTGGCAGTCAATTTCTTTATTACACCAGAACTTACCCCAGAGGAACTTGGTTTCTCGAAGAAGAACCTCAAGGAGATTGCTGCCAAACACAACCAAGGTTTTTATGTTACACTTATCGACTCCCTGCCTATCGAGAACAAGGAGAAGAAACGCTTGCTGCGTGATGCCGATATTCAGGATGCCGAAATAGTGGAGGAACTGCCCAATGACTGAACTACAACAAACAGAACAGAGTACGCTCGACTTCGAGCATTATTATATGAACCATGTGCAGCTGCTGGCGAACATCATCGACCCCAATATGCTCTATGCCGAGTGGGCGCGTGCCACGGGTAAGACGGAGGGAGTGATAGTGCCACGGCTTATCCGTGTGGCGAACGATATGCCGGGCGAGTTGTCATTCTTAGTACACAAGACCTACGTTGCCTTGATGACGAACGTATGGCCGAACATTCAGGCTTCGTTCTCTCGCCCCGTCATGGTGAACGGCAAGCAGCGTGCGATGCTGGAGTATGGCATCGACTATGTGGTGGGCGAGGCAAAGCTGCCATCACACTTCCGCCGTCCGCGTTACCCCATAGCCTACGCCAAGCACTCGGTTATCTTCCGCAACGGAGCGCACCTGCAGCTTGTGTCTTCCGACCAGCCCGAGAGTGTGGCAGGTCGTAATGCCGTACACGCCTTCGTGGAGGAGATGAAGCACAACAGCGGCGAGAAGCTGAAGTCGCGCCTGTTCCCTTCGCTCCGTGGTGGTTCGGCAGAGATAAGACGGTCGGCATACTACGAAGGTGTTACAGGTGTGAGCGATACTGCCCGTGTCGATTTGGGTGAGGACGATTGGTTCGAGGAATACGAGAACAAGATGGACCGCCAGCTCATCGAGGAGATAGCCTCGGTGTCGCTCTCCATCAACCAGTCGCTCTACAAGCAGTTCACCCTCCAGCAGGAGCTGCGAAACACCAAGAACCCCGTCGTTATGGAGAAGATACGCTTGGAGAACGAGCGGCTCAATGCCTTTGTGGCACGCTGGAAGCCTCGCCTTGCCGATATGCGCCGTAACGCCATCTACTATATCCGTGCGTCGTCGTTCTGCAATAAGGATATTCTCGGTCCCAAGTTCTTCAAGACACAGCTCGACACCCTCGATATGGACGAGTTCCTTACGGCTATCTGCGCCATTCGGCACAAGGAAGTAACCAATAAGTTCTTCACTACCTACGACCACGAGCGACATCAGTTCAAAGATAGCTATATCTACGACCAGATATTAAAGTTCGACCTCAAAGACCAGTTCCTGCTCACGGCACGTTACCTGCGCCACTACGATAAGCGAGAACCACTCTACATAGGCTACGACCCTGGTAATTTCCAGTCGCTCATCGTGGGACAGAAGAAAGACTATGGTAACCGTTTTGACATCATCAAGGAGTTTTGGGCATACATTCCCGACGACCAGCAGCAACTTGCGCAGCAGGTGTACTCGTTCTTCGGCACGGATGCCGTGAACAAGGTTATCCACCTCTACCCCGACCGTGCAGGCAACAAGACACGTGAGGAACTGGAGCAGATAACCACCGACTCGCTTACGATGAAGGCAGCCTTGGAAAGTTACGGCTTTTCTGTAATTCTTTACAACGACGGTGCGCCCACTATCTACCACTGGCAGCAGTTCCGCCTATGCCAGTTGCTCTTTGGCGAGAAACTTCCCTTACTTCCAAAGGTGCGCATCGATGAGAACGAGTGTCCTAACCTTTGCAGTGCTATCCTTATCAGTCCGCTCAAGAAAACCAACGGCAAAATTGAGCTTGACAAAGCCTCGGAGAAGAAGGAGGAACTGAAACGGCGACCAGGGCTAACGACGCAGCTCCCAAGTGCAATGATTTACCTGCTTTATGGCCTTTATTCCGACCTTATCAAGAAGGAATTAAGCAGTTATCCCGATGATTTGCCCGAAAACATAGCCATTTAAGCCCCAATAATGTAGCAAAAGCAACATAAAAAGTTGGCAAAAATAGGCAATAACGAGGGCTATTTACATAGGTCAAAAAGTTACTTTGTTGAAAATCAACGGTTTGCACTCAGAAAATCAAAAACGAAAATAAACAAACGGCGTTTATCAGCACGCACCGCTGATTTTGGATATTGAGGTGCAACCTCTCAAAAGCACGGAAATATGACGCCAGCCCCCCATCTGCCGTCCTTTGCCCCAATAGGGGATTTGCGTAATTTCGCAAGTGATGAAGAAGGCAATCGAAATGGACGGCATCAATGCGATGCGATGGGCAAGGGAGATTAGCAAGCTCCCCAGTGGCGACTTCACGCTGTGCTTCTTCCCCTATTCGAGGTCGCAGGGCGTGGCTGGGGATAAGCTCATTGTGAAACCACATTGCAAGTACCGCACCCAGCTACCACAGGATAGGTTCGCAGTGGACTCGGAGAACTACTTTCTGTTTGAGGACGAGCATGGAGAACCTAAGATGTGCTACCGCATACTAATCAGGTATATGGGCTTCCCACAGGATGGATATAAACTACACAAGATAAATTGGTTATGACAGACAGTATAGAACTATACGGCAATGCCGGTACATATATCATGGACGGCAACGTACTATCCTTTCAGATAGGCGAGGGCAAGCAGGTGTTTGGAACACCTGGATTGCTCGTACCGCAGGGCAGACAGTTAGTCATGCACGAACACCAGTGGCTCAGTGTCAATGGGTATCAAGTATGTATGCGTGGCGTGAACAACGCACTCTGCGACGAAGTAACGGCGGAGATCAAGGAGAACCGTCTGCTGCCACGCTTATACAGCAAGGAGATTAAGATGCTCTACGGTCATGGTCCATGTGCCTATATGCAGACAATAGAGGGTGGCAAGATGAAGCGTGAGTACCTTGCGCTGCCCCAGTGGGACGAGTGGCTCAATACGTGGTGTGAGCGTGGAATGGAAACCTCGGCACAGGCTTTTGCTAAGACCTGCATCAAGAACTTCTACTACTTTGGCGACTTCTTCGTGAAGTGGCGTTTTACCCGTGGTAAACGATTGAGGATGCAGCCTGTGGCTGGGCTGGAAGCGATGGAGAACAAGCACTGCCGTCTTGCCACCACACGGCAGGATGTAGCCTACGAGATGATGAACTACAACGACTTCCGCCATATAGCGGTGGGCAGGTGGACCTATGGTGCAAGTAGCTACAAGATATATCCTAAGTTCAATTTGTCAGAAGTAGACAACTACCAGTACGCTGCCATTTCCCACCATCGGGAGAAATCGGTCGATGAGTTCTACGGTGTGAACGAAACCCACCAAGGCGCACGCCCCTATATCCAGGGTAGCAACAAGACCGCTACCTACATTAACTCCTTCCTGCGCAACTCGCTCGCTGCCAAGATACACATCATTATCCCAAATGCGTGGGTATCGAGCAAGCGCAATCAGTTGATGAAGTTGTGCGAGGAGAACAAAATCCGTAAATCGAAGAAGCAGGAGTTGGTAAAATACAACGGTATTGGTATCGGCACGGAATACAGGGAGTCGCTGCTTGTGGAGTATATGCGATTGGAGCTGCGTAAGATAGGCGACTACTTGAGCGGTTCTGACAATCAGGGAAAGGCTTATTCCTCTATCTCGTTTATGGACTCATCAGGTAACGAGCAGCAATGGAAGATAGAGACTATCGACCTTAAATACAAGGAATATATCGAGGCTTTGATAGCTTACGACAAACGCACCGAACAAGCCTTGCTTTCAAGTGTCGGACTGGATGCCTCTATTACTGCCGTGGATAAAGACGGTGTCATCAGTAAGTCGGGATCGGACTCTTACTATAACTACCTTATATATATAATGTCGCTAACCCCCGAGGACGAGATATGCTGCGAGCCATTCAATTATGCGCTCCGACTCAACTTCCCCAACCTTTGGCAACAGGGCTATCGCATAGGCTTCTATCGTGAAGTTCCCCAGCGACAGGAAGATGTAGCACCCAAGGACAGACTAAATCAGCAACAATCATGAAGAATGTTTTAGTAGATATTTTCAAAGATTTCGGCACCTTCAGTAAGTATGCTCCTGGTGTCGAAACGAACATGGACTTGAACGACCTCCTTTCATCAGGCATAACCGCCCGAAAGCGTGTGGAAACCATTATCACAGCCGAAGTATTTAATGCTATTATTGGCAACCCTGACGATTCGCTGATAGAATCCCTGCGCTCTGCCATAGCCAATATGACAATGGCATCGCAGCTGATTTTCGACAGTATCAATCGGCGCAAGAACCACGTGGATGTCTATAAGTACGAGATAGAGGGAATGAAGCGTTCCTATATGGACAACTACTACAATGCGATGGATACCATTATCCAGCAGCTTATGTCGGCAGAAGTCAATAGTGAGGATACCAGTTCTCCAGCAGCCTTATGGCGAAAGTCTCGGTACTACAAGATTATTGATGTCTGCAAGATCAGAACTGCAGATGAGTTCGACTCTATCTATCCGATAGACCTGTCTTACTTCTTTTTCTTCCGCATTCTTCCTCTGCAGAAAGAAACCATCGACGAGCGACTGTCGGCATACTACGACCGCCTCACTGATGACAATCGTGAGCGAATAGAGCCGATATTGACCCTTGCACTGGTTAAAAAGACCGTTGCCAAGTCGCTCCGCCGATTTGACATCTTAGAGTTCCCCCCAACTATCCGCAACCTCTTTGATGACAGCCACGCCTCACGCTCGGGCAAGGACGAACATGATGCAGCCCTCGACCTCGCCGACCGTCTTGACCTCGAAGCCGAGGAACTCATCGCCAATGCCGATACCTTGCTCGCAACGGACGCGTCTGTGGACTTCTGCTCTAATTCTGCGTATAACCGCCCTGATGACAAAATCATTATGCTGCCATGACAAAGGATCTTGAACTCGTCTATAAAGGGGAAATACACCGCATCCCTAACCGTTGGGACGGTATGACCGACCGCCAGTACATTCACCTTGTGGCCGACTTGCTTCGTATGTCCGCTGGTAAACTCTCTGCCGGCGAGGTACGCATTAACTGGCTGTGCGACGTTATGGGTTGGGATAAGCATAAGTTTCGCTCCGAGGAGCAGATTGCCAACCTTGTGGCTATCTCCGAGCAACTCACGTTTATGTTCCAAATCAACTATCTCGACAACAATGCCGTACTGGACGGCGTGGACGACGAAACTTACCAGTTGTGCCGTCGCATCGATCCCTACCGTCTGCATATTCCCCTTGCTCGTGTACTGCGCCGGCTCGACTATCAGTATGTGGTGGACCTGTGCTTCTGTGTGCAGCTCATCCCTGCCGTCCGAATTGGCGAGCATCGTTATCAAGGCTACAAGATTGAGACAGGCTACGGAATGCTCACCTGCTCGCTCACAGCCCTTCAGTATGTCGAGGCACAGGAACTCATCGAGCAGGGCGACGAGTCGCTTCCGCTCCTCGCTGCCATTCTCTACTATCCCGAAAAGGAGTACCATTCCGAGCTTGCCCACGAAATGGCAAAGGAGTTCGTCAAACTACCAGTCGAAATACTTACGGCTATATCGTTTAATTTTCAGGCGTTTAACAACTATCTCTTTAGTAAGACTTCATTCTCTCTTTTGTCGAAGTTCGTCAAAAAGCCCAAACATCCCATCACTACCGATGCCTCCGATGCGCTCTACGACCTCTCCAAAGAGGGGCTTGGCGATGCTCGTCAGATAGAGCAGATGAACGTGCTTACCTATCTGAAGGTGCTGCGCAAGAAGACCATCGATGCCGTCCACGATATGAAGGGCTTTGGATGGGATAAGTTGAAAATCAGTGAGGAGGTGGGCTTGCCCATTTCCGTAATCGATAAGATATTATGATTAAAGACCAGTTCCTCTATTTCGCACAATACCCATCCAAGGAGGGTATCCGTGCCATACTCACCAATGGGTCGAGCGACTTCCCGGGGTATAACGAACTTGCTGAAGCTCTTGACAATCTTCCCGATATGTCGCGCATCCCTGAAATTGCCAACTATGTCTATGGGCAGTCGTTTGACGAACTGAAGCAGCGCATCGATAAACTGGCAGGTTCGTTCCTTTTCGTTGATTACGGCGAACTGAATATGCTTGCCGACGGGCGCAACTCCTATCAGATCACCCAGCGCATCGCTATCACCGTAGCCAACAAGATGACCAACCGTGCCGACGCTGCCGAATATATGCTTGCCTCCGACGCTACACTTCGTCTGCTCTCAAGGGTTCACGCCTGGATGCTTGCCGATGCGGAGCAGGGCAATATCGAGTGGCTCTCACGTGGCGAACTCGATAAGGCGGAGATAATTCCCTTTGTCGCCACGGAACTCTCCTCCGTCGGATGGACGCTTATGCTCTCCTGCATCAGCCCCGATGCGCTCGGCACCCACCACCTCAGTCGGTCCTTTGCCAAGCGGATGCAGTAACGTAATTTTGTATCACAATTAAAGCCCCGACAATAATGAAAAGATTACCAATGATATCAATCGTCTCTGTGCCACTCACCGTGGTAACCGACCTTTCCCAATACCTCTTCCAGGACTGGGAGTTTGCCAAGTGGATAGGCGTCGCCATCATCATCGACACTATTCTCAGCGTGTGGAAGCACTTCCTCCACAAAGATGCCTCCAGCGAGGCATTCTTCGGTAAGTTCAGCAAGAAGATTGCCATCTACATTCTTCTGCTCATCCTTTCAAACGTGCTTGCCAATTTCAAGGTGAATGGCAGCGTTGTCGGTGCTACCCAGTGGATAGGAACCTATCTTTGCGTGTTTATGATGGTGCGCGAGTGTTTCTCTTGCATTGAGAACATTCAAGCCATCTATCCTATATTTCCAACCTCATTCGTCCGCCGTCTAAAGGACTTCAATGATAAGGGCGAATACATCAAAAAAGACTGATTATGGCTACAGAAGCACAGCGTGCCTTTGCACGCAACATCTATGTGGCAGCGCAGCAAGCCACCGACATCGCCCCCGAGTTCGTTACCGCCCAGGCTATCCTTGAGAGTGGCTGGGGAAAATCCCGTGTGGGCAAATACAATCTCTTTGGCATTACCAAGGGCAGTAACTGGACGGGCAAGACCGTTCTCATCCTTACCCACGAGTATTTCAATACACCCTCTCGCACCTTCACGGCTCCCGAACGTGTCGTGTCCGTATGCAAGTGCAAGACTGGTAATCGTTGGTATTACACCGTCTACCGCCTCTTTAAGGACTTCGACTCCATTGCCGACTGCCTTGCCGAGCATTCTCGTCTCCTTCAGAAGCCGGGCTTTGCCGATGCGTGGCCATACCGCCACGATGCCGAGGAGTTCGCCCGTCGCATCTGCGATAATAAGGGAAGCAAGTATGCCACCTCTCCCGACTATCTTCGTCAGATGCTCTCCTTGATAGCCTCTGTTCGTAAAATGTGTCAATAGACTATGGAAAAGAGAATTGCGATTATCTATGCTATTTGCGGTGCGTTCCTGGTACTCATCGCTGCCCTGGTGTTCTTCATTTGTCTCTATCTCGACACGGCAGCCGACCGCGACCGCATCAAGCAGAACCAAAGTATTCTGCTCCACAACGGCGTGGTAGAAATCAGCGAAACAGGTACAGGCAACAGCCATGCCTCTACTCCTGCCCTCACCCTCCGTCCGTCGGAGTTCAAGGAAAGCGGAGACACCTTGGCAAAGGTGGCCCGTCAGGTAGGCATCAAGCCCTCACGTATCTCCGAGGCTGCCACCGCTGCCACTACCACCGCAGCCGACATTACCGCACCAGTTTGGCACACCACCGCCACCGCCACAGTATCTACCGACAGTTTGCATCGTCCCGATAGCCTGGTATGCTTCTCTTGGCACGATTCTTGGATGTCGTTATCCGGTTGTGTGTCCGACAGCCTGTTCCGTGGCTCGGTATCTTCCACCGACACGCTCGACATCATCGTCCACCGCATACCCAAGCGTTTCCTCTTCTTCCGCTTCGGCTGCAAGCAGGTGCGCATGGACATCATCAGCCGTAATCCACACACACGGCTCACTTACGCACGATATTACCAGTTAGTTAAATAAATGTTCTCATAGGTTTTTTAGTTATTTAGGTTAATAGATTGTTTAGGATGACGGGGCTTTCGCAGTGATGCGACGAGCCCCTTTTTTGTATCATCTTTTATCATTAGATAATTACTTCTAAACCTCTGATTATAAAGCCAATACTACTTGCACGTTCCTCTTTATAGTGTTACCTTAGCAGTACAATTAGAAACAAGGAACAATTAAAAAACAAAGATTATGAACGAGCAAATTCAAAGCATTCTCAACGAGAACGGAACAAAGACTTCCAAGATTCAGAAACTTCTTGCCCTCGGACTTACACGCAGACAGGTAGCCGACCTTGCAGCTGGTGGCAACTACGGCTTTGTACAGAATGTCTACAAGCGCATGATGCAGGGATTGACTACTACGGCAGCACAGGCTACAGCTACGGTTCTTCCCCAGCTCGACTACACCTTCAACCGAAACTTCGGTGTTGAGATAGAGGCTTACAACTGCACACGTGAACGCCTTGCACGCGAGCTTACTGCTGCTGGCATCAGGGTACAGGTAGAGGGCTACAACCACACCGATCACGCTGACCATTGGAAACTGGTAACAGACGCAAGCCTTCACGGCAACAATACTTTCGAGCTGGTAAGCCCAATTCTTCACGGTGAGCAGGGACTTGAGGAACTTGAAAAGGTCTGCTGGGTACTCGACCTTTGCGATGTAAAGGTAAACGACTCCTGCGGACTTCACGTTCACATGGACGCTGCCGAGTTCGACCTTCAGACTTGGAAGAACCTTATCCTCACCTACAAACGTCTTGAGGGAGTTATCGACCACTTCATGCCACGCAGCCGTCGCAATAACACCTACTGCAAAGGGCTTACAGCCATTACTGAGGCTGCCATCAACAGAGCTTCCACCATCAGCGACCTCCGAGCAGCATTCAGCAACAACCGCTACCACAAGGTAAACCTCGAAGCCTATGCACGCCATCGCACGGTGGAGTTCCGCCAGCACGGAGGCTCAACCAACTTCACAAAAATGTCGGCTTGGATACATTTCCTCGCAAAAATGATTACCTTTGCAAAGCAAGGTATGGTGCAGACAGGTACCACCCTTCAGAACATACCTTTCCTTACCGAAAGCGAAAAACTTTACTTCAGATTGAGAACAAAAAAATTAGCAGCATGACAACAACCTACACGCTGAAGGATGGCGACCGAGTGGTCGCCACCTCTCCAGCCGACTTCCTCCACCAGCTCCGCACTGGCAGCCGTTTCGACAGTCAGGGTACGGACAACGATTATATGGTGCGCTTTGCCCATCGCCTTCAGGAACTTGAGGGCTACCTTGTTTCTACCGAAAGCCCCGAAGCCTTCCTTGCCGACCTCATTGCCCACGGCTTTGTCGTAGAGGAATAACCCCACACACCGCTCGTTCTTTGTAGCCGTAGCAGCCTTCAAACTGCTACGGCTTTTTGCTTCAAATGTTAAAAACATAATTTACTATCAAAAAAGATAGTAAAAATTTTGGTTACTATCCAAAAAAGTAGTACCTTTGTATTGTTCAAATAAATATATGGTATGAAACAAGAAAAAATCAAAATGGAGGTTACCTCCGAAGAACAAGACCTCATTCAGGCAATCAGAAATTATTGCGACAGTTATCCAAACGGTTATCCACAGCTCCTCATTTATGCACAGGACATTTTCGACCGACTAACGGATATGCCAAAAGAGTAAAACAAAAGGTTCTCCCTACGGGGAGAACCACTTAAAAGATAAAACTAAAATTACAAGATTATGGAAATAGCAGTACAGAAAGCAGACAAAATCACCGATATGAAGAACCGTATGAGTGATATATATCTTAGTGTGTCATGGCGTGAAATCTCACGCACTTACTTCGAGAAGTCTGTGCCTTGGTTTCAGCATAAGATGTATGGCATTGACGGCAACGGTGGTGTGGGAGGTTTCACACCTGAAGAAGCACAGCAACTTCGTGGTGCGCTCGTAGACCTTAGCGACCGTATTCGTCGAGCTGCCGATAATATTCCAGCCCCGGCTGCTACTATATAGCCGATTTGAACACGAAGTCGCCATTAGGCTGGTGGCGCATAGTAGCCCTCTTGCATCAAGCAAGGGGGCTTTTTGTTGCGTGGCGCAAAAAATCTTGCGCTACGTTAATTTATTTTTATACCTTTGTACTATACAACTTAAAATAAAGTATTTATGAAAAGATTTAATTTATTACTGATGATGGCTTTTGTTGCAATAGCTTGTAGCGCACAGAAGCCATTGGAGTTAACAGAGGTTGTCAAGGCTGAAGGATTAACTGCTCAGCAACTATATGAAATCTCTAAAAATTGGTTTGCTCGCACTTATGTTGATTCTAAAGCCGTTATGAGAGATGACAATCCTGGTAAAGAATTAACCGGAAAAGGTAAAACCAAGTTGGAAATTACGACCCTTGCTTATAGTGGTATGTCGGGATACATCAACTACACGATTGATATACAGTTTCGTGAAGGGCGTTTGAAGTTCACAATGAATAGTTTTTATCACGAGCCTACAAAGAAAGTAATGTACGACAATGATATGGGAGCTGTCTTAGACTCTCTTCCTGATGATTTGAAATCATTGGGTGGTAGGTTTGAGAAATCATCATATAGGACTTATTACAAGGGTTTTCACAAAAGAGCATTACCAGTTTGCAAAGAGGCTTTTGATAAATTGGTTACCAGCCTAAAACAGTTTGTCGATAAGCGAGAGGTTGAGACAAAAGACGAATGGTAATTTTTTGCGCCACGCAAAAATAATTGCGTTTTTCTTTGGCAGTTACAAAACTTCTAACTATCTTTGCAACAGTCAAAATCAGTGTAGCAATACACAAACGAAGGGCGAGATGAACATCAAGCCCCGAACTTATTAGAATTTCGCAGGGCTTGTTTTTATGCCCATATTGCAGCCTTGCTGCATTGCGATAAATGGCGGATGCCTTCCTTGTGATTTTACCCTTCGGGTGTGAGACACTGGTTTTGACGAACAGGAAGAGCATCCGCTTTTTCGTATCCGTACCCTGCGGATCAGGGCAATGTCAAAACCAGTGCATTATGCAACAGACAATCAATTTTGATGCTCAGGCGCAAAACCGCCCAGCCATCGACGTACGTGCTACGATACAGCGCAAAATCAAAACCCTTAATCATTGGCTCGACCAGAAGAGCGAGTTCTACAGCCGTATCGCCGAGTTCCCCGTAACCCGTCGTTTGGTTCTTCGTGTCAATACCGTATCTTTGTGCCTCATTCTCGCTGCCATCGCCGTCGAGCAGCGTCCACTCGTCGCCATCACCTCTGCTCTCTGCGCAGGCTGCCTCGTCTATCGCATCAACAAAACAGATAAGAAAGGAGGTGAAAAATGAAAGGATTAACTACAGCAGAGATGGAAATTAAAATGAGTTTCCCTGATATGGAAAAAATGGTAGTAGAATTTGATGTTGTTTTTTCAAAACAAGAAGTTGAAAAAAAAGGTCGAGAGATAGCTGCCAGTTTAGATACTTATTTACTTAGATATGAGCATAGAGGAAAAGGAGCAACCTTCTACTTTAGCCAAAAGGCAAAGGAAGTAGTTATGAATATGGAAGAAGGACAAGAGGTAACATTGGTTCAAAGGGATGTTGCAGGAAAAGTAATTCCAAGCCTTAGTAGAAAAGGGCGATTGGAGGCTTTTGAGGATACTGTATATGTAACTTATATGAGTGGCGATGCGACTGTAAGAGTAGAGTTTGAAGATGATACTGCCAGCTATGCCATTTACAATCTTGTTTTTTCGCAGACTGATAAGCAGAAGGAAGGAGGCGCACAATGAAAACTACTCTTATTCATCTGAGCGAGGAAGCCACCGCTACCCTTGAAGCAATGCTCGACCCTGGTTATATCTACGAGCGCACCGAGCGTCTTCAGGCCATCGAGGACTTCCTTATCGACCAGTGGCGCGATGCCGGCAACATCAAGCCCGAGACCGCCCTCACCTTCCTCGACACCCTGCGCTCACTGCGTAAGGACTTCGACACGTTCCTCACCTCGGTAGACCCATCGGGCGAAGCCGACAATCGTCAAACCCTAAATTCTTCAGACAATGAGTAATAAGAAAGAAACCCCTGAGCAGCCCATTACCGACATCAGCATCTATGTGGCAGCTCTCTCCACTACCTACCGCCCTGCTTCAGCCCCGGCCGAAGCCACCCACTTTTTCTCCACCACCGAGGTTGTCGATGCCATCCGTGGCATAGATCCCTCTGCCAAGGTCAGTCCCGAGCAGGTGTTCTCCGCACTTATCGACGCAGGGTTCAACTTCTGCAACCGCCCCGGGGCGCACGGCTTAGAGTTCAAGTGGATGTTCCGTGAGCGATAATTTTCTTTTTTGTCAAAGCATCCATTCTTTTGGATGTTTGTTTGTCAGGGCACTTCGTCGTGAGACGAGGTGTCCTTTACAACCAAAAAAGAAGTACATAAATTTGCCATTGACAAACAAACAGGTAAAATGAATGAGAAAAATTATCAGACACGCCTCGCTCTTCAGCGGTATTGGCGCACCCGAACTCGCAGCCTTATGGCTTGGGTGGCAAAATGTTTTTCACTGCGAGATCAACGAGTTCTGCAACACAATCCTCAATTACTGGTTTCCAAACTCCATCAATTATGAAAACATTAAGACAACAGACTTCTCACAATGGCAAGGACAAATTGACATTCTCACGGGAGGCTTCCCTTGCCAACCTTTCAGCTCAGCAGGGCAGCGACTTGGAGCGGACGATGACCGCTACCTCTGGCCTGAGATGCTACGAGTCATCAGGCAGATACAGCCCACTTTCGTCATTGGTGAGAACGTTGCTGGTATCCTCTCGATGGTACAGCCCAGCGAAGAGGTTAAGGTGGGAAGCACAACCTCTCTCTTTGACGAGAACGACGACATTTACAAAAAAGAACAGCAGTTCGTCGTCGAAACAGTCTGTTCAGACCTTGAGCGTGAAGGATACTCCGTCCAGCCGTTTGTTATTCCGGCTTGTGCTGTCGGTGCGCCCCACCAACGAGACCGAGTGTGGTTCGTCGCAAGAAGGAATGTTCCCACACCTACTATTGACACCCTGCACGAGGGAGTTCTGCGAAGACCCTGCGTCGATGAGAGCGAGGGCAAAACGCAACGGCTACAAGAACGGCACGAAATACAACAGCCTACTGAGCCAAGTAGTCTACTCCGACATTCTTCCCACGCCAGTAACACAAGGGCTGAAGGTATGCGAGAACGGCAAACAGAGGTTCCTTTCCCTCGGTCTTCTCCCCACGCCCTTAGCGGTGGAGATACAACACAGCAAGCGCATCAAGGCACTGAAGGAGAAGGGAGGGAAGACGATGGGCAGCAGAGCCAACGGCGAGCAACGCCCCAACGGTCTGATGGACTTCATCAACTTTCACGGCATACTGCCTACACCGAGTGCCGCAGATGCGACGATGGGGGCAGTCCTCGGCAAGAACGACAGAATAGTACAGACACCCTCAGGGACTCTGCGCAAGGTAACCCCGACAACGAATTTCAGCCTCGGTCTTGCAAGGACGGTTCAACTCCTGCCGACACCCTGCGCCCAGGACTTCAAGAAGAGGGGCGTGAACTCCAAGCAGAAGGGATTGCCCGAGATGTTCCGCAAATGCGACTGGCTGCTGACCCCAAGGGCGAGCGACGGGATGCGTGCCATGATGACGATGGACAACCTCAAGGCGCATCGCAAGAAGAACGCGGCGCAGAGCAACTTGGCGGAGCAGATTGCCCACAAGATTGGTGGAGGGACTTCCCAACTGTCTCCCCTATTTGTACAGGAAATGATGGGCTACCCTTTGATATATCTCGTCTTACCATTCCTTTCACAAGATGGCGACAGGAGTCAATAAAAGCCCTCGGCAACTCTATGGTTCCACAAGTTGTCCTTGAGTTGTTCAGGGCGATAGAGGCGGAGATTTTCGAAGAATAACTTGCGTTATTCCTAATAAAAATTTATATTTGCATTGAAATAAAACAAATTAGCATGGTACTTTTAGAAGCAATTTTCTTTTTGATAACACTCATTTTGATGCCATTTGTAACTCACGGCGAGCCTTGGTCATTCAAATTGCTATACATTGGGCTTTGCGGTATTCTTACCCCGATAATAGGAATACCTCTCTATCGCCACCTAATGAGGTAATACCACTTTATCAGAGGGCAAACTGTCCTTTATACTATAGCTGTCTGTTATTATATTTGCACTATAAAAAGGCAAATATGGTAACAGACAGTCTCGTTCGTAAGAAGTTCGTCCACGATACCCTCCAGCAGGGTATCTCTAAAATCTATGCCACGCAGGAGTCCGTCGTGTGCAGTAATTATCAGCTTCGGTCAGGGCGTCTTCTTTCCTCCCTCTCCAAGCATTCCTCCAATACCAGCATATCGGGCGAGTCTTACACCGTCTTTGTCCGTATCTTGCCTTACCTCCGTTTTTTGGATATGGCGTACCGTCAGCGCAACGACCGTATCGCCAAGTTCAAGCGGCGCAACCTTGCGCTTTATAATCGTGTCGTTTGGGGTGTTCTTTATCACGAGACATTCCCACAGCTTCGCTTCGGATTTACCGACGAAGTGCGAAAGACCATCCACGACCAGTTACAACGTTCATTAAACCCATAAGCATTATGGCAAACAAGCACCTTTCAGAAGATGAGATCCAGTACACCGTCGATGTCAAGACGGCAAAGGCGCAGCAAGAGATTCACAAGCTGGAAACCCAGTCGGCCTCTCTTCGCAACGAGAACAAGCAACGCCTTCAACAGATGATCAAGCTCGAAGCATCGGGCAAGAAGGAGACCGACCAATACAAAAAGCTCGCAGCCTCCTACAAAGACACCAGTAAGCAGATTAAGGACTTAACCTCACGTATTCAGGAACAGACACGCTCCTTGGATACCAACGCTATGACGATGTCGCAGCTCCGCAAGCAGTCGAAATCATTGCAAAAGGAGCTGGATAACGTTTCCCAGTCGCTCAATCCCAAGCAGTATGAAGCCCTTGAGAGCCGTCTGAAGACCGTTAATGCCCGAATGGCAGAGTTGAAGCAGAATGCAAAGAATTTCAAGGAGCTGGCCAGCTCCGACGAATATAACAATTTCTTTATGGGGCAACTTGCCGTCAAAGGTATTGAGACCTTTGTTGGCTGGGGAAAATCTCTTCTTGGGACACTATCGGACTCTGTCGATAAGAGCATCGAGCTTGCCGAGTCGGCCGATGGTATCACCCAAGCCTTCGAGAAAATAGGTACAGCCGACTATCTGAAAGAACTGCGCACCGCCACCAAAGGCACTGTGTCGGACATCGAGCTGATGAAAGCAGCCGTCAAAGCCAAGGACTTCCGTATCCCGCTCGAAGACCTCGGCAAGTACCTATCCTTTGCCCAACTCAAGGCACAGCAGACAGGGCAGTCGCTCGACTACATGGTCGATTCCATCGTAACAGGTCTCGGCCGTAAGTCGCCAATGATCCTCGATAACCTCGGACTCTCTGCTGCCGAGATAAAGGAGCAAACCGAGAAGACGGGCGACTTTATGAAAGGCGTGGCAAAGATTGTGGAGACCAATCTTGCACAGGCTGGCAAGACCTACATCTCCGCAGCCGACCGTGCGGCCCAGCGCACCGTTGAGCTTGAGAATGCCCAGCGTTCCCTCGGCGAAGCGTTGCTGCCCATCAAGGAAGAGTTCTCGGATGTTTATGGGCAGATACAGGTAGGTGCTATTAAGGCAATCAAGTACCTCGTCGAGCATCGCGACACCCTTGTTCTGCTTACGAAAGCCGTAGTCCTGCTTACTGCCACCTATGCAGCCTATATAGCAGGTCAAAAACTCTCCTACCTATGGAGTCTGCGTGCCGTAGCGGTCAGCAAGCTCAAGGCAGCAGCTGCTGCCGTAGAGAACGCTATGCTGCAATTATCTGTATTGCGCCACGCCGTCCTGAACAAGACCATGACCACTTCCATTGCCTTACAAAAGGCTTTCAATGTCGTTCTAAAGCTCAGTCCCTGGGGGCTTATCTTTGGAGCTATCACGCTTGTTGTCGGTGCGCTACTGATGTTCAATAAGCGCACGGATGCAGCCACCGTAGCGCAAAAGAAGCTCAATGACATTCAGGCCGAAGCCAGCCGTAAGGTGGAGGAGGAGCGCATCAAGATAGAGATGCTTACCAAACGCATTCACGACAACTCACTATCTCTTGCCGAACGTCAGGACGCAATCGCAGCCCTTCAGAAGATTGTCCCTGACTATACCGCCAAACTTACCCGTGAGGGGCAAGTTTACGATGAAAACACACGTGCCTTGACACGCTATCTAAATGCCCTCAAGGAAAAGGCTTTATTGGAGGGAGCTCAGGCGACTATCAAGGATTTGGGTAAGCAGAAGGCAGAATTGCTCATCAAACAACGCCAGCAGGAAAAGGAACTGAAAGATCTGAAGCAGGAACAGGCAAACTTTACGAGAAACAATGCTGGTCGGCCGCAGACCTCACAAGGTAATGTTGCACCAGGACAGGTATATGCTGCGTCAGGTTACTCTGCGGAAGTATCGGCAATGTCTCGCCAATTACAGGATACAGCCGATAAGATAAAAGTGATAGACACCTCTCTTGATGCCATAGGCAAGGAGTTTGGTAAAAAACTGTTCTCCGCAGACAGCGGTAATGGCGGAGGAGGAGGTGGCAATGCCAATATCGGCACGGTAGGAGCGGAACTTGATGCCATAGACAAAAAGATAGAGGCATTGAAAGCTAAAAGGCTCACTATAAAGGTTGGCGATACCAAAGGATTAAAAGCTATTGATAATCAGATAGCCCAACTGGAAAAGCGGAAGTCTCAATTGGAGTATAAATCAGGGGGCGGTAAGAAAGGGAAAAAGGGTACTAAGGCCGTAGATGCCGATGGCATTGCGTCTCGTAATTTCTCAAGTTCCCGACAAAGTTCGCTCGACGCAGCCAATGCCGCTTATCAAAAGGATGTAAACAACCTCAATATGTCGCTTGCCCAGAAGAAAATCTCACAAGAGCAATACGACATCTATATCTCTGCGCTCAACACGCAGCACGCCACCAACCTCCTTACTATTGAGCAGAATTATTACACCAAGTCCACGCAGATGGCTTTCAAGGATGCCGCCAAGAAGAAGGAACTCGAAACGGGTCAGAGTAAGAACGTTGCTCAAGCCCAGCAGAAACTTGAAGAGGCACGCATCGCTGCCGAAGAGAAGTATCAAGCCGTAATGACGCAGCTCATAGACCAGGGCAAGGTTCAGCAAACCTTAACCCTGGAACAGGAACGCGATGCCAAACTCGAAGTCCTCCGTGGGTACTATGACACGGCTTTACAGCTGGCGCAGCAAAGCGGAGAGGACGAGTCTGCCGTTGATGCTGCCTACCAGCAGGCTCGCATCAATATCTTGTCGGAGTACAATGATAAGCAACTCGCCAAGATGAAAGAGTTTGAGCAGCAAAAGGCACAGGCTCGTCAGGAGTACGGACTTGACTCCTTTGAAGACCAGCTTGCGGCACGTCGCAAGAAGATAGAGAATGACACCCTGCTCAATGAGCAAGAGCGTCAGCAGGCTCTTACCCTTCTTGACCAGCAGGCAGAAGAACACCGCCTTCAGATACGTCAGCAGTATGGTCTTGCCACCCAGCAGGAACTTTACAACGCCGAGCTTGAGATGCTCCAGCTCCACTTGCAGAACAAGGAAATCTCACAGGAAGAATACGAGGAAGCAGTAAAGAACCTCAAGATACAGAAGGCAAAGGAGGCTTTCGACTACTACGCAGGTCTTGCTGGTGGTGCGGTTAAAGCCCTTCAGGATGCCGAGATGGCGAATGTCGATGCCAAGTACGATGCCGAGATAGAGGCTGCACGAAACGCAGGTAAGGACACTACCGACATTGAGAAGAAGAAAGCCGACGAGAAGCTGAAGATACAGAAGAAGTATGCCGATGTGAACTTTGCCATCAAGGCATCACAGATTATTGCCGATACGGCAGTATCCATAATGAAGGCTCTTGGCGAACTCGGCCCTATCGCTGGTCCTATCGCAGCAGCCCTTATGGGTGTTACCGGTGTTGCACAGCTTGCAGCAGCCAACGCCGAGCGTCAGAAGGTGAAGCGGATGACCCTCAGCGGAGCGAGCGGTTCTGCCTCTGCATCGGGCGCACGTGTTGCCACTGGTTTGGAGTCGGGCGGTAGCATAGACATTGAGCGAGAGCAGGACGGCAAGCTCTTCCACGCTGCCTACGACCCCGACCGCCGAGGGTTTATCAACAAGCCTACGGTCATCGTCGGCGAGGGTGGCTATGGTCATAGCAAGGAGTGGGTTGCCTCCAATGCAGCCGTCGAGAACCCTACCGTAGCCCCTATCATCGACATTATCGACCGCGCCCAGCGTGCAGGTAAGATACGCACCCTCGATATGAATAAGTTTCTCATACAGCAAGCCTCGGGGCGTGCTTCGGGTGGCAGTCTTACACCAACCGTCAATGATGTTCGCCCTCTTGCCCAGGACTCTTTTAAGGACACACTCATCAAACGCCTTACCGATGTCCTCGACCGCATATCAGTGGAGGGCATT
>ERZ772932.414-NODE-414-length-23846-cov-5.324156_pt1 | contig 23846 bp, 25 predicted proteins | sample MGYA00511684_ERZ772932 | MGnify/ENA primary metagenome ERZ772932 (study PRJEB29015, sample SAMEA2738078) | human oral metagenome | biome: human oral; feature: human-associated habitat; material: saliva | place: China | collected 2210 ...
AATTTAATAGATTTTATTGATTTAAATTATCACCAACGTTATTTGACATAGAGCCGAAATTTATGATAAGACAAATTTTAGCTAGTCTGTTTTTTTCCTACAATGGTTCATCAGTAACATTGAATATATAAGGGACATTCCTATACATATCTTCAAAATCAAAGCCATAGCCAACTACGAACTTATCCTCTATAGTAAAACCAATATAATCAGGTACAAATTCTACCTGCCTCCTACTAGGCTTGTCTAAAAGAACGCAGGTCTTAAGGCTCTTAGGATTCTTTACTGAAATATGCTTATAGACAAAGTCCATTGTATTGGCTGTATCAGCTATGTCATCAAGCAAGATAACATCATATTGACTTAAATCATCTATTGTAATATCAGACTGGACCCTTACCTTGCCACTTGAGTCTGTGGAATCACCATAGCTTGAAGTAGTCATGAAGTTGATCTTAAGTCTAGGTATATCTATTGCCCTGACTAGGTCTGCACAAAAGATAAAGCTACCTTTTAAAAGGGAAATAACGAGTGGGTTCTTATTCTGGTAGTCCTTCCTTAATTGCTGGCCAAGCTCTTTAATCCTAGCTTCGAGAGCCTCCTGGTCATACATAATCTCCCATTTTCTTTCTTCTATATTCATTGCAACCTCCATATACTTGCTTTCACTTTTGATCAATATAATATTATTATAGCATATTTTTTATTTGTCGGAATAGTTGGCAGAAAAAATAATAAAGAAGTTGACAAATTATATTCAAATATTGTAATATATAAATATATAAAAAATAGAATATAAAAATTTACATATAAATGGGGGGTGAATCTATGGATGAACTAAGTGTAAATGCTCAGTCTTTAGTAGAGTATGCAAATCTACTAAAGGCCATATCTCATCCAGCAAGACTATGTATAGTCAAGGGTTTGATAAAGGACGGACCTAGCAATGTTTCAAATATGCATGTATGTCTAGAACTTGCCCAGTCAACAGTATCACAGCACCTGGCCAAGCTAAAGGCAGCAGGTATCATCAGGGGTGAGAGGAATGGCACAGAGATTATCTATTCCATAGACAATGATTTTATAGCTGAAATAGTAGGGATTATGAAGGATTAATAATTTATTAGCTAGGTTTAGACAGATAGACCTAGTCCACAAGGACTAACTTGTGTTTAAGTATCAACTAAAAAACTGAGAGGAGTTAATTATGAAAAAGATACTAATTGTAGGTGGAGTTGCAGGTGGTGCAACAGTAGCGGCTAGATTGAGAAGACTAGATGAAACATCAAATATCATAATGTTTGAAAGGGGAGAATATATCTCTTTTGCTAACTGTGGCCTACCATACTATATAGGCCAGGTAATAACTGAGAGAGAGGCCCTATTGGTTCAGACAGTTGAAGGTATGAGCAAGAGGTTCAACCTTGATATAAGAAACTTCAGTGAAGTTACTGCTATAGATCCTGACAAGAAGGAAGTTACAGTCAAGAATGTGCAGACAGGACAAGAATACAAGGAGTCATATGATGAATTGATTCTTTCGCCAGGTGCCAATCCAGTCAAGCCTCCAATTCCAGGACTTGCAGATGCTGATAATGTATTTACCCTTAGAAATATACCGGATACAGATGCTATCAAGGCCTTTGTGGATCAAAAACAGCCTAAGGAAGCAGTAGTAATCGGTGGTGGCTTTATAGGAATAGAAATGGCTGAAAACCTTGTTGAAAGAGGTGTTAAGGTCCACCTGGTAGAAATGCTTGACCAGGTAATGGCTCCATTCGATTTTGAAATGGCCCAGATCCTTCATGCCCACATGATAGACCACGGAGTTGACCTGGTATTGGGAGATGGTGTAGATTCTTTCAAAGACAATGGCAATACTATTGTATTAAAGAGCGGTAGGGAAATACATACAGACCTGATTATCCTATCGATAGGTGTTAAGCCTGAAAATGAATTGGCTGTATCTGCCGGCCTAGAAATGGGACCTAGGGGTCATATAAAGGTAAATGACAAGCTAGAAACTTCTAAGCCACATATATATGCCCTTGGTGACGCTATAGAAACTCAGGATAGGATATACGGTCAGCCAGCAAGTATAGCCCTAGCATCTCCAGCCAATAGACAGGCAAGAATTTTAGCCGACATTTTAAACGGTATAGACGTAAGATATAAGGGTGCCTTGGGTACGTCTGTTGCCAAGGTATTTGATATGACTGCATCGTCAACAGGTAAGAATGAAAAGAACCTTAGGCAGATGGGTATAGACAACTACAAGGTAGTTCACCTTCACCCATTATCAAATGCAGGCTACTACCCAACAGCTATGCCACTAGACTTTAAGCTTATATTCGAAGTACCAAGTGGAAAAATATTGGGTGCCCAGGCAGTTGGCTTTACAGGGGTTGAAAAGAGAATAGATATAATAGCCACAGCTATAGCTGGTGGACTAACAGTTAGGGATTTAGAGGATGTAGAGTTGGCCTACGCACCACCATTCTCATCAGCTAAGGACCCAGTTAATATGGCAGGCTATGTAGCCACAAATATACTTGATGGCCTAGTAAAGACTGTTACAGTTGATAAGATAGACGACTTGGTTGCCCAGGGAGCCTTCCTAATAGATGTTAGAACACCAGAAGAGTATGAGCTTGGAACAATAGAGGGGGCTATAAATATACCACTAGATGAATTGAGAGACAGACTAGATGAGATACCTAAAGACAAGGAAGTATATGTAACTTGTCAGGTGGGATTAAGAGGTTACCTATCTACTAGAATCCTTACTCAGAATGGATTTAATCCAATTAACCTTGATGGAGGTTTTAGCTCATATTCACAGTTAAAGCTAAATGTAAATAAGGAGTCAAATGCTGATAGCCTTGGTGGTCTGGGGATTGCTTGTACAGATAACTCAGATGTAATAAAGAAGTAGGCCGTGAATAGGTGTCTGGCAGGTATTTAAGAGGGAAATTCAAACCTATTTATATAAAATACTTCAAATACTTATAAAAAAGGCTTGAAAAAATTTATATTAAAGGTATAATGGAAAGGTAGTGTAAAAAATCCAATCTAAGGAGATCCATTATGAAAGATAAGACTAAACAGATTCGAGAAATGAATTTTTCAAGCATTGAAAGAAAGAAAGTTTTTGAAGCCAAGCAGAGGATAGCCGTAGAGAAGTTCGGCAATATGTTTGAGGATGATACCTTCTTTGCTCTTGAACTAGAGTTAAATCTTGATTTGAGAAAAGACTTAGACAAAGAGTACGATGTTAGATACAATTTGAATAGAAAAATGAATTAGTAATATCCATAGAGATAAGAAGAAATGAGGTCAAGCTATATAGTTTGGTCTCATTTTCTTTACTTATGAAAGAATAGTCAAACAAAGTCAAAGGGCACTACACGATCAAACGTCAGGTGTAATGCCCTTAAAGGTGACTAGCTATATAATAAGTCAGTCCCTATATTTAGAGTTGTATATAAGTACTCCCCTTATCTTCAAGCAAGTGAAGATATACAAATATATGAAGTATTATTTTTCGTCGTTTTTCTTATAGTTCTTATACTTCTTATAAGAAACGTCCACTAGAGATTTTTCTTTGCTATGTGTCAACATTTCTAGTGCTTCGGATACCTTATAGAAGCCACCGCCCATAAATTCACCAGTTAAGGCAACATCAGGCTTAGGAGATTCCATAACATACCACATAATTGCATTGCATACTCTCTGGTTTCTACTCCTTGAGAAAAATTCATATATAGTATCACCAGCTATATCAAGTATTTTAGCATCAACACCAGTCTCAAATTTTACCCTATCAATTGCACTTTCATGAGGTAAACCATCGCCAATAATCTTACCCTTAGGTAAAGTCCATTCGCCCTTATCATTCTCAACTAGTAGAACCTTATTTGCGTAAAAAACAACACCACCAGAACAACGTCTCACTATCATTTTGAATCCCTCCAGTTTAATAAGTAATATTACTGTACCACGCATCTACGTGGCTATTATTTGATTTTGTACTTGAAATATAGTTTGTCCAAAGAAAGGACACAGGCCCTAATCACGTATTCCTTTTCAAAATCTGTCTTGTTTTTAATAACATTTTCTAAGACTTTTATACTGTTCCTATTTCCGATATCTCCTAAGAATTTTGCACAATACTGTCTGATTTGAGGATTGTCATCCATAAGTCCCATCTCTATAACAGAGGCACTAGTCGAGCTGCCAATTTTACCTATGGCTGAGTAGGCTATCCTCCTAAGATTTGAGTGGCCTTTTTGAGTTAGGGGATAGAGGATATTTAAAAACCTGTCATCCCTAAATTCTCCAACGGTCCAGACTAGAACCATCAAATCATCAACATTATTAAGCTTTAAGATACCTTTATAGACCTGTCTTTTAAAAGCATTTTTATCCTTATCAGATAAATTTTCCAAAAACTCAAGGCGCTCTTCCTTAGTCAAGGTAAGGTAGTCCATGATTACATCGCAGTCACTACCCTTTTTGCTTTCCTGTTTTGACTTACGAATTTCAGTCTTGGCAGCGATCAGCTGTAGGTTGACCTCATCTTGTGACATTTTCCTTACTCTTGCTATCTGAGGTACAGTTAGCGAGTCTCTATAAAGGAGATAAGTTATAAAGTAATCCTCAAGGTTGTCGACATTATCCCATCCTATTACCAAGTTTGTCCCCTCCTTAATGATTTCTAGGCCTGGTGAGAACTAGTACTACCAGGGCCTAAAAATTATATTATAGTCTTATTCTATAAAAGTATACGATTTCCTTTTTATTGATAGAAATTCTTTATAAAATTTTTAAAATATTCCGAAATATTCAACGATTTGATTTAGAAATATTTTCTAGAAATGCATTACTTGACAGATAATCAGCCACTTTGTCAAAAAAAATCACTTATATGTGGTATAATAAGAATATTGAGTGAAAGGGGTGTTTTGGTGGATACATACAGGACGATACACGACTATGGAACAGACCAGGTAACAATAGAAAAGTCCCTTTTCATCGGTTATGCCAAGCCGGTTGAAAGTGAAGAGGAAGCGAGGGCTTTTATAGCCGAAATTAGCACCAAACACAAGGATGCTACACACAATGTTTGGGCCTATGTGATTGGACAAAATATGAATATACAGAGATATAGTGATGATGGCGAACCCCAAGGAACTGCCGGAATACCTACCCTAGAGGTTATAAAAAAGGAAGGTCTATGCAATGTTGTAGTAGTAGGTACCCGTTATTTTGGCGGAACCAAGCTGGGGGCAGGAGGCCTAGTCCGTGCCTACACGAAGACTGCAAAGATAGGCCTGGATGCAGGTCAGATAGTTGAGAAAATACCCTTTATTGAAGTGGCTATCGGCTTGGACTACACATTATTGGGCAAGGCCCAAAATGAGCTGGCCAACAGGGGCTACCACGTAAAGGATATAGAGTATACAGATAGTGTAAACATTATAATTAACTGTGAAGAAGACAGGTTAGGAGACCTCAAGGCCTTGTTCGTAGAATTGACTAGTGGCCAGGCCCAAATAGAGGAGAGAGGAAGCTTTTACCAGTCTGTGAAGGATGGAAAAATTTTATAGCTATAAATTTGCAAGTATAAAAATATGACTAAATTAATTGGAGGATTTTATGTTAACTAGAAGGCAGCAGATTGACAAAACTGTAGAGTGGATAAGGGCAAAGGTTGAGGAAGCTCATTGTAAGGGAGTAGTAGTAGGTGTATCAGGTGGTATTGATTCAGCTGTAGTTGCCTACCTAATCAAGGAAGCCTTTCCTGACAATTCCATGGGTGTAATAATGAACATCAAGAGTAATCCCCAGGACAAGATTGATGGCATGAAGGTAATAGATGGATGTGGCATTGAATACCTAGAATTTGACCTAGACCAGCCACAGATTGAAATACTAAATATGGTAACTGACAAGTTAAAGGACAAGGGCCTATTTAGGGAAGAGTCATTAAAGATGACTGATGCCAACCTTAGGGCCAGGATTAGGATGTCTACAGTCTATACAGTAGCAAATAACCTAGGTTACCTAGTTGCAGGAACTGATAATGCAGCTGAAATCCATACAGGCTACTTTACAAAGCATGGTGATGGTGGAGTTGACTTCCTACCAATTGCCAACCTTACAAAGGGTGAGGTATTTGAATGGGCCAAGGAATTGGGTATCCATGAAGACTTGATCAATAAGGCCCCATCAGCAGGCCTATGGGAAGGCCAGACAGATGAGAGTGAAATGGGAACTAGCTACAAGTACATAGATATGATTATTGAAGGCAAGGCTGACCAGGTCCCTGAAAAGGATAGGGCCATAATAGAGAGGCTACATAGGGTTAGTGAGCACAAGAGGGTTCCAGCAGCTAGACCACCAATTTTTGAATAAGGTATATTAACGAATAAGAAAATTTGTGATATAATGTTTGAGGATAATCCGTATAAAGTGTTTTAAATATATATAAGTAATAAGTAATAAGGAGTGAAATTATGGGTCGTATTCATAATATTGAAGGAAGAAAAAATAAGCAGGACGCAGCAAGATCGAATGTGTTTACTAAGCATGCAAGGGCTATTGCAGTTGCAGCCAGAGAGGGTGGAGGAGATCCAGAATACAATGCATCTCTAAAGGCAGCCATAGTAAAGGCAAAGTCAGACAACATGCCTAATGATAATATAGACAGGGCCATCAAAAAGGGTGTAGGTGGCGGTGAAGGCGAAAACTATGAGTCAATAACTTATGAAGGTTATGGACCAGGTGGTGTGGCCATAATCGTTGAGACCTTGACTGACAACAAGAACAGGACAGCCGGCAATGTAAGATACTACTTTGACAAGAACAATGGTAACTTAGGAACTCCAGGTTGTGTATCATTTATGTTCGACAGGAAGGGACAGATCTTTATAGCTGCAGATGAAGCTGATGAAGATGAATTGATGGAATTGTCACTAGACCTGGGTGCAGAAGACTTTATAGCTGAAGAGGTTGGCTACGAAATATTGACTGCTCCAGAAGACTTCAATGAAGTAAGAGATGGTCTAGAAGCAAAGGGCTACAAGTTCTTGGCAGCTGATGTTAAGTTGATACCTCAGACTACAAGTGTCCTAGAAGAAGAGGGCCAGATCAAGTCTTTGGAAAAGCTATTAGACGTACTAGAAGAAGATGATGATGTACAGAATGTACACCACAACTGGGAAATGCCTGAAGCATAGGAAGGATAGCTATGGAAAATATGAACATAGGTCAGGAATTTGACGTAAGGAAGTATGACATGTCTATGTACCAGATAGGTACATTTGTCTTTAACTATAGGGAAGAGGAAGAGGATGGAGAAAAGTTTGTTGAAATAGATGTTTACAAGCTTAGCCATCCAGTGGTTCTTTATATAAAGACTTACAAGGCACCTTTCTTCGAGGAAACTCAGCCTGTAGGTGTTTGTGAAGCCCTATATGAAGAGTTCTACCTAGCAGCGGACCAGGAGTCTGAAGAAGGTCAGGAGTAATAAGAGTTAATTTTTTGAGGTTGGCGAATACCAACCTCTTTTTATCTTAAAAGTTTTCAATAATTTTAGTAATTTTCGAATCTTTTTATCTATTGTGTTTAAAATTCTACTAATTTGATGTATAATAAAAAAAGTGAGATATAATTATAGGGGGGTTATTATGACTAATAATACAGCTTTATCGAATCTTAAAATCCTAGATTTTACCACTCTATTGCCAGGTCCATATGCAACTCTAATGCTTGCAGACATGGGTGCTGAGGTATTGAAGGTAAGTTCAAAATCAAAGGTAGACCTAGTTTACAATATGGGGGCTTTTGATGAAGAGATAGGATTGAGTGCTAACCAATTATGGCTTAACAGGAACAAGAAAACCATTTCCTTAAACCTAAAATCACCTAAGGCCATAGAAATCATCAAGGAATTGATTATGGAATACGACATAGTTATTGAGCAATTCAGGCCGGGTGTAATGAAGAAGCTAGGCCTATCATATGAAGATCTTTCAAAGATCAATCCAAAGCTTATATACTGCTCAATATCTTCTTATGGTAACTCGGGTCCAGCTATGAACAAGGCAGGTCACGACTGTAACTTCTTGGCCCTAAGTGGTCTCCTATCTGTAGCAGGTAGAAAGTCTACTGGACCATTTCTAATGAGTACACAGCTAGGAGATATAGCAGGTGGTGCCCTACATTCAGTTATAGGTATCCTGGCTGCAGTGAATTATAGGAACCTAAGTGGCAAGGGCCAGTACATAGACATATCTATGATGGATACAATAATACCTATGAATACCTTTGAGGGTACATCCTTCTTGATGGATGGCAAGAAGAGGGAAAGAGAAGGATTTGAACTAAACGGCAAGGGTATATACGACATATATGAAACTTCTGACAAGGAGTACATAACAGTTGGTTCACTAGAGCCTAAGTTCCTAAGAAAGCTATCTGAGGCAGTTGACCTACCTGAGCTACTAGAAAAGGGACCAACTCCAGATGATGGTGGACTTCTAAAGGCTAGACTAGTTGAAATAATCAAGTCTAAGCCACTAGCCCATTGGAATCAGGTATTTGGCGACTTAGATGCTTGTATTGAGCCAGTCCTAGACTTTGACCAGGCCTTCAATCATGAACCACAAATAAAGGCAAGAGAAATGATAGTAGAGGTGGATGCTGGTAAAAAGAAAGTTCGTCAGTTTGCTATGCCTATCAAATTTTCAGAAGCAGATGTATTATACAGGCATGCGGGTAGGGAAATAGGTCATGATACCCAGGATGTACTAAAAAAGCTAGGCTATAATGACTCAGAGATTGCCGCCATGGATTCTGAGGAAGTATTTAAATAGGGACTTGCCAGCAAGGCTAGTTCAATTTATCTTCTACATAAATTTTTGAATAAATAGTATATAATACCGGCTATATGACTAGATTATTATGATCATATAGCCGGTTTTTTTAATATATTTAAACTTTAGTCCCAATATAATGGATATTTAAAGGATAATGGTTTATAATTTATATATCAAATATCTTGAGTAAAAATTTAAATATATAGAAAGGTAAGGAGAATAATATGAAAATTGGAGATAAGGCACCAGATTTTAAATTAATGGACAAGGATAACAATGAAGTAACGTTAAGTCAGTTTAGGGGCAAGAAGGTAATCTTGTATTTTTATCCAAAGGACAATACACCAGGTTGTACTAAGCAGGCTTGTAACTTTAGGGACAACTACCCACAGATAGTAGCCAAGGGGGCAGAGGTAATAGGTATCAGCAAGGATAGCGCTAAGACTCATATAAACTTTGCAGCCAAGCACGAGCTACCATTTATACTTTTATCTGATCCAGATGCAAAGGTAATAGATGCCTATGGAGCTTGGAAGGAAAAGAAAATGTACGGAAAGACCTTCCTAGGTACAGAAAGAACAACTTTCTTGATAGATGAAGAGGGCATAATAGTTGATATAGTAAACGGCAAGAGGATGAAGGCTGCTACAAATGCAGATGATATAATGGCCGGAAACTTTTTGGGATAGGTAGAAAAGGCGGTATGTATCCTAAAGAACTCCTAGCTTGGACCTAGGTATAAGTATATAATGCGAAGTTTTTATAATATAAAGGATATTATAGCAGCTAGAGTCTTAAGTATATATACTATTAATGATTATAAATAGGTAGGTAAAAAAATGAAGCTAATAGATGAAAATTTATATATGGAAGGGGTCAAGAAAAGACTGGCCCAAAACCTGATTTCAAATGAAGAGGCCAGTTTAATGGTGAAAGACCTTACTGAGATTTTGAACTACCACAGTGACAGGTACTATAATTCAGACAGCCCAGAAATAAGTGATATGGACTATGACAGGCTGATGAAGAGTTTGATTTTACTAGAGGAGGCCTTTCCTCAATACAAGAAGAAGGACTCTCCGACAGTGAGGGTAGGGGGAAGAGCCCTAGATAAGTTTGACCAGTACCAGCACGAGAGACCTATGCTGAGTCTTTCCAATGTATTCAATAATGAAGAAATAAGAGACTTTGACAGGAGGGTTCGTGGAGGTCTAGAACCGGCTAATGGCCAGGTAAACTACGTTGTTGAGACCAAGATAGATGGCTTGTCGGTAGGTTTGACCTATGAAGACGGCTATCTGAGGGTAGGAGCTACCAGGGGTGATGGTTATATAGGAGAAAATGTAACTGAGAATATAAAGACTATAGCCAGTATACCTATCAAGATAGATGAAAAGAGAAAGCTAGTTGCCAGGGGTGAGGTCTATATATCAAAAAGTGATTTTGAGGCTGTTAATGCCTACCAGGAGGACCATGACCTCCAGACATATGCCAATCCAAGGAACCTAGCAGCAGGCTCTCTAAGACAGCTTGACCCTAAGCTGGCAGCTAAGAGACCTCTAGATATATTTATCTTTAACCTAGAAAATATAGATGACTTAGGTATAGAAACGCACAGCCAGTCCTTTGACTATATGAAGTCCCTGGGCCTAAAGATAAATGAAAAATACAAGCTGTGCAAGGATATTGAAGAGGTAATAGAATATATAAGGTACTGGACAGAAAATAGGTCCAGCCTACCATATGAGATAGATGGTATGGTTATAAAGGTTGACTCCATAGCCCAAAGGGAGGTCCTTGGCTTTACTGCTAAGAGTCCAAGGTGGGCGACTGCCTTCAAGTTCCCAGCAGAGAGGAAGAAGACCAAGCTTCTAGATATAGAGGTGGGCAGGACCGGTACAATTACCCCAACTGCTATCCTAGAGCCAGTGAGGCTCGCCGGTACCATGGTTGGTAGGGCCACCCTTCACAATGAAGACTACATTAAGGAAAGGGACATAAGGATAGGGGATATGGTCCTAGTTCAAAAGGCTGGAGATATCATCCCCCAGGTTGTAGAGGTATCCCAAGAGGATAGGACTGGTCAAGAACTTGTCTTTGAAATGCCTCATGAGTGTCCAGCTTGTGGTCAGGAGACGGTCAGACTAGAAGGGGAAGCAGCTGTCAAGTGTATCAATATTTCATGCCCTGCCCAGATAAGAAGGGGGATTATCCACTTTGTATCCAGGGATGCCATGGACATAGAGGGTATGGGTGAGTCTATTATTACAAGCCTTCTAGACAAGGGGGTAATAAAGGATATAGCTGACCTATACTATATGGACCCAGATATATTGGTAAGTCTAGATCGTATGGGACAAAAATCTGTAGCCAACCTTATGGCATCTATAGAAAAGTCCAAGTCAAATGACCTATGGAGGTTGATAAATGGGCTTGGGATTAGGTTTGTAGGAGTCAAGGGGGCCAAGCTGCTAGCAGATGCTTGTGGATCTATGGACAAGATAATGGAAGCCAGTGAAGAGGACCTTATGCAGATAGAGGAATTTGGCCAGATAATGTCAGACAGTGTGGTTAAGTTTTTCCAAGAAGACAAGAACAAGTTGACGGTGGAAAAGTTGAGGCAGGCAGGCCTTAATATGGAGGCTATTGTAAAAGAAGACCAGGGTATAGCCAAGGTGTTTGAAGGCATGAAGATAGTCCTTACAGGTACCCTGCCTAGTATGAAGAGGAATGATGCCAAGGCCCTGATAGAAGAAAGGGCTGGCAAGGCTACTTCAAGTGTCAGCAAGTCTACAAGCTTTGTCTTGGCTGGCGAAGAGGCAGGATCTAAGCTAGACAAGGCCCTAGCACTTGGTGTTAAGGTTATAGATGAGGCCAAGTTTATGGACCTAGTAAACTGCCAGACTAAGGAAGAGGTCGTAGCCTCATTAGAACAAGTATAGGCCTTGATATTTTTAAGATTTATTTGAGCTTAGGGGGATATCCTTATATATAGAATAAATTGCTTGATTATATAATCAGGCTGAATATAGATGAAAAGAGGGGATTTAGTGACAAATTCAAGTATTAAAGAGACCAAAGATGTCAAGTCTAGTCAAGGACTAGAAAATATAATTGCTGGTGAGGTCGATGTTTTGGGCCAGGAAGCAAGTGGGCCAAGACCGGATGGCAGGCAGTACGACCAGCTAAGACCAGTCAAGATAACCAGGAATTATACTATGCATTCGGCAGGATCTGTCCTAATAGAGGTAGGAAATACCAAGGTGATCTGTACTGCATCTGTGGAAGAGGGTGTCCCAGGTTTTATGAAGGGGACAGGCCGCGGATGGATAAGCGCAGAGTATTCCATGCTACCTTCAGCTACAGAAACTAGGAAAAGGAGAGATTCTAGCAAGGGTAGGATCGATGGTAGGAGCCAGGAAATACAGAGACTGATAGGCAGGTCTATCAGGTCTGTAGTTAATCTGGATGACTTGGGTGAAAGAACTATATGGATAGACTGTGATGTCATCCAGGCAGATGGTGGTACCAGGACTGCATCAATTACAGGAGCCTTTGTTGCCTTAGCAGATGCCCTTTACAAGCTTTACCAGGAAGGACTGATAAAGACTATGCCTGTGACTAGCATGCTGGCAGCAGTTAGCGTAGGTGTGGTAGATTCTCAGGTATGCCTAGATATTTGTTACCAGGAAGACTCAAATGCTGAGGTTGATACAAATATCATCATGAATAATAAGGGGGAATTTGTAGAGCTCCAGTGTACTGGTGAAGAGAGACCCTTTACTAGGGCTGAAATGGACAAGATACTTGAATATGCAGAAAAAGGCAATAGGGAACTTATGAGGATTCAAAGAAGGGTCCTAGGTGAGGTTGCTGATGCAATTATTGGGCCTGAATACGAAAGAGAGGCCATTATAGCAACTGGTAATATGCATAAGCTAGAAGAAATCCAGAATATGTTGGCAGATATGGACTTTGAGATAAAGTCCCTAAAGGATGTTGACCTTGATGGTATAGAGATAATAGAAAACGGTAGGACCTTTGAACACAATGCCCTAATAAAGGCTAGGACTATATCCAAGATGACTGGCAAGATAGCCATAGGTGATGATTCTGGTATTGAAGTAGATGCCCTTGGAAAGAGGCCTGGTATATATTCAGCCAGGTATGCAGGCGAAAATGCTAGTGACGAAGAAAATAGGATAAAGATGTTTGAGGAACTTAAGGATGTACCTATGGAAAAGAGGACAGCTAGGTTCGTATGCGTAATAGCGACTGTATTCCCAGATGGTAAGGAAATGCTAGCCAGGGGCAAGGTAGAGGGTAGGATAGCCCTTGAAGAGAGGGGTCAAAATGGCTTTGGTTATGACTGTATGTTCATACCAGAGGGTTATGAAGAAACTTTTGGCCAGTTACCACCTGAAGTAAAGAATTCCTTTAGTCATAGGTCTAGAGCCCTTGCTCAAATGAAGCTTAGCCTAAAGGAAATAATAGAATCTAGAACTATATAGGCTTTGAAGAGCCGCTTGTTAGAGAAGGGAGTTTAAAAATGAAGATATTAATCTTGTCTGATACTCATGGAGACAGACGAAGTATGGACAAATTGGTACCCTTTATAAGTCAAGAAATTGATTTGATGATACATGCCGGGGATAATTTTAAGGACTCCATTTACTTAAAGGACAAGACCTCTAAGCCGATAATGGCAGTCAGGGGGAACTGTGACTTTGAAATAGCGGATGGTGAGCTTGTCTTTGAATTAGAAGGCCTAACCTTTATGCTTGTCCATGGCCACATGCACAGGGTCAAGTATGGATTGGACCTGCTAGCCCAGGATGCCCATGAAAAGGGGGCCAATATAGCGATTTTTGGCCATACCCATATCAAGGAAAATAAAGTCATAGGTGGCGTTGAAATCATAAATCCTGGAAGCCTATCCCTACCTAGGGATGGTATAAAGGGGTCCTATGTGGTTATGGACATAGAAAATGGAAAATATACCTATTCATATCATGATAATTAAGGAAACCATTGTATTTTAACCTTTTTTATAGTATAATTATGTGGTTGAATTGTGTTTAAAATTATGATTTGAATAATTAAAAAACAATAATATATTTAGGTGACGTGTAGGAGGATTATTTATGAAACCAGAATTAATTAAAAAAGAAGGATATTCTGTGAATTTTGAAATAGCTATAGATGCTGCAGAATTTGAGGAAGCAATAGACAAGGCTTACAAGAAGACTAGGTCTAGATACAATATAGCTGGATTTAGAAAGGGTAAGGCTCCAAGAAAGATAATAGAATTGAACTATGGTAAGGGCGTATTCTTTAATGATGCCCTAGATATACTACTTCCAGAAGTATATCCAGCAGCAATAGACGAGCTAGGTCTATTTGTTGTTAGCCAGCCAAGTATAGATATAAAGGATGTTAAAGAAGACGGTTCACTAGTACTTGTAGTAGATGTTGATGTTAGACCAGAGCTAACAGTAGAAAACTACAAGGGTGTAGAAATAGAAAAGGTTGAAGCAGAAGTAACTGAAGACCAGATAGATGCTGAATTAAAGGCCCTAGTAGAAAGACAGTCTAGAATGGTAGATACTGAAGGTCCAATAGAAAATGGAAATATAGCAGTTATAGACTTCAAGGGACTATTAGATGGAGAAACTTTTGAAGGTGGAACATCTGAAGGCTATTCACTAGAGGTAGGTTCAGGTACATTTATACCAGGCTTTGAAGAACAACTAGTAGGCAAGAAGGCTGGAGAAGAAATAAATGTTGAAGTTACTTTCCCAGAAGATTACCCAGCTGAAGAGCTAGCAGGTAAGCCAGTAGTATTCGAAGTAAAGATCAAGGAAATCAAGGTTAAGGAATTACCAGCCCTAGATGATGACTTCGCTAAGGACACAACTGAATTTGAATCACTAGAAGAATTAAAGAACGACATCAAGGCTAACCTTCAGAAGAAGGCAGATGAAGAAGCTAAAAATGAAATGAGAAACAAGGTAGTTGAAAAGATAGCTGAAACTGTCGAAGTTGACATACCAAACTCAATGGTAGAAAGCCAGCTTGACAACCAGATGAACGAAATCAATATGCAGCTAAGCTACCAGGGATGGTCTCTAGAAAAGTTTGCCGAACTATCAGGCCAGACTCTGGAAGAGATCAGAGAAGCTAGAAGGGATGAAGCTAAGGCTCTAGTTAAGAACACTCTAGTAATCGAAAAGATAGCTGAATTAGAAAATGTAGAAGTAACTGAAGCTGACATAGATGCAGACCTTGAAAATATGGCTAACATGTATGGTCTAGAGCTTGACAAGATCAAGGAAGTAGTTGGAGAGGCTGAAAGAGAAGGCATAGTTGCTAGATTAAAGAACACTAAGACAGTAGACATGCTACTAGATGCTGCTGTACTTAAGTAGTCAAATCCTGATTATACAGGTTAAATTTAGGTATATAGTATAAAATAAAGTATGTAGACAAAGACCACATGACTATGTGGTCTTTATCTTAAATAATAGCTTTATCAAGTGAAATTTGATAACTATACTAAGACCAGTAAAGTTAATTTAAGGAGGGAAAATTATGGCATTAGTACCTTATGTAGTAGAGCAAGACGGAAGAGGAGAAAAATCATACGACATCTACTCGAGACTTCTAAAGGATAGAATAATATTTCTAGGTGATGAAGTAAATGATGCTACAGCCAGTCTAGTTGTTGCCCAGCTCCTATTTTTAGAGGCTGACGACCCAGACAAGGATATACACCTTTACATCAATTCACCAGGAGGCAGTGTGACTGCGGGTATGGCAATTTATGATACTATGCAGTATATAAAGCCAGACGTTAGCACAATCTGTGTAGGTATGGCAGCATCAATGGGTGCCTTTCTATTGGCAGCAGGTGCAAAGGGAAAGAGGTATGCCCTACCAAACAGTACAATTATGATCCACCAACCTCTAGGAGGATCAAGAGGTCAGGCAACTGATGTAGAGATTCATACAAAGTTCCTGTTAAACACTAAGGAAAAGCTAAATACTATACTTTCAGAGAGGACAGGTCAACCATATGATGTGGTAAAAGAAAATACTGAACGTGATAACTTCATGTCAGCTGACCAGGCCCAGGCCTTTGGTCTAATAGACCAGGTAATTGAGAGTAGAGACTAGCCTATTGGAAAGATATAGATAGAAAGAGGTGATAGAGTGCCTAAGAAAGAAGAAAAACAGTACAAGTGCTCATTTTGTGGCAAGAGCCAGGACCAGGTAAAGAGGATAATAGCCGGACCTGGTGTATACATTTGTGACGAGTGTGTGAGTCTTTGTAGCGAGATAATCGAAGAAGAAGTAGACGATACTGAAGAATATGTAGAAGGCAACCTTCCTAAGCCAAAGGAAATAATGGCTATCTTGGATGACTATGTAATTGGTCAGAACAAGGCTAAGAAGGCCCTATCTGTTGCTGTTTATAACCATTATAAGAGGATATATGGTGACAAGATAGCTTCAGAGGATATAGAAATTCAGAAGAGTAACATCCTGTTGTTAGGACCAACAGGATCAGGTAAGACCCTACTTGCCCAGACCCTAGCCAAGATATTGAATGTACCATTTGCTATAGCAGATGCAACTTCATTGACAGAGGCTGGATATGTAGGTGAAGACGTTGAAAATATAGTCCTAAAGCTAGTTCAGGCAGCTGATTTCGATATAGAAAAGGCCCAGAGGGGTATCATCTATATAGATGAAATTGACAAGATATCAAGAAAGTCTGACAACCCATCAATCACAAGAGATGTAAGTGGTGAAGGTGTTCAGCAGGCCCTACTAAAGATACTAGAGGGTACTGTGGCTAATGTTCCACCATCAGGAGGAAGAAAGCATCCACACCAGGAATTCCTAAAGGTTGATACAACTAATATCCTATTTATCTTAGGTGGTGCCTTTGACGGTATTGAAAAAATAGTTCAAAAGCGTGGCAAGGACAAGGTCCTAGGCTTTGGTGCCAAGATAGAGAGCAAGACTGATATGGATATAGGTAAACTATATTCACAGGTAATACCGGATGACCTATTGAAGTATGGTTTGATACCTGAATTTGTAGGTAGAATACCAGTCCTAGCTACCCTAGACCTATTAGATGAAGAGTCGTTGGTAAGGATCCTGACTGAGCCTAAGAACTCTCTAGTAAAGCAGTATACAAAGCTATTTGAATACGATGATACTAAGCTTGAGTTTGAACCAGAAGCCCTTTCAGCCATAGCCAAGAAGGCTATTGACAGAAATACAGGAGCCAGGGGTCTGAGGTCTATAATAGAACATTCTTTGATGGAGACTATGTATGAAATACCATCATTAGAAAATGTTGAAAAGGTCGTAGTGACTAAGGAGTGTATAGAAGACAAGGATGCCAAGCCAAGTATAATTTACATGGATCCTAGACAGGCCTTGGAGGCAAGCCCAATAGACTAGGGGCTAGCTTGCAGATTAATACGGTCCTATGATCGTTATAAATAAGTATTAAAGAGTTAGGTGACTATGATTGCTAGAGCAATTATGGAAGCCTAGCTTTTTTGGTTGTATAATATTTAGCGTTGGTGAGAGAAAATTCTCTCCCAACGCTAAATTTTTTGCAAAAAAATAGGAACACACATCAAATCTCATGTATAATTTAAATCACCACAATTAAAAAAAGGAGAAATGATATGTGTTCTAATGCTAGTGTAACAGAAATTTTGGGAATTAACGATAACATTTTAGTAATTTTAGGGAAAAAAAAGAAAGGTTGATTATACAATCAACCAAAAAATAATAATTTGAATATTTACTTACATAATTTAAGTATTGACTAAAATATATAAGGTGTCTATAATAAAAATAGATAGTTAAAATATTACTCATTTCAACATACGACCAAAACAGTGAAAAAATATGCTTATAGTGGCACCAAGGTGTTGGTGAGTTATGAAAGAATTTAGTATAATTATAGGTAGACAGAGTATTTAATTCTGTATCATTCATACATGATCTTTTATAAATGTCAAATGTGTGCATATAGTGGAAAGAAAGGTTTAGGTAAATTGAATTCTAAACAATTTCTTGACATAAAATAGAATTATCCGATGTGCAGATACAAGTTGATCCTTGCAAGGGGTTAGGATGGGGACGTTTTGACTGTTTAATAGACTGTGCAGATTATTCTCCGAAAGGATTTCCTGCTTATTAAGCTGTAAAAATAGTTTAATATGAGAGAACGCAGGTGAAAGAAAAACATTATGTAGTGGGAGGTAAAGCCATGTTGAAATTAATCAAAAACTATTTGATTAAGGATTATAAGAAAAACATTTCTATTATCTTAGTTTTATCCTTATCATTAGCTATTGTATTCTCAAATGCAACAGCTAAATTAAGTCAAAGTGAATATGCGAAAAATATAATGGAAAGTAATTCACCAATGTCACAATTAGATTTTATTAAATTGAGTTCAAAACAGATAGATGTCTTGAAAAGAGATAATAATGTCGAAAAAGTAAGTGTTATTAAAAATTATGCTGATGTAAATCTGGCTAAAAGCTACACTAGCCCCCTAATATCATATGACAAGGAATATTTTGAATCTTATAATTTAAAAATAACCAAGGGTAGATATCCTGAAAATAAAAATGAGATTATTGTACCAGAAAAAATATTTAATTCAATGAAATATAATCTTAATCAAAACGTTACCATTAAGGCTAATAAGATCATAGAGAATCGTGAACAAGAGAAGGAATATTATAATTTTGACTTGAATGCTAAAGTGGTAGGTTCTTATTCTTATCCAGAAGAACTAAAGGATTACTATAAATTTAAAAGCATATTTATATATGACAGTAGCTATTCTTTTGATAAATATGCAGATTATGATGGTAATATCTATTTAAAAGATAAAAAAGCAAACTTACTACGAATTGCAGACCAGTTGTGTGAAAAGATAAAATCAAATTCAGACCATATTTATATAAATGATACACTTGAGAGAGTAATGGAAGAAAAATCTAATCTATCACAAGAATATGATGTTTTTGATATTGTGTTCATTGCTATGGCTATTTTATTAGTATTTAATATTTTGTTTTTAATGCATAAATCAATGTCAAAAGAACAAGGACTACTGAGAATAATTGGGATGAAAAAGAAAGAAGTTATAATGTTTGAACTGTTGAAAAGTTTGATCGTTTTCTTTGTAGCAACTGCGTTAGGTTTAGTATTTAGTATTTTTCTAACAAAAATCTTTATCAGGAACTTTTACTTTATATCAACGTCTATAGAACCGTATACCGCACCTGTTATATACGATGTAAGTAGCTTGAAAAAGATTTTGTTGACATTATTTATAGTAACTTTAATCTCAATAATTATACCGATTTTAGATATGTATAGATTTTCTCCGGTTGAGCAATATTTTGAAACAGGGGAAGGAAAATATAAGAAAATAGATCTAATGAGAAGGTTAAGCTTTAAAGATATTAATAAAAAACTGATGGCGGTACAAATTGGAAAACAAAAAACTTTTATGATAATTTCAGCAGTTATAATAAGTTTTTCCGGATACCTATTTTTACAATCATACAGTCATGTTAATAATGAAGACAAGTACACAAGTCCAACGATATATAGCTTGGGAAGGTACGACCTTATATTAAATCACAATAGGATAGTTGATAGATATTCAAATGGATATTCAAAAAATGATATAGAATATATAAATAAGTTAGATAATGTCAGAAGTATAGTATCAACAAGTGATTCAAAAGCATATTTGTATTTGGATTCTAGAATGTTATCTAGTGAATATAATGAGCAAAGATTATCAGCAAGCGATGGAAAGATTGATGTTAGAATTGATTTAATAGGAATTAATAAAGAAGGTATACAATCGTATATAGATAATGAAAAGATACTAGAATCTGGAAGGTTGCCTAATGAAAATTCAGATATCCCAGAAGTATTGATGTACAACAAGTTTTATTCGAAAATAAAACGAGGTATATTTAAGCTTTTACCTAACCTAAAACTTAATAATGAGCTTACTATATCATATCAATATTATGATAAAGATAGTGGTACTGTAAAATTTAAAAAATCTAAAGTTAGAGTGGTTGGTTTTATTAGTGATAATTGGGATCCTATAACTCATACAGAGCATTTTGTTCCGGATATTATAACTTACGATAGCATTTATAGGAACTTAACTAATATAAGTAATGTTAATGAAATAAAAGTTGAGCTTAATGATAAAGATAGTTTAGAAAATATATATATTAAAATAGAGTCAAGATTTTCAAGTAAAAACTTTTATGAATGCGATACAGAAAAGACAATATTGGAAAGATTAAACAGATACGAAAAAAAGAATAAAATAAAGAGAGAAGTATCTTCAGCAGTATTATTATCAATGTCTATTGTAAACATAATAGCAGGAATAATATTAACATTTAATTTAAACAAGCGTGGTTATGCTACTATGTTGTCCTTGGGAATGAGTAGGAGAAATTTAAAAAGAATGTTAAGAAAAAATGGAATTCTATCAATCATTCCAGGAATTGTTTTAGCTATAATAGTGTCCTTGATATACAATATAAAATGGTTTAATCAAGTGAAACTAATTGCAGGGATTCAAGGGATAGAGTTCAAGGAAACTTTTTCATTGCCGTATATGCAGATTGTAATTTTTATACTAATTTGTACAATATCAATTTTATTAGCATTGTCAGTAGTATACAAAAATGTTGACGATATAGATATAATTGAGTGTTTAAATAATAAGGTATAGTGAGGTAATAATAATGAAAAATATAAGCATAGAGAATGTAAAAAAACATTATGGTAAGTCAGATAATATAGTTAAGGCTGTAGATGGAGTAAGTTTAGATGTTGGAGATTATGGATTTACAGCAATTGTTGGAACGAGTGGTTCGGGGGACAATGCTATAATGATGATAGTACAATAAATCCAAGTAAAATCAATGGTTAAAGGCTTCCACAAAACTTTTAAACTTGATGATGGATTGAGGCCATCATATTTTTTTATATCTAAAATTATATAAAAGTATAGCATAAAATAAAATCTCTGTATAGAGAAGAAGGAGGGACTTTATGGCAGAAGTTATAACCATAGCCAATCGAAAAGGCGGAGTTGGAAAAACAACTACAACTCTAAACCTTGCCTATTCACTAAAAGAACTGGGTAAAAAGTATTAGTCATTGATCTTGATCCACAAACCAATCTTACAAGATGTTTTGATATGGAAAATACCGAAAATATAAAAACCATAGGTCATTTGTTAACGACAGAACTGGAGGAAGAAGAAAGCTATTTTGTAGAGGACTATACCAAATCTTATGATGATATAGATATTATACCCTCAAGCATTTTCTTATCCGCCGTTGAAACACAAGTGAGAGCAGAAACAGGAAGTGAACGTATATTATCGGAAATTATTAATCAGGTAAAAGAATATTAAAAATATATTCTTATAGATACATCACCATCACTTAATGTTTTGACCATAAATGCCCTTTGTGCATCGGACAGCGTCCTTATAGTAGCGGATACACAGTTGTTTGCAGTTGTTGGAATCAATGAACTTTTAAAGACTATCCACAAAATAAAAAAGAGAGTGAATCCGAAACTGAAAGTACAGGGTATTTTACTAACCATGTATGAGAATAGAACCAATCTGTCCAAAACACTGACGGAGCAGGTAGAAGAAATGTTCCAAAAGAAAATCAAGGTCTTTCAGACTAAAATTCCGAAAACAGTCAAAGTGGGAGAAGCCATCTATAGCGGTCAAAGTATAAAAAAATATGCAAAAGGTAGCAGCGTAGATATTGCCTATGACAATTTGGCAAAGGAGATATGCTATGAATAAAAAACTTCTAAAAAGAGAAATCACCGATGCCATAGATTTTCTGCTTGATGATGTCGATATCTTGGAACAAGTATAGAACTTGATTTGCTTGAAAACTATCATAATCACCCATTTACTTTATATACAGGTAAGAGATTAGACGATATGGTAGAGAGCATTAAGGAAAACAGAGTTCTCAATCCAATTATTGTCTTGAAAAAAGATAACAACTATGAAATACTTTCCGGACACAATAGAGTTAATGCAGCCAGATTTGTGAATCTAAAAACTGTTCCTTGTATTGTTAAAGAAAATCTAACAGATAAAGAAACCTATATCTATGTAATTGAAACAAACCTTATGCAGCGTTCTTTCTCCGATTTGTTGCCGAAAGAAAAAGCCCTTGTTCTTAAAATGAGATATGAAAAAATAGCAAGTCAGGGCAAGAGAAATGATTTACAAAAGGAGATAAACAATTTAGATCAGGGAATTATTGAAAAGGAAAGTAAAGAGGAAGATAGAACAGACAGAAGAAAAACACTTGGAAAAGAATATAATCTTTCAGGGGCATCTATTGCAAGGTATCTAAGATTAGATGAATTATCTAAATCTTGGAAAAAAGAGGTGGATGAAGATAAAATAGGTTTGACGATGGCGGTAGATTTATCCTATCTTTCCAAAGAAATACAGGAACATCTGTATCAAAAGTGCAAAGAATTGGAGCTAAGTTTAAAACCAAGCGATGCCAAAGCACTCAATCTGATGAACAGACAAGAAGAGCTGAATCAAGAGATGGTTATAACATACTTGCTGAACTTGAAAAAACCGAAGATAAAAGAGTATCAGAATATCAAACTATCTCAGAGTGTCTATAAAAAGTTTTTTCATGATGAAAGAAGATGTAGAAGAAATTATAGAAAAAGCACTGGATATTTACTTTAAGGAATATATTGGTCAGTGAAAAGACAAAATTATAAATTTAAGGTATAATATAAGGTACTAAAAAGGGAAAAACCTGTTTAACAGGATAAAATATAAAAAGGCAGGTGTCAGAATGGACGAAATAAAATTGTATGAAAATAAAGAGATACGCTCCATTTGGGATGAAGAAAAAGAAGAGTGGTATTTTTCAGTAGTCGATGTAGTTGGAGTTTTGACAGAACAAGAAAACGCAAGAGGTGCTAGTACCTATTGGGCTGTACTAAAAAAGAGATTAAAAGAAGAAGGAAATGAACTGCTTACAATTTGTAAGCAGTTGAAAATGAAAGCAACAGATGGGAAAATGCGTTTAACTGATGTAGCGGATATGCAAGGAATATTCCGTATTATCCAGTCCATCCCATCCCCTAAAGCAGAACCTTTTAAGTTATGGCTTGCTGAGGTTGGAAAAGAACGAATTGATGAAATTATCGATCCTGAACTTACGATTGACAGAGCCTTAGAAACTTATCTGAAGAAGGGATATACACGTGAGTGGATAAATCAACGCCTACAAGCCATTCAGGTAAGAAAAGAACTGACTGATGCTTGGGATGAGCATGGGATACAAAAAGGTAAAGAGTACGCAATTCTTACTGATGAAATTACCAAAGCATGGTCCGGAATGACAACAAGAGGTTATAAAAATCTAAAAGGACTGAAAAAAGAAAATCTAAGGGACAATATGACTACACTTGAAATAGTCCTTAATATGCTTGCAGAAGCCACAACAACAGAGCTGACTAAAACAACGAATCCTAAAGGCTTGGAAGAAAACAGGAAAGTTGCTAAAGAGGGAGGAAGTGTTGCTGGAAATGCGAGAAAGGAAATAGAACAAAAAACCGGGAAACCGGTCATCACCTCAAAAAATGCAGTAGATTTATCAAGGCTGATTGAAGATGTGGTCAAAGAGCCTCTAAATAAAAAACAAGATAAAAAAGACGATACAAATAATGAAAAATAGATAAAAATAAAATATTAGAGTATTCATTTAGAAAGAGATAGCAAAGAAAAGCAGCTATCTCTTTTTTGGTATGACGGGCATGCCGTCAGTCTGTGGTGAAAGTCCACGTAGGGCGTAGTTGCC
>ERZ772932.421-NODE-421-length-23615-cov-12.937182_pt1 | contig 23615 bp, 18 predicted proteins | sample MGYA00511684_ERZ772932 | MGnify/ENA primary metagenome ERZ772932 (study PRJEB29015, sample SAMEA2738078) | human oral metagenome | biome: human oral; feature: human-associated habitat; material: saliva | place: China | collected 2210 ...
TGGCCACAACAAACTCCTTCACCAAGAATCGTTGCAACCACCACTAGAACCTAGAGCACCGGATCGGGGTTTTCCCCGCTCACGCGGGGATGAGCCGCGCTAGCATAATCTAGGGATATCGTGGCGCACGTTTTCCCCGCTCACGCGGGGATGAGCCGTGAGCATGAAACGTTCAAGGTCGCGTTCAAGGGTTTTCCCCGCTCACGCGGGGATGAGCCTGCAGACTTTGCCGCGCTAAACATCCCCAGCAAGTTTTCCCCGCTCACGCGGGGATGAGCCGCTTTTGTCTGAAAAGGGCGGCCCGCTCGCCATGTTTTCCCCGCTCACGCGGGGATGAGCCCCCGAGTTTTCACTGGGGGAATTTCTCTACGGCGTTTTCCCCGCTCACGCGGGGATGAGCCTGTCACGCAGGCGGTAGCGCGTGATGTGTTGGGGTTTTCCCCGCTCACGCGGGGATGAGCCCGGCACGCCCCCTCACTGGGGGAGGCGTCCATAGTTTTCCCCGCTCACGCGGGGATGAGCCCCTGCACCCGATCCTGGATGCGACGGAGATCTAGTTTTCCCCGCTCACGCGGGGATGAGCCCCGTGGCCGAGCTGGAAGCGGGCATCAGGTGCGGTTTTCCCCGCTCACGCGGGGATGAGCCGGCGTGTTGCAGGAGTGTGACGGGCTCCTGCCAGTTTTCCCCGCTCACGCGGGGATGAGCCGCGCACCCATCACCTCGATATCGCGTGGTCCGTTTTCCCCGCTCACGCGGGGATGAGCCCAAGGTCGTGCTGGTGTCTGAGGGGAGCCAGGAGTTTTCCCCGCTCACGCGGGGATGAGCCGTCTAGGAGACCGTTGGGGCTGGGTGTCCCCGTGTTTTCCCCGCTCACGCGGGGATGAGCCGCACCGGGCTAGACGCATAGGTGCACAGCTCCGTTTTCCCCGCTCACGCGGGGATGAGCCCATCGAGGAGGTGGACCAGTGACCCTACCCGGCGTTTTCCCCGCTCACGCGGGGATGAGCCGCACATTTCTCGACGGCGTCACACCATGACCGCGTTTTCCCCGCTCACGCGGGGATGAGCCGGTTACTATTGGCTCTGCGCCGTCTATTAGCGGGTTTTCCCCGCTCACGCGGGGATGAGCCGTGATCTATCTGCCTATCTAGGTGCCTGCGCATGTTTTCCCCGCTCACGCGGGGATGAGCCCCTTTTAGGCGCAGGATGATAGCTTCACGCAATGTTTTCCCCGCTCACGCGGGGATGAGCCTGTACTGCACACCATGGCTCGCACGCGGGCGGCGTTTTCCCCGCTCACGCGGGGATGAGCCTATGCGCTATCAACCCAGCTGCTACTAGACCGCGTTTTCCCCGCTCACGCGGGGATGAGCCCCAGGACACGCTGGCCGTAGTCAATCTCAATGGGTTTTCCCCGCTCACGCGGGGATGAGCCGGGTGAGCAAGAGCATGGGCGTTATACCGGCATGTTTTCCCCGCTCACGCGGGGATGAGCCCTAGCCCCTGTCGCGTTACGTGAGCGCCTCAAAGTTTTCCCCGCTCACGCGGGGATGAGCCGGTGCGCATCAACTAGCTAGGGGCGATCTAGGGGTTTTCCCCGCTCACGCGGGGATGAGCCCAGCCCTAACGCAGTGGGTAGACATCACCGGGCGTTTTCCCCGCTCACGCGGGGATGAGCCCGTCTTCGGTTGAGGCGCGCTGGTCGTATGCCAGTTTTCCCCGCTCACGCGGGGATGAGCCGAAATGATAAATGTCGCGGCCTGGGGTGTAGCCGTTTTCCCCGCTCACGCGGGGATGAGCCGAATGCTCCGCGAGCGCGCTAGCCTCAATGACTGTTTTCCCCGCTCACGCGGGGATGAGCCCTGCTGGGTGAGGCCGACCGCCGCCACACCTGGGTTTTCCCCGCTCACGCGGGGATGAGCCTAAGCTTCCCCACCGTATCCGCAGCGCCTTTCAGTTTTCCCCGCTCACGCGGGGATGAGCCGGGATAGCGACCACCACAACACAAACCGGAAGGGTTTTCCCCGCTCACGCGGGGATGAGCCCGTTGCAATTACAGGCAAAAACGGTTGTAACAAGTTTTCCCCGCTCACGCGGGGATGAGCCCCGGCGTCGTACCGCTCGGCTGCGTGAGCGCTGGTTTTCCCCGCTCACGCGGGGATGAGCCCCGGCGGCGGTGCGTAACAGGGTTGAGCGTAGCGTTTTCCCCGCTCACGCGGGGATGAGCCCTGTTGGGTGAGGCCGACCGCCGCCACACCTGGGTTTTCCCCGCTCACGCGGGGATGAGCCCGCCTCCAGCGCCCAATCCTCCCCAGCCAGCCAGTTTTCCCCGCTCACGCGGGGATGAGCCGGATCCGGGGATCCGCATCTACAGTCATGAGGCGTTTTCCCCGCTCACGCGGGGATGAGCCGCTGCGTGATGGCGAGCTTTTGGGTGGTGGCGCGTTTTCCCCGCTCACGCGGGGATGAGCCCCAGCCTGGGGGCGGGGGCTTGACAGGCTTAGGGTTTTCCCCGCTCACGCGGGGATGAGCCCGTCGATTCCCCTCCTGGCTCCGCAGGAAAACGGTTTTCCCCGCTCACGCGGGGATGAGCCCGCCCCCAAAATAGCGCTAAGCGCTATAATTAGGTTTTCCCCGCTCACGCGGGGATGAGCCGGGAGCCGACGGCAAGCGCTACATGAGCGTTTCGTTTTCCCCGCTCACGCGGGGATGAGCCGCTCTGAAAAATTGTTGTTCACATCCTCAGCCCGTTTTCCCCGCTCACGCGGGGATGAGCCCCGTAAAACGCGCAGGGCCAAGGTAAGCAGCCGGTTTTCCCCGCTCACGCGGGGATGAGCCTGGCCACGACCGCAACAGACATAACTAGCGCTGGTTTTCCCCGCTCACGCGGGGATGAGCCGACCTGCCTGAACTCATTGGGGCCTATATGGAGGTTTTCCCCGCTCACGCGGGGATGAGCCCCTTAGCCCTACGCGTTTTGCGGTTGCTCATGAGTTTTCCCCGCTCACGCGGGGATGAGCCCAGCCCAGCGGCGGCCACTAGTGCCGGCCTCATGTTTTCCCCGCTCACGCGGGGATGAGCCGGAAATGTCATGCAGGCTATTCAGATTGACCCAGTTTTCCCCGCTCACGCGGGGATGAGCCTAGTGGCTGGCCATTTCTGACATTTTTTAGGCGGTTTTCCCCGCTCACGCGGGGATGAGCCCTGCTGGTAGCACTCTAGGCTCTGGCAACATGGGTTTTCCCCGCTCACGCGGGGATGAGCCCGACAGCTGATAACCAGAGCTATCTAGCATGTGGTTTTCCCCGCTCACGCGGGGATGAGCCCACCTGGGGTCTACTCGGGTAGGGGTGGGTGGCGTTTTCCCCGCTCACGCGGGGATGAGCCGTTATTGCGGAAGCTAGCGGCGGCGCGGTACACGTTTTCCCCGCTCACGCGGGGATGAGCCGCCCGCTATGAGCTGATCGATCTTGACGACGCAGTTTTCCCCGCTCACGCGGGGATGAGCCTACCGCCAGTCAGACCACCGATAGCGGTCAAAAGTTTTCCCCGCTCACGCGGGGATGAGCCCGCAATCATAAAGGCACTAGAGGAACAAGACGCGTTTTCCCCGCTCACGCGGGGATGAGCCTCCCATAGGGCCAGGTCAATTAGCGCCTCATTTGTTTTCCCCGCTCACGCGGGGATGAGCCGCCTGCGCTAACACTCTGGTAGGTGCTAGTGACGTTTTCCCCGCTCACGCGGGGATGAGCCCCGCCTGCATACAATAGAGGCACACAACAGATAGTTTTCCCCGCTCACGCGGGGATGAGCCGCATCATGGATGAAAACGAGGAAGAATACACGGGTTTTCCCCGCTCACGCGGGGATGAGCCTCACCCTTACGCGCAACCCTTCACGCGCGGCAGGTTTTCCCCGCTCACGCGGGGATGAGCCTCGAAGATGCACTAACTGCAATCCTGCCACGTGGTTTTCCCCGCTCACGCGGGGATGAGCCTCGAAGATGCACTAACTGCAATCCTGCCACGTGGTTTTCCCCGCTCACGCGGGGATGAGCCGCGTCAGCATAGCTTTTAATACCATTTGGCGCAGTTTTCCCCGCTCACGCGGGGATGAGCCCTTGGTCTCCATCTGCTGCCCTTTTTTACGTCCGTTTTCCCCGCTCACGCGGGGATGAGCCCGATCTGAGCGCGTCTGAGAGCCGCTGAGAGCAGTTTTCCCCGCTCACGCGGGGATGAGCCGATATTATCGCTAGCTAAACCGGGCGTGCCAGGGTTTTCCCCGCTCACGCGGGGATGAGCCCTACCTTGCGCTAGTAAACAGCGTCAGCGGCTCGTTTTCCCCGCTCACGCGGGGATGAGCCGGCCGGTGCCCTGGCTTTGGGCGCTATGGGTGCGTTTTCCCCGCTCACGCGGGGATGAGCCTACGGTAGGGGAGTACCCGTGGACGCGGCCCGTGTTTTCCCCGCTCACGCGGGGATGAGCCTCCATGAGCGCGTCATAGCCATGACAGTGTCTTGTTTTCCCCGCTCACGCGGGGATGAGCCGCCGATATGCGGCCCTGAAGCTACACGCCAAAAGTTTTCCCCGCTCACGCGGGGATGAGCCTCGAGACGGCCAGGTGCGGGAGCACAAAGAGACGTTTTCCCCGCTCACGCGGGGATGAGCCGAGTTCTTCACGATGCTTAGTCATTATGCACACGTTTTCCCCGCTCACGCGGGGATGAGCCCCAGTTTTTACAACCATGATCCCTAAACGCCAGGTTTTCCCCGCTCACGCGGGGATGAGCCGGCTAAAGCTGGTGACCTAGCAGCACAATTTGGGTTTTCCCCGCGCGAGCGGGGATGAGCCGTCATCGGGGTCCATTTCGGGCCGACACTCGATGTTTTCCCCGCTCACGCGGGGATGATCCGCCCCACACCTGGAAAGCTCCACACCAAGCAGAGTTTTCCCCGCTCGCGCAGGGATGAGCCGCTGGAAGATAATGGGCCCACTAAGCGCAAATGGTTTTCCCCGCTCACGCGGGGATGAGCCGACCTACCTGGATCAAAAGAGTCATCTTCATCGGTTTTCCCCGCGCGAGCGGGGATGAGCCCATGGAAGCGTACCTAGTCGAGGCCCAGTTTGTGTTTTCCCCGCTCACGCGGGGGTGTAGAGGTGCTGCGTCAGGTAGCGGCGCAGCACCTGCTTAGGGTGTAGCGCTTGCTTAGGGTGCAGCACCGCTTAGAGTGCGCCGCATTCATTTGGTTGGCACCGCGTTTGCTTGGTGGACGCAGACCTACTTGGTGGGCGCGGCGTCTAGCTACAAAAAGGGTGGGGGCCAGCTCTATCGAGCTGGCCCCCACCCTTATTAGTTACTCAAGATCATCTGCATCGTCAAAGTCATCGTTGTACTTGGCGGCTAGATCCGAGTAGTCCTCATCGTCGTAGCTGCTGCTTCCTGAACGAGCCGACGTGGCAGCGAGCTCACGCTCTAGCGCCGCATAGTCAGTCTCAGGACTGTAGTACTTGAGCTTGCGGGCAACCTTGGTTGCCTTGGCCTTTTGACGGCCGCGCCCCATAGGCTCGACCCCCTCCAACGTCTGATCGCGCACGTAAAACGTGCTGTTTCGAAATGGTCTGAATTTATCGTGAGACAACCGTACAACGATAAGCGCCACAATCTCCATTCCACACGCCGGTCAGGGCCTGTTTGGACTGGAGTGACGGTCCACATGTGAACAATAGCACTGATTTCGTTTGCTCGTTCACACTACCGCCTGTGCTGTCAGTGTCTAGCGCAGGCAGGCGCGGTTACGGCGTCGCGACAGCTACTAGTGCTTGAAAATCTTCTTCACCACTGCGCCGCCAACCAACAGGGCGCCAGCACCCACCGTGGCCACCACGACGCGGGCAGAAGAGTCACCTTCACCGGCGCGATCCCAGTAGTACTTAGCCTGGGTACGCACCCCCTCGCTCATCTCCTTGGCGATAAAACCAAACTGGTGCAGTGACTCAGAGATGCTAGAGCCGGCCTCAGCGGCCTTGGCGCGCACCTGCTCAGCCTTCTCTTTGGCCTGAGCCTTGGGGTTAACCCGCTCAGCCAGGTCATCTACGCTCTGGGCCAGGGCCTCACGTTGGGCCTTAAGCTGCTCTTCGAGCTCCTGTGCACTGGGCATTATTTATCCTTTCCTCACTTAAACAGCGGACGTAGTGCCAAGCGCAGGCTGATCAGCGCCGTCGTGGCGGCAATCAGGCCTGCTCCGGCAAGTACGACGACGGCGGCCGGGTCTTTGCCCTTAGCCTCCTCTACCAGCGTGGTAAAGCGCTCTTTTACCGGGGCGGAGTCGCTGGCGAGCGCCTTGGCTCGCGCCACGCTGTCCTCACCGATCTGGGCGGCCTGGGCTTTGAGGGTGGCCGGGGCGATCTGGCGGGCTAACTCGTTAACGGCCTGTGCGGCTGCTGCGCGCTGGGCCTCTAGCTGAGCTTCTAGGGCTGAGATAGACATGAAACTTCCTTTCGCTCAGTTCTGTCCGAAAGCCGGGCCGGCGGGAGCAGAGCCAGTCGGGCCGCTGGCGGCGTCGTCGGTAGCTAGGCCCTCACGCAGCGAGTTAGTCACGGCCTGTACGTCCTGGCGCAAACCAACTTGCGGGTTGGGCACCACTACGCGGCCCTTGTCGATTTCCTTCTTGCCCACCAGGGCCAGCACCCCGGCCACAATCAGCACTAGCACAGCTACAATCAGCGAGCCCGCCCACTTCGGTAGCCATAGTGCGATTACCTGTGACAGGGTGGTTAGTAGATAGCCCAGCCCAAATAGGGCGAACACCCCGGCTGCGCCCAGTAGGCCGGCCCCTAAACCAAAACGTTTACCTGTCTCGGCCGCCTTGGCCTTATTGAGTGCGATTTCGGTGCGGATCAGGGTAGAAATATTTTCGCTCACGCGCGACATTAGGGCGCCTAGCGAAGGCTGTGTGCGGTTGGAGCCTTGAGGGGTTTCGGTCACGGCAGTGATCCTTCCAGCAAATTGTGGCGGCGGATAGCTACAGGTAGGCGGGCCGACGCCGAGGGATGCGGCTGCTCTAAGGTTGCCACGAAAGAGCGCTTAAGCCCATTCCCTTTAAAACGATTGTGCGCAAATAGTTAATTTCAATTGGAATTCTGCGCAAAACTTCCTTTGTGACTAGCGTCATGCTTTTTCGAGTTGTGCTTGGGTCTGGTTCCTGTATAGAGTTCTTCTCGGTTCGAGGCGCAAGACGCCAAAGCCAAAAGGCTCCCATCGTCTAGCGGCCTAGGACTCCGCCCTTTCACGGCGGCAACACGGGTTCGAATCCCGTTGGGAGTACGGATTCGTACGATAACTTCATATGAATCTTGACGAAAGTCAAAAGTCAAGGCCTCGTGGCGCAGTTGGTTAGCGCGTCGCCCTGTCACGGCGAAGGTCGCGGGTTCAAGTCCCGTCGAGGTCGCGAAAAAGTTGGCCTGATCAGTAATGGTCAGGCCAAAGTTTTCAGATTGGCTCTGTAGCTCAGTTGGTAGAGCGTTCGACTGAAAATCGAAAGGTCACCGGATCGACGCCGGTCGGAGCCACCACTTAAATCCTCGCATTGCGTAAGCGATGCGGGGTTTTTTGGTTTCTGCGGGGTTTCTGGGAGCTTTGCCGACGGCGTCGCTGCGGCACGGCGGCGTCGTTGCCGTGGCTGGGAGTTAGGTTTTGCCGCCACCGTTGGGTGCTCGGCTTTGCCGGCGGCGTCGTCGCTGTTGAGAGCTGGGACTTAAGGCGCCCACTTTTGGGGGCTCTGAGGCGCCTGTGAACAGTGAGTTTTATGTTGCAACCTCAAGCTTTGTGGACTGCCTTACCTATACGGACGCGCGGGTAAAACCACAGCTTGCGCACAGCCTGCGCTACTAGTGTGGCTGCCATGTTAAATCAGGGGCACATACTCGCGGTGGCTATGCCTACGCCCACGCCATCGCCCACAGAATCTGCCGCAGCAGTCACCCTAGATACTTTCAGTCTGCTGTGGCGCACTGCTTTGGGTCTATCAATCGGCCTGGTGCTGGCTTTAGCTGTAGTTATTGCAGTGCATGTGGCCGGACGCCGCTCCCTGCTGTGGCACCACGTGGGGGACAAGGGGCGTAACTCTTTCTACGCACTGTTTGCCATTGTTGGCGCGCTAATCGGCGCCCAACTGGCCATGGAGGGCACTTCCTCCCCGGCCTGGTATCGCTACGCTATTTTGTTGCTGGTAATCCTGTTTAAAGCGGCCCTGACCTGGGTGTGCGTAAGCTGGGTTAAAGCCATTTCGGCTACCGTGGTGGCCCATGCCGAATCGCGCAATGATCCCACCAATGTGCGCCGGGCCAATAAGATCACCACCCAGGCCCAGATTCTGCGGCGAGTAGCTGAAGTTATCGTCATCATTATTGGTGCAATCACCATCGTCATGACTTTCCCACAAGCACGCCTGGCTATGGGGTCGCTGCTTGCTAGTGCCGGTCTGGTTTCGGTGGTAGCCGGTTTGGCTGCACAATCAGTGCTGGGAAACCTGTTTGCAGGTGTGCAGCTGGCCATCACTGACGCTATCCGTGTGGATGACCAGGTGGTTATTAATGCCACTGACTCTGGCCGAATCGAAGAAATCACGTTCACCTATGTGGTGGTTTTGGCCGCTGACGGGCGCCGTATCTTGCTGCCCAGCAAATACTTCACAGAGAACCCTTTTACTAACTGGTCGCGTCGCGATGAACGGCAGACTGCACAAATCAATTTTGACCTGGATTGGCGTGCACCTATCGCCGCTATGCGGGCGCAGCTAGCTAAGTTTGTGGCCTCCTCATCCACCTGGGATGGGCGTGAAGCAGCGCTATCAGTAATTGATGCCCAAAACTCTTTGATCCGGGTGCGCCTAACTGTTTCGGCAGCAAACAGTGTTGATGCCTTCAAACTGCAATGCCATGTGCGTGAAGAAATGGTGACTTGGCTGCAAAAAGAAGCCCCCTATGCCCTGCCGCGTCGTCGTGTGGAGGTGGAAAACGTTACCGTCATGCAAGATCCCACCCCTGAAAAGGTGGCTAAGCTAGCCCAGGAATTGGCGCAGCTATCAAGCGATACCAAGTCCCAGCCGGCAGTAACTAAAGCTGAGCAGGGCGATCCCATTGAGGAAGCCCGGGTGCAGGCGGCCGCAGTGCGCTCCAAGAAGATGCGGCGGCGTCGGATTTTGCGCCGTGGACTGTTGCCGGGCGTGCAAACCGGGTCGGAAGCAACTAACGCACCTGAGCCGGCCACCATGGTGCTCTCCGACCCCACGCAGGTAGCCCAGATTTCTGCGATTGAGGAGGCAAAGCGGCAGTTGCGCCCGGAGCAGGCACGCGGTGTGCTCAGCGCGGCTAGCCGTAGCGCTAAGGCCAAGGTAGAGGCCCTTCGCTCTGGTGCGGCTGAGGTGGGACGCTCTGGTGCGGCCCCCGACGCCGTCGCTGCTGGCTCAGCTGGGGCTTCCGCTAAGGTCACCCAGGCCCCTGACGCCATCTCCACCCAGGCCCCTGACGCCGAGGCGGGAATAAATGAAGTGGATAAAACCGCTGTACTACCTGCCGTGTCGGATAAAATCAAGGATGAGTCATGAGTGAGAATCAAGAGTTTGCGCAGCTCACTGACGCCCAGTGGCGTGAGCGCCTAAACCCGGCTGAGTATGAGGTGCTGCGTCAGGCTGGCACCGAAATGCCTTTCACTGGCGAGCTGCTGAGCGAAAACCGTGAAGGCATCTACTCTTGCCGGGCCTGTGGGGCGCAGCTGTTTAAATCCACCACCAAGTTCGAGTCGGGCTGTGGCTGGCCGTCCTTCTATGACCCTAAGGAAACCGATGCGGTGACGCTGCACTCAGATTACAAGCTGGGTTATGAGCGTACCGAGGTGCGCTGCGCTAACTGCGGCTCCCACCTGGGCCACGTTTTCGACGACGCCCCCGCCACCCCCACCGGTCAGCGTTACTGCATGAACTCGGTGGCGCTAAGTTTCGCAACTAACGAGCCTAAAGAGTGATCACGAAGCTGCGCCTGGCCAGCGCAAACCTCCAGTACGGACGGGCCAATGACACTGCCACGCTAGCCGAGGTGGCTTCTGGTCAGCCCTACAGCCCTCAAGTTGCTCACCAGCTTTACAGTCAGGTGGCCCAGCAGCTGCGTGAGCTGAACGCTGACGTGGTTTTGCTGCAGGAAGTGGATCTACACCAAAACCGCTCAGGCCGGGTGGATTTGGCGGGTTTGCTGGCTGAGCAGGCCGGTTACCCGCATTGGCGTTTTGCCGCCACCTACGCTGGGGGAGTTGACCGCCTGCGTCACCGCCCGCGTCGCAGCCAGGTGCGCACTTTTGGTGACGACCCGCTGCGGGTGTTGGAGCCACTGGCCCCTCTGCGCGGTTTTGGTAACGCCATTTTGTCGCGCCTACCGGTGCAAACTTGGCGTGTGGAGCGGCTGGGGCGGGGCGTGCCCACGATTGTGCGCCGTGAGGGTGGCAAGCTGCCCTATGCGCTATTTACCGCTTCAACGCGCCTGATGCTGGCGGCTACTTTGGTCGACGGCGTCGGGCAGGTGCCGCTTAACGTGGCTAGCGTGCACCTGGCCACCCACCCAACTACCGCCCGGCGCCAGCTGGCCCACGCCTGGTGGAAGCTGGCTGGTTTGCCTGGGGCCCATATTTTGGGTGGGGATATGAACATGGACGACGTCGCCCTGGCCCGTATTGGGGTAGGCCGTCAGCTTGGGCAGGGGGTTACTTTCCCCTCGGCTGCCCCAAGCCGACGCATTGATCATTTTCTCACCGACGCCCTGCCGCCTCTGGGCGCGGCCGGCCAACCAGCTGCCGCAGTTCAAGGCCAGCCAGTCGCCGTAGCGCCAGGCGCGTCAGCTGCCGCAGTGGCAGGTGCATCAGCTCAAGGCGTGTCAGCTGCGCCAAGCCAAGGCACACCAGCGTCGGGCGCACCAGCCGGCGGGCCGAGCGCGCAAGTGGTCGATTCGGGTACGTTTAAACTAGCTATCTCTGATCATCTAGTTACCTGGGTGGATCTGGAATTCTAAGGAGCCCCAATGCCTAAAGCCCCCCGCCTAACCGCTAAGCAAGCTTCGCTACTGCGCGCTGACCTGGCCCAATCAGGTTGGGGAGTGGAAAGCGTGGAGGCTTTACTAGGGCCGGTAGCTGCTGCTGCTTTGCAACGTGAGCTGCGGGCCCCAGCTTTGCGGGTGGTGCGCCGCGCCCTGGCTGCCGGGGCCGGCGCCGCTAGCACCAGCTCAGCTGCCAACGCGCCCCAAGACAGCGACGTCGCGGACTACAAGGTGGCGGTACTGACCGCGCTGTTTATGCTGGGCGAGCCAGTAAGCGCCGCCGCCCTAGAAACCGCCCTGCCGCGCACTGGCGTGGCCGGAGCCCTCGCTATTGGCCTGGTGGTGCCCACGCAAAGCGCCAGCGGAGAGCAGCGCTACGCCCCCGCCGTCGACCTGCGCCCCCACGAAGCTGAAGACGCCCACGGATCCGTGCGCTGGTGGGTAGCCAGTGACCTGGGTGAACTCGTCACCGGCCAAGCCCTTGCCCCCGATCATGTGCTGGGAATTGGCCGCGCCGGGCTGACCCTGGCCGCCCTAACCCCACGCAAACCGGTAGAAACCGCCCTGGACCTGGGGGTAGGCTGCGGTATCCAAACCCTCTACCTGCTGCGCCACGTGCGCCAGGTAGTGGCCACAGACATTTCCACGCGCGCCCTGGAGTTTACCGCCTTCAACGTGGCCCTGGCCGGGGTGGATAGTGCCCGCGTGCAGCTACGCCAAGGCAACCTGCTAGAACCTGTGGCCGGCCAACGCTTTGACCTGATCGTCTCCAACCCGCCCTTTGTAATCACCCCACCCAGCGTGCGTCAGGCCGGATTGCCGCTAATGGAGTACCGCGACGCCGGTGGGCCCATCCTGCCCGCCCTGGTGCGTGGCCTGGAGGATCACCTAAACCCCGACGGTGTGGCCGTCATGCTCGGCAACTGGGAACATCGCGAAGGCACCAGCTGGCGCACCAGCGTAAACCAGTGGATCGGCAAGAGCCTAGATGCCTGGATTATTCAGCGCGAAGTGCAAGACCCGGTGGAGTATGCCGCCATGTGGCTGCGCGACGGCGGACTCACCCCTGAACGCAGCGCCGTCGCCTTTGAAAACGCCCTGGCTGCCTGGCAAGAAGACTTCGACTCACGCCAAGTAAGCGGCGTGGGCATGGGCTACCTGGTGTTCCACGCCCCCAGCGTCGCAGCTACCAGCGGCCCCGGCGGCACCGCTCTAGAAGGGCAAACCGCCCCAGAAGAACCTGCCAGCGACGCCGCAGCCCCCGGCGCCGTCGTCGAGCCCTGGCGGGTCCTGGAAGAAGTCCCCACCAGCGGCCAAGGAGCACTAGGCGAACACGTAGCCCAAGTAATTGCCGCCCACGAAGCCCTACGCGGCCTAGATGACGCGCAAGTAGCCGCACTTAAGCTACGCACGGCGTCAGGCCTAAGCAAAGAAGAAGCCCTCACCCCCACGCCGGTGCCCACCGCGCCAGTGATCCGCCAAGCCGAAGGGTTCGGACGCGTAATTGCGGTAGGGATGCCCGAGGTGGCCCTACTGAGCGCCTCAGATGAGGGACTGCTCACTGTCGCTCAAATCGCGGCCGCCGTAGCCTCACTAACCAGTGAAGACCCAGCTGCAGTCCTAGCCGACATGGTGGCCGCCACCAGGACTTTTGCTCACGCAGGGATGGTTAGTATCGTCTAAAAGCAGCACAGCGCAAAAATTACCCCCGCCAGGCGCGGCTTAAGCCTGTGTGCAAATTTGCCACAAACGGACTTAGCTAACAGCGTCTTTGGGGTCACAATTAGTTGTTTATCGTTTCGTTACCTGTAAGGTCTGAGGTTATGTCAAAACTTGCCCGCCGCATAGCCTGCGTCTACGCCCTACTTTTCACCCTGCTGGTGTGGGGGTCGTGGGCGTTGCTGGTAAACACGCGTGAAGGGCAGTTTATCGACGACGCCGCCTTCAAAGGCTCCTACTGGGGTGCGGCCAGGATTGATGACCAGGCCCGCGCGCTATTAAACGCCGTATCTGTGCCGCTAATCGTGGTGGCCATAATCGTCACCCTAGCCATTGCCCTGCTCAGGCGCCGCCCCCGTGCCGCTCTGTGGGCCACCGCCGTCGTAGTAGGCACCAACGTAACCATCCAGGCACTTAAACACTTCGTCTTCACCCGCCCAGACTGGGGCTACAGTCAACGCGTCGACGCCGCCAACACCCTACCCTCAGGACACACCGGCGTGGCCGCCTCCATTGCCGTGGCCCTGCTGCTGGTAGTGCCGCCCGCTTGGCGTGTGATTGCCGCCTGGGTGGGGGCTGGTTTCACCTTCTTCATGGGCTGGTCCACCCTGGTGTGCCAATGGCACCGCCCCTCAGATATCATTGCCGCCGCCGCAGTGGCCTTCACCTGGGGTTTTGTGGCGCTCGCGGCTGGGGCTTGGGGAACAGACGAGTATCGCGGCCTGCCGGGCTCAAAACTGGCGCGCTACCTGCTTTCGCTGGGTGGCTACCTGAGTTTGGCGCTGGTGGTGATGTTGGCCTCTGCTGCTTACCGTAATTTCTATCTGTTTGGCTCCCTGCAGTTCACGGCCTACCTGGTAGGAGTGGGCGGTTTTGGGGCAGTCAGTGCCCTGGGCATGTCGCGTCTGGTTAAACTGGGCTTAAAGTAAATTACATAAAATCTAGGCTACGCTGATATATAGGTGTGTCGGCGCGAGCCTGCGCGCCCTTGCCTCGCTAACCTAGTTCAACGGCGGCAAGAGAACCGGGATGTAGGAGGAAAGTCGTGTCACGCAAGCTCGTGATTGTCGAGTCCCCGAACAAAATTAAGTCAATTTCAAACTATTTAGGCGCGGACTACGACGTCCAGGCCTCCATTGGGCATATCCGTGACTTGCCTCAGCCTTCCGAGCTGCCGGCCAATATGAAAAAGGGCCCCTTCGGGAAGTTTGCCGTGGACGTGGAGGGTAACTTCACCCCCTACTACGTGGTTAACCCAGATAAGAAAAAGGTGGTGGCTGAACTTAAACGCCACCTGAAAGAAGCTGATGAGCTTTACCTGGCCACTGATGATGACCGCGAGGGTGAAGCTATCGCTTGGCACCTAAAAGAGGTGCTTAAGCCTAAGGTTCCTGTACGCCGCATGACTTTCACGGAAATTACCCGTGAAGCCATCACCCGCGCTCTGGATAACACCCGCGAAATCGATATTCACCGGGTAGATGCCCAGGAAACCCGCCGTATCCTGGACCGCCTGGTGGGTTACGAAATTTCCCCGGTGTTGTGGCGCAAGATCCGTCAGGGGCTTTCTGCCGGCCGCGTGCAGTCTGTGGCCACGCGCCTGGTGGTTGAGCGTGAACGTGAACGCATGGCTTTCATTCCCGCCAGTTACTGGGGTGTGGAGGCTACTTTTGCCGCCGACGACAGTGAGTTTGCTACCCGCCTGGTCTCCCTGGATGGGCGCCGGGTGGCTACTGGCCGCGATTTTGCCGACGACGCCGCACTAACCTCCCAGGCCCAGGCCGCCAAGGTGGTGCACCTGCATGAGACTGACGCGCAGGCCGTAGCGCAGGCTATTGAGCAGGCCCAAGCCCAGGTGGGCAAGGTGGAAACCCGCCCCTACACGCGCCGTCCGGCCCCGCCATTCACCACCTCCACCTTGCAGCAGGAGGCCTCGCGTAAACTGCGCCTGAACTCGCGCGACACTATGCGTGTAGCCCAGGGCCTGTACGAGTCCGGTTACATCACCTATATGCGTACCGACTCCACCGCGCTTTCTAGCCAGGCTGTATCTGCCGCCCGCACCCAGATCGGTGAGCTTTACGGTAGCCAGTATGTGGCCGAAAAACCGCGTGTTTACGCCACCAAAAACAAGGGGGCCCAGGAAGCACACGAAGCTATCCGCCCTGCCGGTGACCACTTCCGTACCCCCAGTGAGGTTAAAGACTCCCTGCAGCCGGTGCAGTTTAAGCTGTATGAGCTGATTTGGAAGCGCACAGTGGCCTCACAGATGGCTAACGCCACCGGCTCCACCGCTGTGATCCATGTGCAGGCCCCTCTAAACGGGGACGCGAGCTTTAAGCAGGCTGAACTGACGGCGTCGGGAACAGTAATTACCTTTAAGGGATTCCTGGCCGCCTATGAGGAAGGCCGCGACGCTGACCGCTACGAGGGTGACGCTAAAGATGTGCGTCTGCCGGAAGTAAGCACTGGTCAGGAGCTGGAAACCCGCCAGGTGCAGGCCTCTGGGCACGAAACCACCCCGCCGCCGCGCTACACCGAAGCTTCACTGGTTAAGGCCCTGGAAGAGCGCGAAATTGGCCGCCCCTCCACCTACGCCTCGATCATGAGCGTAATTAGTGACCGTGGCTATGTGGATCACCGGGGCCAGGCGCTGGTGCCCACCTGGCTGGCTTTCGCCGTCACCCGTCTGCTAGAAGAAAATTTTGCGCAGATGGTGGACTATGACTTCACCGCCTCCATGGAGGCTGACCTGGACCGTATTGCGCTGGGTGAAGAAGAGCGCGTGGCTTGGCTGCGTCGCTTCTATAACGGCGATATAGCCGCTGACCCGCAAGCCAATATTCACGGCGCAGGCCTGAAAACTTTGGTAGATAACCTGGGCGAAATTGATGCTCGCGCGGTTAACTCCATGGAAATTGGCGACGGTATCACCCTGCGTGTGGGCCGCTACGGCCCCTACCTGGAGGATGCTGAGGGTAAGCGGGCTAATGTTCCCGCAGACCTGGCCCCTGACGAGCTCAGCGTGGCTAAGGCTCACGAGCTATTTGCGGTAGCCGCTGAAGATGGCCGTGAGCTGGGTATTGACCCAGAAACCGGGCACATGATTGTGGCTAAGAGTGGGCGTTTTGGGCCTTATGTTTCCGAGGTTTTGCCAGAGCCGGAACCGGAGACAGAAACTGAGGGTAAAAAGCGCACCCGTAAGGCTGCTAAGCCTAAGCCCCGCACCGCCAGCTTGTTTAAGGACATGAACCTGTCCAGCGTCACTCTCGACGACGCCCTTAAGCTACTGAGCTTGCCGCGCGTGGTGGGCACGGACGCTGAAGGCGTAGAAATCACCGCCCAAAACGGTCGCTACGGCCCCTACCTAACCAAGGGCAAGGACTCGCGTTCGCTAGAAACCGAGGCGGAGCTGTTCACGGTGACCCTAGAGCAGGCGCTGGAGCTGTTTAGCCAGCCCAAGCGTAGGCGCGGCGCGGCTGCTCCCAAGGGCCCGCTGCGTGAACTGGGCACTGACCCTAACTCTGGGTTACCGGTGGTCATTAAGGACGGGCGTTTTGGCCCCTACTTCACTGACGGTAAAACCAATGTGACCCTGCGCCGCGACGACGACCCAGCCACCGTTACCCCGGAGCTGGCCTATGAGCGTTTGGCTGAAAAGCGCGCCAAGGGACCGGCTAAGAAGACTGCCGCCAAGAAGACCACCACCAAAAAGACGGCAACTAAGACCACAGCTAAAAAGGCCCCCACTAAGAAGACCACTGCCAAGGCTGCCACCAAGGCCGCCGAGAAGAAGACTGCCACAAAGTCGACTACCGCTAAGAAGACTGCTGGTACCAAGGCCGCTGGTACCAAAACCAGCGCTGCCAAGACCACCAAGGCTGCCACCAGCAAAACCTCGGCGTCTAAGGCCAGCGCAGCTAAGGCCGCTGAGGCTAGCGAGGCCTAAATGGGGCGCGGAGTTTTCATCAGCTTCGAAGGCGGCGACGGGGTTGGCAAAACCACCCAGGTAGAGCTGCTTACCAACTGGCTTGAAGACCAGGGGGTAAGCGTGCGTCGTACCCGCGAGCCTGGCGCCACCGCCCTGGGTGCCCAGCTGCGCTCCCTGCTGCTGGGGACGGCGTCGGAAAATGCACAGCGGACGCAAATAACCGCTAAAGCTGAGGCACTACTGTTCGCAGCCGACCGCGCCCAGCACGTAAATGAGCTGATAAACCCTGCTTTAGCGGCTGGTCAGGTGGTGGTAACGGACCGTTACATTGACTCATCCGTGGCCTATCAGGGTGCCGCCAGGTGCCTGGGGGCTGAGGAAGTGCGTGACCTGTCCCTGTGGGCCACCGATGAGCTGCTGCCAGACTTAACTTTGCTGCTAGACGCGGATCCGCAGCTTGCCGCCAATCGCGTACACACCCGCAGTGGCCAGAGTGATGCGATTGAAGCTGAAGGCCTGCAATTTCAGTATCGCCTGCGCGAGCAGTTCCACCGCCTAGCTGAGCAGGAAAGTACGCGCATAAAAATCATTGATGCCAGCGTCGAAATTGAGCAGATATCTGCCCAGGTGCGCGCGTTGGTTAGCGAACTGCTGAAAGAACGCGGAATTATTGACGCATGAGCGTATGGGACGAGCTGGTCGGACAAGCACAGGTGGTGGCCACATTCCAGGCCGCCGCCACGGGGGCACGCCCGCAAGTGCCCACAGCCGCCATGTCTCACGCCTGGCTAGTTACCGGCCCACCCGGATCAGGTAGATCCACCGCAGCACTAGCCTTTGCTGCCGCCCTTGAATGTACTGGCGCTGAGCCTGGCTGCGGCCAGTGTGAGGGCTGCCGCCAAACCCTGGCCGGCACTCACCCAGATGTGGTGCGTCTAGCCACCGACCGCATGATTATCACCATCGATGAGGTTAAAAGCCTGATTGAGCAGGCCGGGCGGATGCCCTGGCAGGGGCGCTGGCGGGTAATCCTGGTGGAAGACGCCGACCGTATGGATGAGCGCACCACAAACGTGCTGCTTAAAAGCATTGAGGAGCCGCCGCCCTATACGGTGTGGCTGCTGTGCACGCCCTCCAGCGAGGACGTTTTACCCACCATTCGCTCGCGCTGTCGCCTGGTGCGGCTGTGTGTGCCCAGCGCTCAGGCAGTGGCTGATCTTTTAGTTAAGCGCGACGGCGCCGAACCCCAGCTGGCTTTGCGGGCCGCCCGGGCCAGCCAGTCCCATATCGGTTTGGCCCGGCACCTGGCCAAAGATGAGGGGGCCTGGGAGCGGCGGCGCGCGCTTATGTCCGCGCCGATCTCACTGCGCAGCGTGGGTGACGCTGTTTTTGCGGCAGCTGACCTGCTAGAACAGGCTGAAAAAGAAGCTGAAGCTGCCTCCACAGCCCGCGACGCCCAAGAAAAAGCGGCCCTGATCCGCACGCTTGGTTTAGAGGGGGAGAGTCGTATTCCCCCAGCCATGCGCGGTCAGATCAAAGCCCTGGAAGACAACCAGAAACGTCGCGCTAAGCGCGCGGTAACTGACGTGTTAGACCGGGCCATGGTGGATCTGCTGTCTTTCTATCGCGACGTGCTTTCACGCCAACTAGGCAGTCAGTTAGACAGCGTCAACCTTGACTTAGAGCAAGAAATTGGTCAGGTGGCAGCCGGCTCTACGGCTGAGCAGACACTGGCTAGGGTTGCCGCTGTAGAGCAGTGCCGCACCCGCCTAAAAACCTATGTTTCGCCGCTGCTAGCCCTGGAATCATTAATGGTGCAGCTGCGCCCGCAGGCCTGAGCTGGCCTGCCCTTGCCGCCTGAAACGTGCAGCGGGCGCAGATGACGCCCTGATGTGCTCTCGTCAGCCAAGCACAGTCCCGCCCGCTAGAACGCGGCGGGGGAGAGCGGCGTCGTCGCCATCGGGGCCGGCTATAGCGCAAGAGCAACTTAACGGATGTGCAGGCGGCGGCGTCGGCACTAAATAAGTAGAACAAATGTGACCTAAGTTAACCTTGCTGCGCTATAGTGGAGAAACTTCCGCTGCAGGCGCCGTGGCCTGTGGCAACTTGTAAGCAAGGAGGTTTACGTATGGGCGCACTGACGCGATTTTTTGAGCTGCGCACCGGAACTACCAAACTAACTTTGGAGCAGCAAAAGAAAGCTTGGCTAGGGGAATTTTTAAAGACTTACGCCGTGCTCATTGTGGTTTATGGCGGTTTCTACCTGCTGCGCACTAACTTCAAGGCCGCCCAGCCGCTGCTGAAAGAACAAGCCGGGCTGAGCACCGCCGAGCTGGGCACGATCGGTTTCGCATTCTCGCTCACCTACGGCTTTGGCGGCCTGATCCTGGGCTTCTTGTGCGATGGGCGAAACACTAAACGCATCTTGGGTTTCCTGCTGGTTAGTGCCGGCGTGGTGAGCGTGCTGGTAGGTGGGGTGCTGCTGAGCGTGAACCACCCGATGGGTATCATGGTGCTGCTGTGGAGCCTAAACGGTCTAGCGCAGGCGCCGGGTGGGCCTTGCTGTAACTCCACCATGAACCGGTGGACTCCACGTAAATATCGTGGGCGCTTTATCGGCTGGTGGAACGCCTCGCACAACATTGGTGCCATGATCGCCGGTGCGCTGGCCCTGTGGGGTGCCAACACCTTCTTTGGTGGCGGTGTGGCCGGTATGTTTATTGTGCCCGCACTGATCTGTATCCCCATTGGTTTGTGGGGCATGTGGTTTGGTAAAGATGAGCCCGGCGAGCTTGGTTGGGACAAGCCTGAAGCTATTTTTGGTGAGCCTGAATCCAAGGTAGACACTGTCACCACCTCCATGTCTAAGGGTGCGATCGTGTGGAACTACGTGGTTAAAAACCCGGCCATCTGGTTCCTATGCATTGCAAACGTGGCGGCTTACTCGGTGCGTATCGGTATTGATAACTGGAACGTGCTTTACACCTCTGAGGCGCTGCACTTTAGCAAGCAGTGGGCGGTTAACTCTACGGTTGGCCTGGAGCTGGGCGGTTTGGCTGGCTCGCTACTGTGGGGTTACTTCTCTGACCGTTTGGGTGGTAGGCGCGCGCTTACGGCGGCAATTGGTTTGGGCCTGGTGATTATCCCGATTTTCACCTACTCTCAGGTCACTACGCCGACGGCGGTCTACGTGTCTTTGTTCTTTATCGGTTTCTTGATCTTTGGGCCGGTAACTCTGATTGGTATTTGCGTGATTGGCTTTGCGCCCAAGACTGCCACGGTGGTGGTTAACGCGGTGCCGCGCGCTTTCGGTTACATCTTTGGTGACTCTATGGCCAAGGTGATGCTGGGCTATATCGCTGACCCTAAGAAGAATGGGCTTAACGTTTTCGGCTACAACCTGCACGGTTGGGGCTCTACCTTCACGGTGCTGATTGTTTCGGCGGCGGTTGGTTTGGCCTGCTTGCTGCTGGTGGCGCTGTTTGAGGAGCGCATGATCCGCGCTGACCGGGCTTTTGCTGGCGCTGACGGCGAAGACACCCAAGGCGAGAAGGAAGACTAAAAATGGCGGTTGATAAAGCGGCTGAAGCTAAGGATCTGGATTTAGAGGATTTGCTGGAGCTAGTCTGCGACTTGCTGGCTGGGGTGCGCCAGACTGTCCTAGATCCCGGTTTTGAGCTGGATGTTGAAACCAAATCTAACCGCAATGACCTGGTTACGGCGGTGGATAAGAGCATTGAGGCCTACATCAGTGAGATGCTGGTGGCGGCCACGGGCTACCCGCTACTGGGGGAGGAAGGCCATTCTGTCAGCTCATTTGCGGGGCGGGTGTGGGTGCTTGACCCCATTGATGGCACCATGAACTACGTAACCACTCACCGCGACTACGCCATTTCTTTGGCCCTGTGTGAGGATGGGCGCCCGGTGCTGGGGGTAGTGGTCGACGTCGTCGCTGGGCTCACCTATACGGCTATCGCTGGGCAGGGGGCTTACTGTGATGGGCAGCCACTGGCGCGGGTCAATGAGACGCGTGGACGGCGTGAGGTTGTGATCATCACCGACATTAAGGAAATCGTGGCTTTGCCGCGATTGACGCGCTGCCTGGTGGAATCACGCGGACACCGCCGCTACGGCTCGGCGGCGCTTGAATGTGTGGAGGTGGCCGCTAGCAGGGCTGGCGCCTTTGTACACATGTGGGTATCTCCCTGGGACATCGCTGCGGCGTACCTGATCTGTGTAGAAAGCGGCGTGACATTTACTCGCCTGGACGGCACGCCTTTGGATGTGCGCTACCCCGGTAGTGTGCTGGTGGGCTGGCCACAGGCCCACACTGAGCTACTCTCGGCGCTAATGCGCCAGGTGGAATGAGTTTTGCGCGATAGACTAGCCGCCAGGGCCCCCAAAGCAGGGTGCCCTGGCGGCAGTTGCAATCAAACGTAATCAAATCACTGGCGAGTACCTTGAGCGGACGGAGTGGTAGCTGATGGAACAGGAAATACCTGAGAAGCAGCCCGGGGAGGCTTTAAAGGAAATGCTGGCTAGGTCGCAGCGGATAAGCGGGCAAGTGCCTCCAGTTATGCAGCAACCAGTGCCTTTTGTGCCGCCGCCAAAAAAGGTGCTTTCTGCTAAGGGTAAGCGTAAGCGGCTGATTTTCTATATGTTGGCGCTTTGTTTTGCTATTCCGGCAGTATCTCTGATCTTAAGTCCATTTATTTTGGGCTACATTATTGCGGGTGTGCCGGGAGATCATGGTATTAATGGTGATGGCTGGGATTGGAGGGCTTCAAGGCGTTTATAAGTATTACGCTGACAGGGCTTGTTGCATACGTTATTTCGGCAGCTATGATTGGCCTGGCTGCCAGAGTTAAAGAGTGATTTAGTTTCGAGTATGTGCTGGTATTGAAGAGGTCTAATAAATGTGTGAGAGTCAGTCAGAAAAGGCGTTTAATGAAAAGCTGGCTAGGTCGCAGCGGATAAGCGGGCAAGTGCCTCCAGTTATGCAGCAACCAGTGCCTTTTGTGCCGCCGCCAAAAAAGGTGCTTTCTGCTAAGGGTAAGCGTAAGCGGCTGATTTTCTATATGTTGGCGCTTTGTTTTGCTATTCCGGCAGTATCTCTGATCTTAAGTCCATTTATTTTGGGCTACATTATTGCGGGTGTGCCGGGAGATCATGGTGATAGTGGAGATGCCTTAGCCTGGATGCCTATTGGGGCATTCATGAGTATTGTACCAATAGGTTTTGCTGTGCTTGTCTTTGCGTTAACTATGTTCGGGTTGGGAAGGGGGGTGAGTAGATAGTTTCGTTTTGGGTAATGTGTGTAAGGATTTTATTCGTGATTATATGACGTCTGCAAGATAATAGTCATCTTGTTTGCTGGAAAACTGGTTAGAAAATGAATGAGAACCAGGCGAGCGCTGAAGTCTGTGGATTACCTGTTGGGCAAGAAGGTGAGCTTAGCTGGCAGTATAAGATTGGCCACAAACGAAAGCGGCAGATACTGCATATAGTTGCAGTACGTAGCGCACTGGTTGGGTTTGTTTTAATAATGAGTCCATTTGTTGTGGCCTGCTTTGTTAGTACTGTTCCGGGAGATCATGGCGATGGCTGCGATAGCTTGTCCTGGATGGTTGCAGGTTGCTTAATTATGATCACCCCTATAGGGCTTATTTGTGTGGGTTTTGCAGGGATTTTATCAATAATTAGAGCATTGCTGCGTTAGCTGTGTCAGCTAGTAACATTTGCTGTATGTGCTGATGTGACGCTAGTGGTATAGCTAAGGGGGTGTGGCAAATGGCTAAGAAGAGGCGGAACAGTTTAGCTTTTTGGATAAAGTGTGTTGATGCCCTTGGGATTCTAATATTAATTAGTCCCTGGCTGGTTTCGGTGTATGTTGCCTCATTTTCTGGAATTTATGAGAATGGTGAAGGGCTGGCAAGTCCCTCGGAGTATATTAAGTCATTGATTTTTTGGCCATTGGCAGGCTTTGTTGCTACACAGATAGTGGTAGTTATTATGAAAGTGTCTGCTACCTATAAAGAGTAAGTACCACTAAACAGTAAGTAGCCCTAGTGGCTGCTAGATTTGCGCCGTCGCAACATGCTGATTTTGGTAGCAACATTTGTTCGAACCGCACGCAACCTTGAGCTAGGCTTAGCTTGCCCCTCTTTGAAGCGGCCAACACTACCAGCTCACCTCTTTTAGCGGCTTATGGCTGGCAAGTGATTGGGGTTAGAAGGGAGGTGGGCTTATGTCCGGCAAGTCCAGGACTAGTCAAGGTAAGCAAAAGGCCCGGAAGGAGAACATTGACACCGCGAATGTCACTGCTCTCATCCAGGCCCTAGCGGCTTTGATTGGAGCCCTCACGCCACTGCTCACACGCTAAATGACAGTGGCCGGAGGCAGTCAGCCCCCTCACGGGAACTGGCTGCCTCCATTATGCCTCATGAGCCTCTAAAATCTCTAGCCTTTCATAGGCTGCTAGCGAATAGTGGCCAGTTAGCTAGTTACCGGCTAGCGACGACGCGAGGGGCGCTTTTCGCAAGCAATGCCGTCCTTATCGCGGTCTAAATCAATTCGATAACCGGGCTCGCCACGGTAAATAGGGGCAGCTCCAGCATTCCAAGCCTCAGTGCAGTTGCTGTAGTAGACAGAACTGGACTCGTCGGCGGGCGCTTCGGCTTCCTCACTGTTTTCTTCCGACTGAGATTCAGATTCTGGTGCCGGTGCGGGAGCGGGTGCAGCTTCAGATTCGGGCGTGGGAGTCGGGGTAGGTGTTGGAGTTATTGTGCATGCGCCTACTGTCAGCAAGAAAAAGCAATGACGCCTATGATCGGGTTAAAGGACAAAAAGAGTTGGTGGAGGGTTAGTCCCAGTTGTTTCGGTGGGG
>ERZ772932.428-NODE-428-length-23396-cov-8.110492_pt1 | contig 23396 bp, 18 predicted proteins | sample MGYA00511684_ERZ772932 | MGnify/ENA primary metagenome ERZ772932 (study PRJEB29015, sample SAMEA2738078) | human oral metagenome | biome: human oral; feature: human-associated habitat; material: saliva | place: China | collected 2210 ...
CACGAAGTGTTAAAAGTGACAGCAACTAAAAACAAAACTTAATTAGGGGTTTTGAAGTAATAATGTGAGGTATATTTGTTCCATGTCTTATATCTATGATATAGGAAAGATGATAAAACTTTAAAATAATAGATTATGGAGTAAGATTTTATGAAGCTGCAGGGTGAGAAATATCTATGAAGTATAAAAACACCTTTTATTGTTATTTCTTTTAATGTTTATATTGTGTTGATAATCAATGTGATTTATTGTTTTATAGATAGTATCAATATTACTATAGATTTTATCTATTGGAAGATGATACAGCAAGTTGTACCTTTGCATCAGAAAACAAATAGGTAACAACATTTAATAAGGAAAAAGATTATGAAGAATTTAGAAATTATTGGTTTAAACGAGAGTAAGGTAAATAAAGTAAAGGATGCACTTGCACAGTTGTTGGCTGATTATCAGATTTATTATACCAACCTCCGTAATCTTCATTGGAATGTTAAGGGACACAAGTTCTTTACAATGCACTCTAAGTATGAGGAGTTATATAATGAGGCTGCAGCTCATGTAGATGAGATAGCAGAGCGTATCCTACAGTTGGGTGCTCATCCTGAGAGCAGATACAGTGAGTATCTGAAAGTTGCAACCATCAAGGAGATTGAAGGTGTTGTGGGTGGCAGAGAATCAATAGATCTTCTTCTGGAGTATTTCAAGAATCTCATTTCTCAGGAGCGTGCCCTTATTGATTTGGCAGGTGATGCCCATGATGATGTTACAGCAGACCTGATGACAGGTTATCTCGCATCACAAGAGAAGAATGTTTGGATGCTTCTTGCTTATGCACAACATAAGCATCATGATGATAGTTGCTGCTGCGAGACAAAGTAAGTAACAGCTTTTTAGTTTGATATTTAGGGGGGCTGTATCCATTGGATATAGTCCTCTTTTTATGTTATGCCTTAAGTTCTTCAGTTTATCAGCCTTTTTATTCCTTGATTTGTGAAGAAAGGGCGAAGGAGGTGTTTTAAATCTATATAGTCTTTCCGTATAATTGTTTTTAGTTTAAGGAAAATATATTAACTTTGTCGGTCACATTATATTATTATATGGTATATTTCATTAAACGATCTATCGTATGGCTGAGACGTATCCAGTATTCCCGAGGGTTTGGAGTACATTCTCCTTGGGCATATAAGTTTATTCGTTATGTTATTAATGAGCATTATCCATATTATAAATACAAAGATTTGGAGGAACTTGTTTACGGTTTAGACAGACGAACCCGCAAGTTATGCAAGTTATACTTTCGTCTTGTAAATTACCTACAGCCAGATTCCTTTCTTGATTTCTTCCCTTCCTCTCCTTGTTATAGGTTTTATGTTACGGCAGCTTGCAAGAAGCTTTCCTATCATCAAATCAACCATGAGTCTTCATTTGATGATGTTAATGATAAGGAACACTTAGCAACCAAATGCTGTGTAGCTCATATTCCCCTGACGAATAATTATCAAGAGTCCGTTGATTGCGTATTAAATAATCTTTCCTCAGCTTCTGTTTTAGTATTGGAAGGTATTAAGAAAGACAAGGATACCAATCTCTTTTGGAAGAAACTTATAAAGGATTCACGTGTTGGGGTAACTTTTGACTTGTACTACTGTGGTATTGTATTCCTGAAGACAAACATGACAAGGCAGAATTATATAGTTAATTATTGAAGATGAAGATATATACGAAGAATGGGGATAAGGGTACGACGTCATTATGTGGTGGACATCGCGTTGCAAAAGATGATTTGCGCGTAGAAGCGTACGGAACTATTGATGAGTTGAACGCACATCTTGGTTTATTGATATCCTTTTTGAACCAAGACTGTAACCCTCATTTTGCTTCACTAATACACCCCTTAGAGCATTTGCAGGAAAACTTGTTCGTGATTGGTTCTGTGTTGTCTAGCTATACGGAAACATATCAAACACTGCCAGTTATTGCGAAGCGTATTTCTGAAATGGAAGACTCTATTGATTCCTGGACTGCAGAGATTCCATCTCAAAGCTCTTTCATACTTCCGGGTGGTACGGTGTCCGCAGCACAATGCCATGTTTGTCGAACTGTTTGTCGCCGTGCAGAAAGACGGATAATCTCATTATCTCATCAGGTTTTGCTATCTCCCGATATCTTATCCTTTATAAACAGGTTGTCAGATTACTTCTTTGTTTTGTCACGTTATTTAAACATAAAGGCGAATGAGTGTGAAAAAAGATGGGAAAATACTTGCAAATAAAAAATAAAATATTACTTTTGCACGCAATTAGAAACGTGTAAAAAAACAAGAATATGTATTGGACTTTGGAATTGGCCTCTAAGCTTGAAGATGCTCCATGGCCTGCAACAAAAGATGAGTTGATAGATTATGCAATGAGGTCAGGTGCACCTCTTGAAGTTCTTGAGAACCTACAGGAGATTGAGGATGAAGGAGAGGTCTATGATAGTATAGAAGATATATGGCCTGATTACCCTTCAAAAGATGATTTCTTATGGAATGAAGATGAGTATTAGGACACTAAAAAATTAAAAAGGTCACTTACATTATAATATATGTGAGTGACCTTTTTTTATTTATGTAACAATAAATTGATGTACTCTTCGTTATAGAGTCGTGTTTAAACGCTTATGTATTATATTCAGCTTGTCTGTTCTGGTAGGGTTACCTGCCATGGCACAGTATGATCCGTCCTATAGTCATTATTGGGCGATGGAGCCTTCTTTCAACCCAGCATCAGTGGGAAAAGATAATAAGTTGAATGTAGTTGGTGCTTATGCACTTGATTTTGCAGGTTATGAGCATAATCCTAATACTTTCTATGTTGGTGCAGATATGCCACTTTATTTTATGAAGCAGTATCATGGGGTTGGTGTTTCAATCCTAAATGATAAGATAGGTGCTTTCACTCACCAGCGTGTTGCAGGTCAATATGCTTTTCGTCATTCTTTATGGGGTGGTATGGTTTCTGCAGGAGTCCAACTCGGTATGCTCTTTGAGAAGTTTGATGGGAGTAAGTTAGATGCAGAAGATATGAGTGACCCCGCACTTGCCAATGCCGAATTAAGTGGTAATAGTCTTGATATGGGTCTTGGCTTCTATTATTTACGTAAGAACTGGTATGTCGGTGCGTCAGTCCAGCACCTTAATTCACCACGGATAGAATTGGGTGAAAAGAATGAATTACAGATAGATAAGACTTATTATTTAACAGGTGGATACAATATTAAGTTAAGGAATCCGTTTCTAAGCATACCGACTTCCGTATTAGCCAGATATGATGGAAGGACTTATCGGGCAGATGTTACGGCACGTTTGGTATATACGAATGATAAGAAAATTCTTTACGGAGGAGTTTCTTATAGTCCTACGAACTCAGTTACAGCTTATATTGGTGGTACTTTCCACGGAATCAATGTAGGTTATAGTTATGAGATGTATACGGGGACAACAGCATTTGGTAACGGTAGCCACGAGTTGTTCGTTAGCTATCAGACAGATATAAACCTCCAAAAGAAAGGACGTAACAAGCATAAGAGTGTTAGATTTCTGTAGAAATATTTATGAAAATGAGAAAAAATATAATTACCATTTGTCTTAGTGTAGTTTTTTTAGCTACACTTACGGGATGTTTTGCTGGTAAGTCTGCTTCAACATCAGGGCGTGGTGGTGAAGTTACTGGTGTTGGTGGCGGTAAAGGCTTTCGTGAACCCACTCCTTACGGTATGACACTTGTTAAGCGTGGCTGGTTGAGAATGGGATTGGAGAAGCAAGACTCACTTTGGGGAAAGAAAACTCCTGTGAAGGATATTTCTGTAGATGGCTTCTGGATGGATGAGACAGAAGTTACGAATTCAGAGTATAAGCAGTTTGTTGAGTGGGTTAAGGATTCTATTCTTCGAACCCGTTTGGCTGATCCTGCCTATGGTGGTGATGAAACTTACATGATAACAGAAGATAAGAACGGTGATCCTGTTACTCCACATCTTAACTGGGCTAAGCGCTTACCTCGCAAGCCTAACGAAGATGAGCAACGTGCTTTTGAAAGCCTTTATGTAACAAATCCTGTTACTGGAGAGAAGAGTTTAGATGCTAAGCAGATGAATTATCGTTATGAGATTTACGACTATACTGCAGCAGCCTTACGTCGAAATCGTATGAATCCTCAGGACCGTAATCTTAATACAGATCTTACAGTAGATCCCAATGAGGTTGTTATGATCTCAAAAGATACGGCTTATGTTGATGATAGAGGAGTAATTCATAATGAAACCATCAATCGTCCTTTAACCGGACCATGGGACTTCCTTAATACTTATATCGTAAACATCTATCCTGATACTACTTGTTGGGTTAATGATTTCCGTAATTCGGATAATGAGATCTATCTTCGGAACTATTTCAGTAACCCTACGTATAATGACTATCCTGTAGTGGGTGTTACTTGGGAGCAGGCGAATGCTTTCTGTGCATGGCGTACAGAATATCTTCTTAAAGGCTTAGGTAGGGAAGCACGTTATGTACAACGTTATCGTTTACCGACAGAGGCTGAGTGGGAGTATGCTGCTCGTGGCAAAAATCAAGATGAGTTCCCTTGGGATAATCAGAATGTAAAGAATGGTAATGGCTGTTTCTTTGCTAACTTTAAACCAGACCGTGGTAACTATACAAGGGACGGAAACCTTATAACCAGTAAGGTTGGTATTTATGGTGCCAACTCCAATGGACTCTATGATATGGCAGGTAATGTTGCAGAGTGGACCAGTACGATTTATACGGAAGCTGGTGTTGATGCCATGAATGATTTTAATCCTCAGTTAGATTACAAAGCAGCAAGAGAGGATCCCTATCGTTTAAAGAAAAAGAGTGTTCGTGGAGGTAGTTGGAAAGATCCAGAAAGCTATATCCGCAGCGCATGGCGTACTTGGGAATATCAGAATCAGCCACGTAGCTATATCGGATTCCGTTGTGTCCGTAGCTTAGCAAGCTCATCGAGCGAGGCTGCTAAAGAGAATAAGAAAAGTAGTAAGAAAAAGAGAAGATCATGACACAATACAGTAAATATAACATAGTCTACCGTCTGCAGAAGTGGATGGATAGCGTCCCTGGACAGACATTCTTGAATTATGGTTATAGTTGGGGTGCGTCTGTCGTTATCCTTGGTGCATTGTTCAAATTGACACACTTGCCAGGAGCTAATATTATGCTTTATTTTGGTATGGGTACAGAGGTTATTGTATTCTTCCTCTCTGCTTTCGACCGTCCGTTTGATAAGACTGATGATGGTCGTGACCTTCCAACACATATAACAGATGAGTATCTTGAAGGTACAGGGTCAGAAGCTGGGACAGCAGAACATCATACTGTTACTGTTCCTTCAGCAGCAGAAGTAGCAGAGACGGTTCAACGCACAATGCCTTCAGCTGATGATATTGCTGCAGCAGTGGTTGGACAACAGAGTAAAGCCATTGCTGATGCACAGCAACAGACCCCAGAAATGGTAGAGGCACAAACCAATTACGTCTCAGCTTTGCAGAGCTTGACGGAGATGTTAGGTAAAGTAAATGATCAGAGTCAGCGCCTTACTCGTGATAGTGAGGAGATGGAGAACTTGAACCGTACCCTTACAGGTATTGCCAAGGTTTATGAAATGCAACTTAAAGGGGCTAGTCAGCAGATTGGTACTATAGATCAGATTAATGAACAGACGCGTAAAATGGCGCAGCAGATAGAGCAGCTTAACAAGATTTATGCGCGTATGATAGAAGCAATGACTGTAAATATGCGTGGTGTTGCGGCACCTGGTGTAGCTCCACAGCAGTCTGCTCCTGAAAACTTATAATGTGTTTACGGTTGGTGAGTAGGCGTAGTAGCTTCCTCTCCACATACAAAGAATAATAGAATTAATGGCTATTAAGAAGAGAAAGATTTCCCCTCGCCAGAAGATGATTAACTTAATGTATGTCGTCCTCATGGCAATGTTGGCTTTGAATATCTCTACGGAGGTACTCAATGGCTTCTCTGTTGTAGAGGAGAGTCTCAATCGCACTACGGGAAATTCATCTAAAGAGAATGAAGCTATCTTCGGCGAGCTTGACCAAATGATGCGTAAGAACCCTCAGAAGGTTAAACAATGGTTCATGATGGCATCAACAGTGAGGGAGATGAGTGATTCTCTCTATAATTATGCACAGTCATTAAAGGTTGCGATTGTTCGTGAAGCAGATGGCCCAGATGGAGATCCTCAGAAGATAGAAGGTAAGGATAACATAGAAGCTGCAAGCTACGTGATGCTGAATCCTGGCACTGGGCAAGGGCATAAACTCTATGAAGCTATCAACAGTTATCGCTCTCGTATTCTTCAGTTTGTTACTGATTCTCGTCAGAAGAAGATTATTGCTAGCAACCTTTCAACTGCAGTTCCTGCTCATTCAATGGGTAAGAATTGGGAAGAATACATGTTTGAGAACATGCCAACGGCAGCTGCAGTCACACTTTTGTCTAAACTTCAGAGTGATGTTCGCTATGCAGAAGGTGAAGTCCTCCATACTTTAGTTGCTAATGTCGGTCTGAAAGATATACGTGTGAACAAGCTGCAGGCTTTTGTTGTACCAAGTCAGACGCGTCTTTATCCTGGTGAGACAATGACTGCCCAGATGTTTATGGGTGCAGTCGACTCTACCCAGCAACCGCAGGTCTATGTCAATGGACAGCTTATTCAAGGCAATAAGATAACTGTCAAGGCAGGTTCTCCAGGTAAACATACATTGAGTGGATATATTCTGATTAAGGATATGGCTGGAAATGTACTGCGAAGGAACTTCTCACAGGACTATTGGGTCACTGGTGGACCACAGCCTAAGCGTTATATTAGTCCTGATGGTATGCAGAAGACACCTCCATTTGATGGTATGGCAACGATTGCAGCCGATTTGATGAATGTGCTTTATGCTGGTTTCGACAATCCAATCACCATCAGTATTCCTAATACGTCACAACGAGATGTACAGGCTACGATGTCGGGCGGGTCACTTATCGTACGAGGTGGTGGACATTTCGTAGCTCGTCCTTCCGCAGTAGGACAGCCTGTTACTATTTCTGTTTCAGCTAAGGGACGTAAGATAGGAGAGTATAAGTTCCGTGTTCGTAAGTTACCCGACCCATCACCTTATATCGCTATGGGCGCTGACCGTTTCAAGAGTGGTCCACTTTCAAAGGGTGTACTCATGTCAGCACCAGGTATTCATGCCGCAATTGATGATGGATTGCTTGACATCCCATTTACTGTAACTAGCTTCCGTGTTGTCTTCTTTGATAATATGGGTAATGCTGTTCCGTTGTCAAGTAATGGTGCATCTTTCTCTGCTCAGCAGAAAGAACAGTTCCGTCAGTTAAGTCGTAATAAACGATTCTATATTACAAATGTCGTTGTCCATGGTCCAGACGGAACAACCCGAACACTTAACGGGCGTAATATGGAGGTCATCGTGAGATAGTAAATGAAGTTGAGAGGGGCTATAAGGACAGATGAAATAAAGCATAACACATCACACGTAGTTCCTTTCCTCCTACGAAAAGAAAAAATAAAGAAGCAATGAAAAGAATATTTCTTATAGGTTGTACAGTTCTGTTTGCCGTTATGGCATCAGCCCAGCCTGCTGCACGCAGGACTCAGCAGCGCCAATCACCTGCTAATACCATCAGTACTCGGGCACAGATATCTTTTCCGACGACAGCACCTATGGAAGAAGATGTTGTCTGGCGGCGTGATATTTACCGTGAGTTGAAGCTGGATGATGATGCTAATGCCGGACTGTATTACCCTGTAGAGCCTGTAGGCTCACAGATGAATCTCTTCACTTATATCTTTAAGTTGATGATGAACGGTCCTAAACGTGGTGGTATTGCTGCCTATACGTATCGTATGGATGGCAATGAAGTCTTTACCGACTCTGCACGTGTTAAGCCATTGCAGTTCCTTGATAACTATCATATCTTTTATGAACGTACCGACCATGGCATTCGTCTTGATAACAGTGACATCCCTTCAGCTGAGGTTAAAGGCTATTATCTGAAGGAGAGTGCATATTATGATCAGAACAGTGGAACCTTCCATCGTAAGGTTGATGCACTTTGTCCGATTATGTATCGTGAGGACGACTTCGGTGATGGTGAGGTGAAGTATCCGTTGTTCTGGGTGAAATACGATGATTTAGCACCATTCCTTGCCAAGCAGACCATTATGACAAGTAATCTGAATAACGCTGCAACGATGAGTGTTGATGATTATTTCACCATGAATATGTATCATGGAAAGATTTATAAGACGACGAATATGCTCGGTAAGACCCTTGCCCAGTATTGTTCTAATGACTCTGCTTTGAGTGCTGAACAGAAAAAGATTGAACGTGAGTTGGCTACATTCGAGCGGAACATCTATGGTGATCCGTCACGTCGTGATAGTCTCGACAGCATAGCTGCAGCCGCAGATGGTGCTAAGGCTTCTAAGAGATCAGCACGTGGACGTCGTGGAGCAGGTGGCTCAACCTCCGTTCGTAGTAGTCGTCGGTCGTCAGGTAGTAGTGCTGCTACTGGTGGATCTGCACGTGTAACCGTACGCCGTGAGCGCCATTAAGTAAGTCTAAAGATTGTCAAACCAGGATAATCTATTGTTTGCGAACTAAGTTCTCGGCAGTAGTTACCATTAAAATTATTTATTATGAAGAAGGTACTTTTTATCGCTTTAGCAGCTATTACCAGTCTGTTTGCTACCCCAGCAGGTGCACAGGAACCCCTAAAGTTTGGTGTTAAGGCTGGTTTGAATGTGACGGATATGAAGTTCAAAAGTGAGGTGTTCGATAAGACCAACCAGGCTGGATGGTTCATTGGTCCAACGGTAAAGTTCACTCTTCCTGTTGTAGGCTTGGGTATGGATGTCTCTTTGCTCTATGATTATCGTGCAGCAAAGTTGACATATGATGATGATAAGAAGACAGTGAAGCAGCAGCAGATTGCCATTCCTATTAATGTCCGCTACTCAATAGGGTTAGGAAGTGCTGCAAGTATCTTTGCTTTTGCTGGTCCACAGATTGGATTTAATGTTGGTGACAAGGACTTCCATTGGACACAAGGAAGCAGTTATGCGCTGAAGAAGAGTGATTTCAGTGTTAACCTTGGTTTTGGTGTGACTGCTTTAAAGCATCTTCAGGTGACTGCAAATTACAATGTGGCTTGTGGTAAGACTGCTGATGTAACGTGGAAGACAGCAACAGATGCTGCAGGTAGTGCACTTGGACTTAAGAAGAAAGGTAGCCGTAACAACTCTTGGCAGTTGGGTGTAGCTTACTTTTTCTAAGATTGAGCCAACAGATTTGAGCGTTACATACACCCGTTGAGGGTGAATAAGAGCATAAGGGCGAATGTCCCCGTCAGTCTAATAAGAGATCTTAGACTGACGGGGACTTTCTTTTTCTCTTTTCTGTGTATACGTAAACAATAAGATATGCTTCCTTATTCTAACGTGTCTAACGAATTGGACAAGCGTGTCTAACGAATTGGACAAGCGTGTCTAACGAATTAGACAAACGTGTCTAACGAATTGGACAGACGTGTCTAACGAATTGGACAGACGTGTCCAACGGATTGGACAGACGTGTCTAACGAATTGGACAGACGTGTCCAACGGATTGGACAGGCGTGTCCAATAGTTATTATCAAGGTGAGTAACTATTCGAATGACGGTAGATTATTACTCGTATGACTGTTGATGGTGGTGTATGTAAGGGCTTATCTACATCTAAGGTAGGTTGAGGAGCGTTGTATATCACTGTGTTGTTTTTACATTATTGTACTTTAAAGTTATCGTAATCTCTGCTTTTCTTCGTACATTTGTATGCAAACCAGATAACATTCAGCTGGATAATATTAATCAGACATTGAACAGGAGACAAACGTATGACATACGCAAATATCATATTACCCTTACCTCTTGAAGGCTTATTCACCTATGGCGTACCTGAAGCGTTGGCATCTCGGGTGCAAGTGGGTGTGCGTGTCAGGGTCCCGTTAGGTAAAAGTAAGACGTATGTTGGTATTGTTGCTGAGTATCCCGTTGAGCTCCCGGCATCAGAGAGTGGGGTGGTGGACAATGAGAAGAAGATTGTTTATAAGGATATTCTCGAGGTATTGGATACTACTCCCGTACTTCTTCCCCAGCAATTACGGCTTTGGCGTTGGATTTCCGATTACTATATGTCGCCTATCGGTGATGTCTATAAGGCTGCCCTCCCATCTGGTTTGAAGGCAGAGGATGGCTATCGTCCACGCACAGAGCTATACATTCGTCTTGCAGATAACTTCCGCAATGAACGTAGTCTCACGTTGATGATTGACGCAATGAAGCGTGCTTCAAAGCAAGTGGAAGTCCTTATGACTTACCTTCGGCTCGCAGGAGTGGATGAAGTGGAGCATCTGACGACAGAAACACCTCTTCGTGAGGTCACACGAGAGGAGCTTATGAACGATACGCATACCACGATTGGCGTTATTCGGGCATTGACAGACAGGAAACTCCTTGTTACGTATGAGAAGGAAGTAGGGCGTTTGAATGATAACATACTTCCTCATCCAGAGCATATCAAGCCTTTGAATGAGGCACAGACCGCAGCATATAATCAGATTCTTATTCAAATGATGGGTCATCCAGTGACACTTCTGCATGGAGTAACGTCATCTGGGAAGACAGAAATATATATCCATCTCATTCAAAAAGCCATTGACGAGCACAAGCAGGTGTTGTATCTCTTACCGGAAATAGCTCTTACCGTACAGATAACAGAACGTTTGAAAGCCGTTTTTGGTAATCGGCTGGGTATTTATCACAGTAAATACAGCGATGCAGAGCGTGTTGAGATATGGCAGAAACAACTATCTGCTCAGCCATACGACGTAATACTCGGTGCTCGGAGTGCCGTATTCTTACCTTTCCAGCGCCTTGGACTTGTCATTATCGATGAAGAACATGAGCAAAGTTTTAAGCAACAAGACCCAGCTCCACGTTATCATGCCCGTTCTGCAGCCATTGTTCTGGCACAGATGTATGCCGGAGCAAAGACCCTTTTGGGTACTGCCACACCTTCAATGGAGACTTATTATAATGCACAACAGGGCAAGTATGGCCTTGTTGAGCTGACTCGGCGTTATAAAGATATCCATCTGCCTGCCATAGAAGTGGTTGATGTGAAAGACCTCTACCGCAGAAAGATGATGACAGGTCCGTTCTCTCCACGACTGTTGTCAGCTGTTCGTGAAGCTCTAAAGCGAGGTGAGCAAGCCATATTGTTCCAAAACAGACGTGGATTCGCGCCCATGGTAGAGTGCAGACAGTGTGGATGGGTACCGAAATGTCCTGACTGCGATGTGTCGTTGACCTACCATAAGAACCTCAATGTTCTCACCTGCCACTATTGCGGATACACCATGCGAGTGCCAGAGGAGTGTCCTTGTTGTGAAAGCAAGGATATCCGAGGTCGTGGATATGGTACAGAAAAGATTGAAGACGAGATTCGTAATATCCTGCCAGAGGCGCGAATCGCTCGTATGGACCTTGATACTACCCGCACAAAGAATGCTTATGAGCGTCTGATATATGATTTCTCTACGGGTAAGAGTAATCTCTTGATAGGGACACAGATGATCTCCAAGGGTCTTGACTTCGATAAAGTTTCTGTCGTGGGCATATTAAATGCCGACTCAATGTTGAACTATCCCGACTTCCGAGCTTATGAACAAGCCTTTATGATGATGAGCCAAGTGAGTGGAAGAGCTGGCAGAAAGGGAAGGCAAGGGCTTGTTATTCTGCAGACAAAGAGTCCCGAATTGCCCGTTATACAGCAAGTGGTGAGAAATGATTATCGTGGTTTCTATACCAATCTCTTGGAAGAACGGCGTGATTTTCATTATCCTCCTTTCTATCATCTGGTATATGTCTACTTGAAGCACAGGGATGAGAATATCGTTAATTCGGCTGGTTTGGAACTTGGAAGCAGACTTCGGGAGGTGTTTGGGACACGTGTTCTCGGTCCTGATAAGCCTGCTGTAGCACGTGTGAAGACGTTGAGTATTCGCAAGGTAGTACTGAAATTAGAGAATGGGATAGACCTTCCACGTGTCCGTCAATATCTTCGTGGAGTGCTCGATGCCATGATGAAAGATAAACGTTATGGTGCTCTGCAGGTTTATTATGACGTAGATCCGTTGTAAGATTTAAGCTCCTTACACCTTATTATATAGTATAACTGAAGGCGGAAGACAATCAGGGCACATCCTGTTGTCTTCCGCCTTTTATAATGTCTATAGTCTTTGAATGCCTACAAGTCGATGTCTATACCAGCACTTAAGACTTTATTTGTACGTGTGAAGATATCAGTATTCTTAGTAGCTATGCTCTGTGTGCCTACTTTTATCTCACCATCATACTGCTTATTGAACTTAGAATAGTTAGTGAAGAAGTATGCAACGTTAAGGTGTGCGTTCTTGGCAACCTTTATCTTAGCACCGAATCCGAAGCTGTAACTGCTGGTTACGAAGCTGAGATCAGAGAGATATTTACCGTCTCCAAGTCCATAGAGAGTGCGTTGTCCGCCTGCACTGACAGTAACTGTTGGTGTTACGTCCCATTCAACACCAGCAAGGAACTCCTGAGTGTTGTGTGCCAAGTCACGTTGTTTGTTCTTATCCATACGTGCATCCTTATCAAAGTAATAGTGATAACTTGCCATGACACGCAGATTCTTCTTGACTTCATATTGTGCACCCAGTGCTAATATACCTGGAAGGTCGTTGGGTGTGTTCACACCATCTTGGAACTGACCAGTGTCATCACGCTTTGTATCGTTCTCAATGTTGAACTTTGTTGTGAACTCATAGCGTGCACCGAAGTTCCATTTGCCTGTACGATAGTCTATACCGATGATAGGCGTGATACCCCATCCACGTTGTGTACAGTCGAGATAACGGTCTTTTACCAGTTCTTTACTGCTACTTAACTTGTCAGCACCAGCTGCAATCTTCTGTGCACCGGCTGCAAACTGCTGTGCAGCACCAAGGAGTTGAGCCTTAGTGGTTGGGTCTGTAGCAGCTGCAGCCTGTGCTTGATACTCTGCAGCTTTGGTTTGATAGGCGGCAGCCTTCTCTGTTAGAGCCTTTACCTTGTCATCAAAATAGTTGTAAAGGTTCTGGTTGTTGCCTCCAACATTGGCAGAAATGTTTGTGATGTTGCCTTGATACTTGTTGTAGATGTAGTTGAAACGTGCGCCACCAAATACTGATAAATGCTCGTTAATCTTGTATGCTGCGCCAATTTGGAAGCCGAAATCGTATTGCTGACCACTCATATAACTTTGCAAACTATATGAGGTTGCTGGCGTCTCTTGCTGTCCTAGAAGCTGTGCAAAGGTTGGAAGCTGCTGGTTGATAAGGGCAGGAAGCAATGAAACCTGACGTTCAAAGCTTGGCAAACCACTGTTGAACGTAGCCTTTCCACCACCTCCTGTTAATCCAAAGCCAGCTTGAAGACTCCAGTTACCTTTGTTATAAGCTACCTGAAATGAGGGAAGAATAGGCGCAGAAGCCTTACCTTTATAGAACTTACTACCATCTTCTGCACCACCATTGAGCTTGAATGGGTATTCATAAGGCGTATTAGCAAATGCTGGTACACTGAATGAAGAGGTAATCTCACGTGTCTGATAAACATTCTGGATGCTTAAAGAGATGTGAACACCATCACCTAAAAAGACAACACCTGCAGGGTTGAAATACACACCATCAATGCTGATAGCACCTTCACGTGCAAAACTACGGTTGAAAGCAACACTTTGGTTGGTATTTGTAAGCAGTCCTCCGGCTTGTGAAGTAGTTGCCATTGCCAGCAAAGCTGCTGCAATAACGATTTTCTGATGTTTCATTATTAGTTTGAAAATATGTTTAAATCGTATAATAATTGGCTGCAAAGTTAAATATATTGTCCTAAACTTCCAAATATTTATCTTATTTTTCTCCTTAATACTTCGTTTTGTTAATAAGAGATGTGGGTTGTGCGAGATATCTAAGAGTCGTGAAAGAATGGTTTGAAAAAGTCTTACAACTTTGGAATGGGTATTTTTAGTTGAGCACAAGAAATCCGTTCTATTTGCTGTTCGTAACGTTAAGATTATCAGTGGGTTACAAATTACGTTGTAAAAGGGCATCTTTTGCACTTCAAAAGGGCGTCTTTTACCATGCAAAAGGGCATCTTTTATCATGCAAAAGAGCCCCTTTTACAATGCAAAAGAGCATGTATTGTTTTCGTGTTGTGATTTATCTTGACATTAACCAGATATACTTCTGGTGTCTGTATAACGAAAAAAGAGCGTACTACCATGTGGTAATAACGCTCTTTTTTATTGTTTATAAGATCCGTATTATACCTTTAATTCAGGGTATTGAATACGTGTGTGATACATTGATTTCAGTCGTTCTATAAGAACATTCTTGGCTGCAGTGATGTCACGGAAGGTGATTGGGCAGTCGGTAAAGAACCCTTGGGCAACCTGGTCATCAATGAGTCGGTTAACCAAAGTACTGATACTCTCTTCAGTATATTCCTTCAGAGAGCGTGAAGCAGCCTCAACGGTATCGCTCATCATGAGGATAGCCTGCTCCCGTGTGAATGGATTAGGACCTGGATAGCGGAACTGCTCCTCGTTAACCTCCTCGTCTGGATGTTCATTCTTATAATGTATATAGAAGTATTTGGTCAATCCTGTACCATGATGTGTCGTAATGAACTCTTTAATCTCTCGTGGTAGATTGTATTTTTCTGCGAGTTTGAGTCCTTCAGTGACGTGACTGATGATGATACGGGCGCTCTCCAGGTCGTTCAACTTATCATGAGGATTCACTCCAGCTTGGTTTTCTGTGAAGAAAACAGGGTTAAGCATCTTTCCAATGTCATGATAGAGTGCTCCCGTACGTACCAGTTGGCTTTTCGCTCCAATCCTGTTCGCAATCTCTGTTGCGAGGTTTCCTACGGTGATAGAGTGTTGGAAGGTACCTGGTGCCACCTCGCTCAGTCTGCGCAAGAGCTCACTATTGGTATTTGAAAGCTCAAACATCGTAACAGTAGATACGAATCCAAAGGTCTTCTCTATGACCAACATCAGCGGATAAGTAAAGAGAAGGAAGAACCCATTAACTGCAAAATGGTAATACATTGTTTGGTCAAGCTTTGATAAATCGTCTGCTTGAATAAGCTGGAGAGCAAAGTATACCGCTGCAGAGCCGATGGTTACGAGCAACGCCGTTAGGAAAATCTGACTTCTTTTGGATAATTCCCGAAGCGAATAGATGGCAACAAGTCCTGCAACAAGCTGTACGATGATGAATTCATATTGGTATTTCACAGCTACGGCACTGATGAGTACCATCGTAGCATGGCCAATAAAAGCCGTTCGGGAGTCCATGAACACACGGAAGAAGATAGGTGCCATGGTGAACGGAAGTATGTAAACGCTTAGGATATTGTGCTCCATCATTAATGATGTCAGGATAGGGAAGATGACAATCATTGCATAAAGGAGAGATATAGAACGTGGTTTGTTGAAGTAATCCTTGCGGAAAAGTGCTAAATAAAGTGTAAACAAACCTATCAGGATGAGTACATATATAGTCTGTCCTATGAGTGTTGAGGTGATTTCAGCCTTGGTTGCATTGCGCTTTTCCATGGCTTGTTCAAAAGAATTCAGTACACGATAAGTCTTTGCATCAACGATATCACCACGGTCAATGATACGTTGTCCTTCCATAACCATACCCGATGCCTGTGGAATAAGACTGAGCATATCATTCATTTCCGTCTCACTACGGTCCTTATCATATACTAAGTTCGCCTCAATATAGTCGTTCAAGTTGCACTGTTGTAGTATGGAACGATTAGGGCCAAGGGTTGGATCCATAAAAAGATGCTCATAAGCACCGATTGTAGAGTATGTCTTATTGATGGGAACACTCACAGCTTGTTTACCAGTAACAACACGAATGAGATTGTCACTGTCCTTTACTAATGTTGAATATTGTTGAGGATCAATGACTCCCGCTTCATAAATATCATGTAAACGGTGTGCTATTACCTCTGTATATTCCTTTGGTAGTCCTGGAATACCATTCTTATACGCCTCTCTAAAGCGCATAATATTTTTTTGTTCAACAGTAGGATTGATATTAAAGTAAGGCTGGAAATGCTTCATCATGGAGTCACGTTCAGCCTTGAGAGCCTCCTCTGTCTTGAAAATAGGGAAGTCAAACTTGGCGATAAGTTGCCCATACATCCATGGTTTTCCCTCATCATAATGGAAGAGTTTACCCTCCGTACGTGGCAGAAAGAGTACTATCAGCACCACGGCAACAATGACCAATGCTGATCTTGATGCTATATTACGCCAATAATGATTCTCTATGTTTTTAAATTTTATCATATTTACAATTGTTTCATGAAACCTCTTTTGGCTTGCGAAAATACTAAAAATATGGCGTATAGTCAAAAAAAAGCATTAATTTTGCACAAAAATAATCTTTAAAACAATGGCAGAAAGCAATGTAAGAGTACGTTTTGCACCAAGTCCTACGGGTCCTTTACATATTGGTGGTGTGCGTACTGCTCTGTATAATTACCTCTTTGCACGTCAGCATGGTGGTAAACTTATCTTTCGTATAGAGGATACTGACTCCAATCGTTTCGTTCCTGGAGCAGAGGAATATATCCTTGATTCTTTCAAATGGTTAGGGATAACCTTTGATGAAGGGGTTAGCTTTGGTGGGGAACATGGTCCTTATCGCCAAAGTGAGCGCCGTGAGATCTATAAGAAGTACGTCAATCAGCTTTTAGAGGCAGGTAAAGCTTATATTGCCTTTGATACTCCTGAAGAATTAGAGGCTAAGCGTAATGAGATTCAAAACTTCCAATATGATGCCCATACACGTCTGCAGATGCGTAATTCGTTGACAATGCAGAAGGAAGAGGTTGATAAACTGATAGAAGATGGGCAGCAGTATGTTGTTCGTTTCAAGATAGAACCGGGTGAAGAAATCCATGTTAATGACATGATACGTGGGGATGTTTGTATCAAGAGTGATATCCTTGATGACAAGGTTCTTTATAAAAGCGCTGACGAACTTCCTACTTATCACCTCGCAAACATTGTTGATGATCACTTGATGGAAATCTCTCACGTCATTCGTGGTGAGGAATGGCTGCCCAGTGCACCGTTACACGTGTTGTTGTATCGGGCATTTGGTTGGGAGAATAGTATGCCTCGTTTCGCTCATTTGCCTTTGTTGTTAAAGCCAGAAGGCAAAGGAAAGTTAAGCAAACGCGATGGTGACCGCCTTGGTTTCCCTGTGTTCCCATTGGAATGGCATGACCCTAAGACGGGTGAAGTAAGTTCTGGATATCGCGAAAGTGGCTATTTTCCTGAAGCTGTTGTTAACTTCCTGGCACTGTTAGGATGGAATCCTGGGACAGAACAAGAGCTCTTTACTTTGGAGGAGTTGGTAAAAGCCTTTGATATTACTAAGTGTTCAAAAAGTGGAGCCAAGTTCGATTATCAGAAAGGGATATGGTTTAACCACGAATATATCCTACGTAAGAGTGATGAAGAGATAGCTCAACTCTTTGCTCCCATCGTTGCTAATAATGGTATTGAGGCTACAATGGATCAGGTAAGGCAGGTTGTTCACATGATGAAAGACCGTGTCAGCTTTGTGAAAGAGCTATGGGATCTTTGCTCTTTCTTCTTTATTGCACCAACAACTTACGATGGGAAGACGGTAAAGAAGCGGTGGAAAGAGTATTCTGCTCAGCAGATGACGGAGTTGGCTGACGTGTTAGAGGGGATTGATGACTTCTCTGTTGAAGGTCAAGAGCCTGTAGTCATGAAGTGGGTAGAGGATAAAGGCTACAAACTGGGCGACATTATGAATGCTTTCCGCCTCACTTTGGTAGGTATAGGGAAAGGTCCTGGTATGTTTGATATCTCTGCTTTCCTTGGGAAAGAGGAGACTCTTAGACGTATGCATAAAGCTATTGAGGTGTTAGAGTAAAGGATATAAAGGGCTAAAACAGTTAAGCCGATATGTATAATATAATAATGTATATCATCCAGCTTGGTGTTGCCATTGGCAGTATCTTCAATGATAAACTGCGGAAGATGTGGCAAGGCGAGCAGGATGCTGTACAAACACTACGTAAGAAGGTGGATCCCGATGCAGATTACATCTGGTTTCATGCTGCATCATTGGGTGAGTTCGAACAGGGACGACCATTGATGGAGCAGATAAAGAAGTCTTATCCGCAATATAAGATCCTGCTTACGTTCTTCTCTCCATCAGGTTATGAGGTGAGAAAGAATTATGAAGGAGCTGATATCATTACCTATTTGCCGATCGATACGGTTGGTAATGCACGTCAATTCCTTCGTACAGTGCGCCCTGTTATGGCTTTCTTTATTAAGTACGAGTTCTGGTATAATTACCTTCATATCCTCCAATACCGTGGCATACCAGCATATAGTGTGTCGAGTATCTTCCGTCCTGACCAGGTATTCTTTAAGTGGTATGGACGTGGATATGGGCGAGTCTTGAAGTGTTTTACTCGTTTTTTTGTTCAGAATGAGGAGAGTAAGAAGCTTTTGGAATCAATAGGAATACACGATACGATGGTTGTTGGCGACACTCGTTTCGACCGTGTATTGCAGATTAAAGAGGCAAGTAAGCAGTTGCCGATAGTTGAACGATTCGTTAAAGGAACTCCTGAAGACCAGAAAAAGGTCTTTGTAGCAGGCTCATCATGGCAGCCTGATGAAGAAATCTTCCTGAAATATTTTAATAATCATCGTGATTGGAAACTCATAGTGGCGCCACATGTCATAGGAGAGGACCATCTTAAATTCATATTTTCACTCATAAAGGACAAGAAAGTAGTACGTTATACGCAGGCAACAGAAGACAATTTGGCTGAAGCTGACGTACTTATTATAGATTGTTTCGGCTTGTTGTCATCCGTTTATCACTATGGTGACGTAGCATATGTGGGTGGTGGATTTGGTGTTGGTATACATAATGTACTTGAAGCAGCCGTCTGGGGAATGCCAGTTTTGTTTGGTCCGAACAACAAACACTTTGCTGAAGCACAAGGATTGCTGCAGAGTGGCGGAGGAATTGAGATTGAAGATTATGAGACTTTCAGCTTGATAATGTCTCAATTGAGCGATGGTTCTGCTTATTATGACACATGTGGACAAGAAGCAGGAGCGTTCGTACAGAGTCTGGCAGGTGCAACAAAGAAAGTATTAAGTAGTGTAAAGTTATGAAATATCAGATAACATGCGATAACTGTGGTACTCAATTCGTTGTTGAGGCAGGTGAAGGATCAACGATTGAGTGCGAATGTCCTCACTGTCATAGTACCATGGAGGTCACATTACCATTGGTAAGTGAAGGTCAACAGTATACTCCACAGGCGGAAGGGATACCCGATCCTCCACAAAAGAAGGATGGAAACCATAATACTATCTTGTGGGGAATAGTCATAGGACTGCTCTTGTTGGCAATAGGAATAGGTGCATACGTTGCTTTCAGACCAACACCACCAGCGGCATCAACGGCTGATACCACTCTGATGGACTCTATTCCTTACACAGCCCCAGTAGAAGATACTCCTCCACCAGTAGTTGATACGGTAGCAACTGACCCAGCAGAAGATGCTCCTGTAGACGAAAGCGAGGTTGAAGAGAAGCGTTCTTCAGAGCCAACAGATACTATAGACGTTGCCCCACATGAGGAGAAGAGTCAGAATGGGACATACAAACGTGAATAAAAAAGTAAAGTAAAGATACATGGGAAAGATTATTTTGACAGGTGACCGACCAACTGGTAAGTTGCATCTTGGTCACTATGTTGGTTCACTTCGCCGTCGGGTGGAACTCCAAAACCAAGGTGACTATGATAGAATGTTTGTCTTCATGGCTGATGTTCAGGCTCTGACAGATAATGCAGATAACCCAGAGAAGATACGACAGAATATCATTGAGGTGGCATTAGACTATCTTTCGGCTGGACTTGACCCACAGAAGTGTACGTTGTATATACAAAGTCAGATTCCAGAGTTGGCAGAATTGACCACCTTCTTGATGAATCTTGTCAGTGTTAGTCGTGTTCAGCGTAACCCAACGGTTAAAACTGAGATTAAGATGCGCAACTTTGAAGCTAATATTCCAATGGGTTTCTTTGCTTATCCAGTGTCTCAGGCTGCTGATATTGCTGCTTTTAAGGCTACTACTGTACCAGCAGGTGAGGATCAGGAACCAATGCTTGAGTTGACACGTGAGCTTGTCCGCCGTTTTAATCAGGTATATGCTCCGGTGCTCGTTGAGCCGAATATCATGCTTCCCGAGAATGCAACTGCACGCCGTCTGCCCGGTACTGACGGGAAAGAGAAGATGAGTAAGAGTCTTGGAAACTGTATCTACCTGTCTGATGATGCTGATACTGTATGGAAGAAGGTGAAGACAATGTACACTGATCCTACTCATTTGAATATCTCTGATCCTGGACATGTAGAGGGGAATGCTGTCTTTACTTATCTCGATGCCTTCTCTACAGACGAGGATTTTGCGGAGTTCTGGCCGGAATTTAAGAGTCTTGATGAACTGAAAGCTGCCTATACAGCCGGTGGTGTCGGTGATATGAAGTGTAAGAAACTACTCAACAGCGTTCTTAATAAGATGCTTGAGCCTATACGTGCACGCCGTCATGAGTATGAACAGGATATTCCTGAGATCTATAACATTCTCAAGAAAGGTTCACTTGATGCCCGTGAAGTAGCAGCAAAGACTATGGATGAGGTGCGTGCTGCCATGCAAATCAATTACTTTGAGGATGAAGCATTGATTCAAAGTCAGGCAGAGCGATTCAAACAGAAGTAAGAACAAAGGAGCAGGACAGCTCTTTTGAAGATAATAATAGTAAAGACTGGAACGTATTAAAGGACCAAGAATCCTTTGATACGTTCTTTTTTTATGTCTATGACTCAGCCTTTGGGGGTGTCATCTTGCAGTGTGAACAGAATGATAGTGTGCATGTTTTGTAATGATAAATGATACCCTACAAATCAATAGGTGCTCTTTTGCATCTTAAAACATGCCCTTTTGCATCTCAAAAGGGCATGTTTTACATTGCAAAAGGGCGTCTTTTGAAGTGCAAAAGGGCGTCTTTTACTTTGCCTTTCATAACTATTTGATAATCTGTTGGTTATAAATCCCATTTTTCTCTGTTTCCTTTCTGAAATCAATAAGTCATGAAGAATATTTTGTAAAATAATTTATTAAGTCCTTAATTGTATATTAAGTAACTTGTAAACTTGGCAACTCGTCCACATGTTTGCCTATTTACTTAGTTTTAGGTATTGTCCATTATTTCGTAAATCTTTAATTTTGTAACCAATATTTAGAATAAACTTGTTTAATACCGAGGGCTTTATTGAAATTGACAGAGAGTCCTTAATCAACAATTTACATGAAGAATAAATTAAGAGTTCTTATAGTTGGGAGAATTCATTATTGTTTTCTTTCGTATAAGATAGTAATAACTCTGTTCTTTTTATCTGCCTTTTTCCCCTTTACAGGTTATGCACAGGAGGACGTAAAGCATGATACGACCGTTGCGATGAAGGAAGTTACGGTGACAGCACGTAGCGAAATCAGGAAGTTAAGAGAGTCTGCAATGCCGATATCGGTTATCGGGCAACGACAATTACAGGGTACTGCATCTAATATTAATGATGTACTTGCGCGTACAGTTGGTGTCACTGTGCGCAATACTGGTGGGTTAGGTAGTGCCTCTCGCATATCTCTTCGTGGCTTAGAAGGTAAACGCATGGGAATGTATGTAGATGAAACTCCCATGTCACAGTTGAGCAATTTTGTTGCATTGAATGATATCCCAACAAACATGATTGAGCGTATTGAAGTTTATAAGGGTATCGTTCCTTATAAGTTTGGTGGTTCGGCATTAGGTGGAGCAGTTAATGTTGTGACGAAAGAGTACCCTCCTGTCTATTTAGATTTCTCTTATGAGCTTGGCTCTTTCAATACTCATCAGGTGTCAACAGTGTTTAAGCGGACCGACAAGAAGAGTGGTTTACAGTTTGGTATAGGTGGTGCCTTTTCGTTTTCAAAGAACAATTACAAGATGACCTTGGGTAATCTTGATAACAGGACAGTGGAGAGAGACCATGACAAGTTCAATAAAATCATGGCGGGAATGTCTGTTAAGGCTACTAAATGGTGGTTTGATGAGATGAAGTTCGAACTGATTTTCCTGAAAACGAGGCAGGAGATACAAGGAATTGACCTTGATGTGCGTGAAGCTTATAACCATTCTATTAGTGGAGTAACGGCTCTGACGCTGAAACGTAAGGACTTTTTCTTGGATGGACTCGACTTAGATTTCGATATTGGGTACGTTATTGGGAGGTATGGACTGCATGATACAGCCATGAATCGTTATGATTGGGATGGTAATGCACTGCCTCCAGTCTCTCCGTTTGGTGGAGAACAGAATAATTTTCCATCTGATGGGCATAGTCGTTCGAACGAGTTGACTTCGAAACTCAATATGGGTTATACCATAGATATGCACCATAGTGTTAACTTTAATGCTTATTTTGATAGGAATTCACTTCACCCGAATGATCCTTTGATGGATAAAGCTTTAGGATTTAAGTCTAATTTCCCAAGTAAGATGAACACGCTTACGTTAGGATGGTCATATGATCTGACCCTCTTTGATGGTCGTTTCCAGAATGCTTTTACTTTAAAGAACTTTATTTTCTCATCACATTCTCGTAGCATAGATGTCTATTCTGTGCGTGAACCAGAGCCTGTAAAGATTTCGAAGTCTTATGTTGGCTTCAGTGATGCCATGCGTTATAAGTTTACTGAGGACTTAATGCTGAAGGCTTCGTTCAATTCTGAGGTGCGAATTCCTACAAGTGAGGAGCTGATTGGTAATGGATATTCTATTCTTGCATCACCAGCTCTGAAGCCAGAACGTACAACTGGAGTAAATATCGGTATGCTTTATCGACATTTGAAGAAGCATGGTGGACTGGTAGAGATTGAGTTGAATGGCTTTTATAATCAGTTGAAAGACATGATAAGGTTCACACCTGATATGATTCCAACAATGGCTCGCTATCGTAACTTTGGTAGTGTACGTACGAGAGGTGTTGAACTTGATGTTAAGGGAGATGTCTGTCCAGTACTTTATC
>ERZ772932.431-NODE-431-length-23305-cov-29.918409_pt1 | contig 23305 bp, 20 predicted proteins | sample MGYA00511684_ERZ772932 | MGnify/ENA primary metagenome ERZ772932 (study PRJEB29015, sample SAMEA2738078) | human oral metagenome | biome: human oral; feature: human-associated habitat; material: saliva | place: China | collected 2210 ...
GCACCCCCACAGAAGCATTCAACCAACTCATTGCTACCACCCATTGACACCACCCTCGCCCCGAGAAAACGCGAAAGCGGTCACTTCGCAAGCTCTTCAAACACGTCCGCGTAGGCATCCATGAAATCAACAGCGACATCGACAGCACTCTCAGACTGCTGTGCCGGTTGAATGACCACCCACGGCCTGTTGTTCTTGAGGATCGTGACAGGCTTCCCCGTCCTATTCACCTCTGCTGTCACTCGCGAAAAGTTGTTCTTCGCCTCGGCGAGCCCCATAGTCAGTGTCGACATTCTATTCCTTTCAACCTTAGCCATAATTATGGCTAGAATCTGGCCTCAGATCAAGGGCAAACTTCCTACTACTAGTCCATACTGCCCCACAATGGCCCCATACCAGCACCAGTCAGGGACTATAATGCAGGTAGCGAAAGGAGCGACCATGCCGACGATGACCCGCACCGCCGAAGTGAAGACCCGCACGACCGCACAGATCAAGGCCGACGCCGCAGCCGTCTATGCACGCTGGGGCATTAGCCTGTCGGACGCGATCAACATCTTCCTCGCAAAGTCAATTGAAGTTGGCGGCCTCCCCTTCGACATGCGCCCCGAGACTCCCACGTTTGACGGACTCGAGCGCTATGCCTATCGCCCCAGTATGGATGCGAATGGAGTCGCGCGGCTCCCAGGAGACTGGGATGACGGCGAATGAGGCAGCGCCCGCACCGCGGGAGATCTGGTACATACACTTTAACTTCGATGACCATGGCTACAAGTTTCGCCCGATCCTCGTTCTCTCCTGTTCACAGGACGGGCTCCTGTCTGCGGTGATCACCAGCTTTAAACTCAATTCACGAACAAATTCCTACACCCTCCAGAACAGAGTGAAACATGAGCGCAATGAACCTACAGCTCTATCAGTATATCGATTAGCTTTTTCGAAAAGATCTCAAGACCTTCTTTATCATCATGATATGTAAATACACGCCTCGAGCTGAAATCGAAAGGTAGCTTGCCAATCGGATACTCATGGATCAGAATCGGTTTCTTTCCAAGTCCATCCGCGAATCCGAGTTCATACAGCACATTCGAATTGAGATCAGTAAGATCAACAATCACCCCATATGAAGAGCGAATAAGATTCCTAACATCATCTGGAATATCGGTTGGAGTGTTGAGTTCATCAACACGACGCGCAGTCTTCCCTACCGATTCAACCCCATTCCGAATAGCCCCAAACACTTGATCCACGGAGTGATGCCCTCTATTAAAAGGCATCATCACTGCAATCAATGTTTCATCAATGGGTACAGATTGGACCGCTTTCGTTTCATCAATGGGTGCAGATTGGACCGCTTTCGCCGCTCCCGGAAAACCATCTCCAAACAAAATACGAAATGGGTCACCCTCGAACACTGTCCAGCGCGTATGGTGCCCTACCCACTTCAATTGATTCGGAGTGTACGTTTCATCCCCAAGAATCTGTCTTTCTATCAGTAAATCTGAAGGAAAACAAAAAATCGGATTCTTCATTGTTGGACACATAGACGGAGAGTCGATATACCCAATACGCGCAATTTGCTTCCCAGTATCCGGCCCAAACTCTTGCACCATAATAGTAGGCAAATCACGGAGCGCTCTCAGATCAGGTTTACCATTCCGCTCAAACAACCGCTGAATTTCAGGGTCTGTGTTTTCAAACATACGGCTCGAAGGCATCGCTGAAGATTCATCAGCCCTAATGATGAGATTGAAATACATACTCACTCCCACTCGATCGTGGCCGGGGGCTTGGAGGTCACGTCGAGGACGACGCGGTTGACCTCGGACACCGAGTTAGTGATGCGGGTGGAGATGCGGGCCAGGACGTCGTAGGGCAGGCGCATCCAGTCGGCCGTCATCGCGTCCTCGGAGGACACGGGGCGCAGCACGATCGGGTGGCCGTAAGTACGGCCATCACCCTGGACACCCACGGAACGAACGTCGGCGAGCAGGACGACCGGGCACTGCCAGATCTCCTGATCCAGGCCAGCCGCTGTGAGCTCCTCGCGAGCAATCAGGTCAGCGGCGCGCAGGATATCCAGGCGCTCGCGCGTGACCTCGCCAATGATGCGAATACCGAGGCCGGGACCCGGGAAGGGCTGACGGTTCACCAGGTAGTCGGGCAGACCCAGCTCGCGGCCGACCGCGCGCACCTCGTCCTTGAAGAGGGTGCGCAGGGGCTCGACCAGCTCGAAGGTCATGTCCTCAGGCAGGCCGCCCACGTTGTGGTGGCTCTTAATGTTGGCCGCGCCCTCGCCGCCGCCGGACTCGACGACGTCAGGGTACAAGGTGCCCTGGACGAGGAACTTCACCTCGCCGCCGGCAGCGCCAACCTCTTCGATGACCTGCTTCTGGGCGGCCTCGAAGGAGCGGATGAACTCGCGGCCGATGATCTTACGCTTCGCCTCGGGCTCGGTGACGCCAGCCAGGGCGGACAGGAAGCGCTCGGACTCGTCACACGTGATGACGCGGATGCCCATGCCGCGCGCGTAGTCGTTCTCCACCTGCTCGCGCTCGCCCGCACGCAGCAGGCCGTGATCGATGAAGAAACACGTCAGCTGATCGCCGACGGCCTTGTGCACGAGGGCCGCTGCCACGGAGGAGTCCACGCCGCCGGACAGGGCGCAGATGACCTGCGCGTCGCCGACCTGCTCGCGGATCTTCGCAACCTGCTCGTCCACGATGGACCCGGCAGTCCACGTGGGCTGAATTCCCGCACCCTCGTAGAGGAAGTTCTTCAGGGCGTCCTGGCCGAACTGGGAGTGGCCCACCTCGGGGTGCCACTGCAGGCCGTACAGGCGACGCTCGCGCGACTCGAAGGCCGCGACGGGGGTCTCGGTGGTGGAGGCAGTGACGGTGAAGCCTTCGGGCGCCCCCTGGACGGCGTCGCCGTGGCTCATCCACACGATCTGGTCGTCGGGGGTGCCACCGAACAGGCAGGAGTCACCGGCCACGGTAGCCTCGGTGTGCCCGTACTCGCGGGTGCCCGTGCGACCGACGGTGCCGCCGAGGGAGTGGGCCATGGTCTGGAAGCCGTAGCAGATGCCCAGGACGGGCACGCCGGCCTCGAAAATCGCGGGATCGACGGAGGGAGCACCCTCCTCGTACACGGAGGACGGGCCGCCGGACAGGATGATGGCGGCGGGCTCCTTGGCGAGCATGTCCGCCACGCTCATAGTGTGAGGGACGATCTCGGAGTAGACGTTGGCCTCACGCACGCGGCGCGCGATCAGCTGGGCATACTGCGCGCCGAAGTCGACGACGAGGACGGGGTGCATGTCAGTAGCGTTCACCCTCCTAATGCTACCCGCGCACACCCCGCACCGTCGCACACCATAGCGCATGTCACCGCCTATCGTCAGCGCAAATAGGAGCGGCCCCGCCCCGGGTGGGGACGAGGCCGACTCGAGTCACGCCCGAAGGCGTGGTATCAGCGGAAGAAGGAGCGCAACATCGGGAAGGCTCCGGTGGCGACGGCGGCCTTGACAAGGTCGCCGATGATGAAGGGAACGAAGCCCTTAACCAGGCCCTGCGCAAACGTCATGTGGGTGAAGGGGATCATCCACGCCAGGCCCAGGATGTATACAGAGAAGAGGGAGACGAGCGCGGCCGGAGCCATGGTGAGCACGCGGCGGTCCGCACCGCGCTGGGCGGCCAGACCCGCGATTGCGACGGCGAGGAAGTAGCCGAGGATGTAGCCGAAGGAAGCGAAGGCCCATCCGACGTTCGTACCGGTGAAGACCGGAGCGCCCGCGATACCGAGGAGGGCGTACGCGCCGACGGAGACGAGGCCTCGGCGCGCACCCAGGGTCGTACCCACAGACAGGGCACCGAGTGTACCGAGCGAGACGGGCACAGGCGTGAAGGGCAGCGGGACCGAGATGCGGGCCAGGACGATCATGGCGAGCGTGCCAGCGGCGATCAGAGCAATCTCGCGGACGAGCGTGCCGCCAAGACGGTCGGCGAGAACGCGGTTCTCGCGCGCGGCGACGGGGGAAGCGGTCAGGGTGGTCATACGACACCTTTCAACAGGGCCAACGGGCTTTCATTCAATAATTGAACGATATGCTGCTCGCCACTCCCTGTCAAGCACACCCGAGCACATCACAGGGGGGCGAGCGCCACACCGGCGCTCGCCCCCCTGTGAGACCCACGAACGGGAAAATCAGTGCGCGAAGTGGCGCGTCCCCGTCAGGTACATCGTGATGCCCGCGGCGTTCGCCGCGTCAATCGACTCCTGGTCACGCACGGAGCCACCGGGCTGAACGACGGCCTTCACGCCCGCGTCGATGAGCACCTGCAGGCCGTCCGCGAAGGGGAAGAACGCATCCGACGCGGCGACCGCGCCAATGGAACGCTGCTCCGGTGCCTCGGCCACGACCTCGGACGCGCGAGCGCCACCCGCGCTGTCCACGTTGGAGGCCGCCGCGTCACCCGTCGAGCGCGAACCCAGCGTATTCGCGCGCTCGACCGCCAGCTTGCACGAGTCCACGCGGTTTACCTGGCCCATACCCACGCCCACAGACGCACCGTCCTTGACCAGCAGAATCGCATTGGATCGAACCGCGCGCACCGTACGCCACGCGAACTCCAGGTCCGCCAACGTCGCCTCGTCGGCGGGAGCGCCGGCCGCGAGCGTCCAGTTCTCCGGGGAGTCACCGGGCGCGTCAATATCGTCGCGCTCCTGGACCAGCAGGCCACCGCTGATCTGCTTGAACTCGTACGAACCGCGAGCCGGAGGCTCGACCTGCAGGACGCGCAGGTTCTTCTTCGCGGAGAGCACCTCGAGCGCGCCTTCCTCGTAATCGGGGGCTAGCACGACCTCGGTGAAGATCGGGACGATCTGGCGGGCCAGCTCCACGCTCACCGGGCGGTTCACCGCAATCACGCCACCGAACGCCGACACGGGATCGCAGGCGTGCGCCAAGCGGTGCGCCTCGGCCACGTCGTCGGCCACCGCGATGCCGCAGGGATTCGCGTGCTTGATGATCGCCACGCAGGGACGCTCGTGATCGTAGGCGGCGCGCAGCGCGGCGTCGCCGTCCGTGTAGTTGTTGAAGCTCATGGCCTTGCCGTGCAGCTGGCGCGCGTTCGCGATGCCCGGGGCCAAGGCCTCCTCGTCGAAGGATTCATCCTCGAAGGACTCGTCGATCTCGCGGTACACGGCCGCACCCTGATGCGGGTTCTCGCCGTAGCGCAGCGACTCCACGCGCTCGAAGGCGTCCGCGACGAACACGGGCATGCCCGAGGCCTCGCCCTCCTCGGCGACCTCCACCACGTAGTCCTCACCGGCCTGGTAGCCCAGCGACTCCAGGAACGCAGCATCCGAGGCGTCCAGGTGTGCTTCTGCGGCGTCATCCAGCGTCTCGCGCACGTCCTCAAGGTCCAGCTCGTCGGCAAACCAGCCAGCAATCGCCAGATCATAGGTCGCCGTGTGGGCGAAAGCCTCAGCGGCCAGCACACGGCGCTGCTCGAGGGTGAAGCCCTCTCCCGCCACGGCCTCGGCGACATCCGCGTAACGCTCCGGAGAAGTCACGACCGCGACCGACGGATGATTCTTCGCGGCGGCTCGCACCATCGAAGGGCCACCGATATCGATCTGCTCAACGCACTCGTCAAAGGATGCACCCGACGCAACCGTGTCCTGGAAGGGGTACAAGTTACACACGACCAGGTCAAACGCTTGGATGCCCAGCTGCGCGATCTGCTCGCGGTGCGCAGCCTTACGCTGGTCGGCCAGGATGCCGGAATGAATGAAGGGATGCAGGGTCTTCACGCGCCCCTCAAGCACCTCGGGGAAACCGGTCACGTCGTCAACCGGGGTAACAGCCACGCCCGCGGCCGCGATGCGCGCAGCCGTCGAGCCAGTGGAGACGATCTCCACGCCGGCCTCGCCCAGCGCGCGCGCAAGGTCCTCCAGGCCCGTCTTGTCATACACGGAAATCAGGGCCCGCTTAATGGGGCGCACGTCGATGGGTTCCAGGTTGTCCAGGGAGACGGACATAGTTCCTCCAGGTTAAGAGCCAAACCCAGGCGCCCAGGCGGGCGACGCCTCGCGGGACATGCAGCCGCTCCCCGGTGGTGATCCACCCTCGCCAGTCGCGGCACCTCCCAGTCTAGTTCAGGCCCTCACCCTTCGTCCCCTGCGCCTCGGGGTCATCCGTGTCACCCTCGTCATCCTTGTCAGCGGGCTCAGCCCAAGCCACGCGCTTCTGACGCCTGACCCGCCGCTTCGCCCCCTTCACCGACTCAGCCCACGCCGCACGGTTCCTCCACGCGGCCCGCGGCTTGTCGGGCTGAACGACCTCAGCGGACTCAGCCCACGGCTCACCGACCTCCGTCGCGTCCGCCGACCCCGCGTCATCCCTGCGCTCAGCCCAAGCCTCGTCCCCCTCGATCAACGAGGCCGTGGCCGCCTCACGCGACGAGCGCTCAGCGTGGCGGCGGCGCAGGGCCTCACCCTCGGAGCGCACGCGGCCCGCACTCTGCCCCACCAAAGCCAGCGTCGTCGGATGCGTGACAAGCGGCACGAGCATCGCCGGCAGCGCAACCTCCAAGAACAAATACAACGTCGACCGCCCCACAAGCGGCCCCATGAACGCCAAGCGCACCGACCCCATGCTCATCGTCGCGCTCCACATCCACAGCGCAACAATCGAAACAAACACAACCGAGGCCAGGAGACCCTGTGCGCTCTGATGCAACAGGTGAGAACGCCGATACAAGCGCGCCGAGGCAACGCCACAAGCGATACCCAACACGACCGGCACAAAAATCACCCAGTTGCCGGGAGCCGTCTCCGGGACCGTCCCCAGCAGCGGAATCGGCGGAATCGGCCCCGCGTCCACGACCGTCGGCGAATGCAGCGAATCCGTCGCCGTCATGAAACCCGAGCCCGACCACCAGGCCGCCGCCCAGGCCATCGCCGTGGGAGCAAACAGCGCCTGCGCGCCCACAATAAACGTCGTATCCACCAGCGACGAGGCACCGAGCAGCTCCTGGATGCCACTCGCACGACTCCAGCCCGCCACCAGCGCGACCACCGCCGCAGCGGCAGCCGCGACCACCGTCACCAGACTCACGAGGCCACCCATCTTGAAGCCACCAGAAATCCAATGCTGCATCGACGGAGCCTCAGAATCACGCGAATAACTGGACACCACGAACCAACCCGACCCAATGAGAGGAATCAGAATCGCGCCGACCGTACCCGTCCACCACTGCGAATGAACCCCCGACGTACCCGCCAGAAACCACGCGGTCAGGAGGAACCCGGGTACTGCAAACAGCGCCGACGACCGTGGAAACCCCGTCGTCGTACGCAACAAAAGCCGCACGAGGAGGACCAACAGCGCACCAAAAAGCGTCGGAATCACACGGTAAGACACTCCCCCGGCCACCGACGTACCCCCCAGGGTCTCCACCCACAGGTCACCGCCCAACGCCAGCGCATCACGCGGCAACGTATCACTCATCCACGTGTTTGAGCGCAGCGACAGGTAGACGACCATCGTGGTCACAGTCGTAATCGCCCACCCCGCGAAGGCCGCCTCCACGCCCGCGACGAGGCCACGCGCCCATCCCTTTGGGACCCTGACGCGAATGGTCGCTCGACCCGCCACATACGTGGTCGTCGTCCGTCGGGTGATCGGTACTTCTCTGATGCGCTCACTCACAGGCCAATGGTGACAGAATCGGCCCGGGGCCGCGACGCTGCGCGCCGACCCCGGGCCGATTCAAGCTGTGACGTTATCGCGAGAGGATCTCACGAGCGATCTGCGCCGTCTGCGAAGGAGTGCGACCCACGCGCACCCCCACGGCCTCGAGCGCCTCCGCCTTCGCCGCGGCCGTGCCGGATGAACCGGACACAATCGCGCCCGCGTGGCCCATCGTCTTACCCTCCGGAGCCGTGAAGCCAGCGATGTAGGCAACAACGGGCTTCGTCATGTTCTCCTGAATCCACGCTGCCGCGCGCTCCTCGGCGTCGCCGCCAATCTCGCCAATCATGATGACAAGATCCGTGTCGGGGTCCGCCTCGAAAGCAGCCAGCGCGTCAATGTGGGTGGTGCCCACGACCGGGTCGCCGCCAATACCCAGGCACGTCGTGAAGCCAAAGTCGCGCAGCTCGTACATGAGCTGGTAGGTCAGCGTGCCGGACTTCGAGACGAGGCCGAGTCGGCCCGGACCCGTGATGTCCGCCGGGGTGATGCCCAGGTTCGCCTGCGCGGGCGAGATGATGCCGGGGCAGTTCGGGCCAATCAAACGCACGCCCGCCTCGAGCGCGCGCTCAACGACGATGGTCGAGTCCTGGACGGGGATGCCCTCGGTGATGAGAACAATCGTCTCAATACCCGCCTCGATGGCCTCCAGGGCAGCACCCTTCGCGAAGGCCGGAGGGACGAAGATGACGGAGGCGTTCGCGCCGGTGGCCTCGCGGGCCTCGGCAACCGTGCCGAAGACGGGGATCTCGACCTGACCGTCGGTGACCTTGTCCGCGCCCGGGCCGTAGCCCTGCACGTCGAAAGTGACGGTCGTGCCGGCCTTGCGCGGGTTCGTACCGCCCACGATGGCCGTGCCGGCGCTGAGCATACGCTGGGTGTGCTTGCGGCCCTCGGCACCGGTCATGCCCTGGACGATGACCCGGGTGTCAGAGTTGACGAAGATAGTCATGGGTGTTCTCCTGCGGTTCTCGGGTCGTTACTTCGACGGCTCCTGGGCTGCGAGCTCGGCTGCACGCCGGGCCGCCCCATCCATCGTTTCTTCCATGTGGACGAGCGGGTGCGCGGCCTGCTCGAGGATCGCGCGCCCTTCCTCGACCTTGTTGCCATCGAGGCGCACGACCAACGGCTTGGAGGCCGCATCCCCCAGCGTCTCGAGCGCGCCGATGATGCCGCGGGCGACCTGGTCGCAGGCGGTGATGCCGCCGAAGACGTTGACAAACACGGAACGAACCTGCTCGTCGCCGAGGATGATACCCAGGCCCTTGGCCATGACCTCAGCCGAGGCACCGCCGCCGATGTCAAGGAAGTTCGCGGGCTTCATGCCGCCAAACTCCTCGCCGGCCATCGCGACCACGTCGAGCGTCGACATGACGAGGCCCGCGCCATTACCGATCACGCCAACTTGGCCTTCCAGGCGCACGTAGTTGAGTCCGGCTGCCTTCGCGGCGGCCTCGCGCGGATCCTGCGTCGCCACGTCCACCAGCTCGGCGTGGCCAGGGTGGCGGAAGCGCGCGTTGTCGTCGAGGGTCACCTTGCCGTCCACAGCCCACACGGAGCCGTCGGGGCTGGAGACCAACGGGTTGACCTCAACCAGGGTCGCATCCTCATCACGGTAGACGGCCCACAGGGTCTCGAGGACCGGGGCGATGGCCTGCGCCGTGGCCTCGTCGAAACCCGCTTCCATGGCGATACGGCGAGCGACCTCGGCGTCGATGCCGACGACCGGGTCGAGAGGCACGCGAGCCAGGGCCTCAGGGCGTTCCTTCGCGAGGGTCTCGATGTCCATGCCGCCCTCACGCGAGCACATCGCCAGGTGGCGACGGTTCGAACGGTCCAGCAGGATCGAGAAGTAGTATTCGGCGGCGATGTCCGCACCAACCGCAATCATGACCTTCTTCACGATGTGGCCCTTAATGTCGAGGCCGAGGATCGCCTCAGCCTTCTCGTAGGCCTCGTCGGCGGTGTGAGCGAGCTTGACGCCACCGGCCTTGCCGCGGCCACCCGTCTTCACCTGAGCCTTGACAACCAGCAGGGAGGCACCCTCCGCCAGCAGCTCGCGCGCACCCTCACGCGCCTCCTCGGGGGTCGACGCCAGGCGGTAGTCAAGCACGGGCACCCCGTGCTCCTTGAACATCTGCCTAGCCTGGTACTCGTAAAGATCCACCTTATTCCCTCCGTTGAACGTGGTGTGGTCAGCGCAATAATTCTAGCGTGGGACCGGTGGGATTGCCCTCGTTCCTGCACATTATCAAGGTTTGTCGCAGCCTTGACCCGAGCACGCTTTTCCTTTGACGTTGCTTTGCGTTGCGAGGTGGGCTGCTGGCGTCGTTGGGGCGGATAGTTTGTGGCACCCCGACCACCTGGCACTTCTCAATGCCGCATGACGGCACACTCTGACACCATTGCGCCCAAAACGCAGACCACTTCGCCCATAACAGCCCGTTTTCAGCGTTTTTCGCCGAGGTGGTCTGCACTTTGGGCGCGACACCACCTCGAACTACGATCTCGCCGTCACCAAACGGGGGGATTTTCGCGACACGAGGATCCGACGCGCCGAGCGAAGCTCGCAGCGCGGACGGCTCACGGGCAGGTCGCCGCCCAGGGGCACACCAAGCAGCCCGCCCCCCGAGGGGAAACGCTAGGAAATCTTTTCCATCGGGGCCATGCGCACGAGGAGGCGCTTCTCGCCCATATCGAAACGGATGCGAGCCACGGTGCGCGGCCCCTCCCCTTCGACGCCGGTGACGGTGCCGACCCCCAGGGTCGCGTGCTTAATGCGATCCCCGACCTTGAGCGAGAGCACCGGCTTGTCGTCGGCCGGCTTAGCAGTGGAGGCAACGCCCATGCGGGTCACCTTGCGCACGCCGGACGGCTGGGCGGCCGCACCCCGACGCCCCGACCCGAAGGCACCCGTGTCGGTATCGCCCCACGGGTCGCGCCCATCGGATCCGCGCGAGCGCCCGTGGGAACCTGAGCCGTACGATCCGAACCCGTAGGATCCGCCGTAGGAGGCACGCATGCGCTCCCCCGACGTGGCGGCGCGGCGCACGTCGAGCAACTCGGCGGGAATGTCGTCAAGGAATCGCGACGGCGGCATCTCCTGCGGCGTCCCCCAGGCGCTACGAACGGCCGCGCGCGTCAGGTAGAGGCGCTCGCGCGCACGCGTGATCGCCACGTACGCCAGACGGCGTTCCTCCTCCAGCTCGCTCTCGTCCCCGAGGCTGCGCTGGTGCGGGAAGGTGCCGTCCTCCATGCCGGTAACGAACACGGCCGGAAATTCGAGGCCCTTGGCGGTGTGCACGGTCATGAGGGTGACTTGCCCGCCGCGCTCACCCTCCGCGGGCACCTGGTCCGAGTCGGCGACGAGAGCGACGCGCTCGAGGAAGTCCGCGAGAGTGCCGCCGGGCGCGTCGGCCGCGAAGGCACCCGCGACCGAGTGCAGTTCCGCCAGGTTTTCGACGCGCGAAGCGTCCTGCGGATCGTCGCTGCGGCGCAACTCCGCGAGGTAGCCCGTGCGGTCGAGGACCTCTTCGAGGATGTCGGCCTGGGAAGCGCCACGGAATTCAGCAGCGCGTAGCGTTTCGATGAGTCCCCAGAAAGCGGCCGCCGACTTCGCAGCGCGGGCGGTGATGCCCACGACCTCGGGTATGCTCGCGGGATCGGGCACGCTCGCGGAATCAGGGGTGCGAGCAGAATCCGTGACTCCGGTTGCCTCCGGCGTCGTCTGGGACGAGGCCGGGGCCGCAGCCGCGCTCTTATCCTCAGCGGCGCTTGCCGCCGGGTTCTCCCCCGCCCCCTGAGCGGAGGACGTGGGAGCCGAAGACCCGGCCGAGGCCTCGTCCGGGGACGCGGAACGAGCGAGCGCGTCAACGTCGATCCCCTCGCCCTCACCGGCGGGGCACCCGGCGCGCAGCCACAGGTGGCGCAGGGCCGCACCAAACGAGATGCCATAGCGGGCGGCGTGCGCGGCGATGGCGTCTTCGGCCTTGGCGCCGATGCCGCGCTTGGGGACGTTGAGGATGCGGCGGGCGGCGACCGTGTCGTCGGGGTTGGAGATGACCTGCAGGTAGGCCAGCGCGTCCTTGATTTCGCGGCGCTCGTAGAAGCGGGTGCCGCCGACGACGCGATACGGGATGCCTTGGCGCACGAGGAGTTCTTCGAGCGCGCGGGACTGGGCGTTCGTCCGGTAAAAGATCGCGATGTCTCCCCAGTCGGTGCCGGCCTCGGCCAGGCGATCAATCTCGCCGACGACAAAGCGGGCCTCGTCGTGCTCGGAGTCCGCGGCGTCCAGGGTGATAAGCGCGCCGTCGCCCGAGGCCGTCCACAGGTTTTTTGCACGGCGCCCCGTGTTGCGGGCAATGACGGCGTTCGCGGCCGACAGGATGTTCTGCGTCGAGCGGTAGTTCTGCTCAAGCAGGATGGTGCGCGCGCCCGCGAAGTCGCGCTCGAACTCTTCGATGTTGCGGATCGTGGCCCCGCGGAAGGCGTAGATCGATTGGTCCGAGTCGCCGACGACCGTCAGCTCGGCGGGTTCCACGCCGTCGGTGCCATCGCCCACGAGGGCGCGCACGAGGACGTACTGGGCGTGGTTCGTGTCCTGGTACTCGTCGACCAGGATGTGGCGGAATCGCCGGTGATAGTGCTCGGCGATCAGCGGGTTGTCGCGCAGCAGTTCAACCGTACGCATGATGAGGTCGTCGAAATCCAGCGCGTTCGAGGCGCGCATACGCTTGTCGTACTCGACGTAGGCTGCCGCGACGATGCGTGACACCGGGTCCTTGCCTGCCAGGTCCGCGTAGCGCGCCGGGCCAATCAGCTCATTCTTCGCGTCCGAGATGCGCGCCGCCACCATCTTTGGGGTGAAGCGCTTAATGTCGACGTCCTGGGCCTTGAGGACCATCTGGATGAGGCGCTGAGAGTCCTGCGCGTCGTAGATCGTGAACGACGAGGACAGGCCCGCCGCCTCGTGCTCGTAGCGCAGCAGGCGCACGCACGCCGAGTGGAATGTCGACACCCACATGCGCCGTGCGTCGTCCCCCACGAGGGAACCCGCGCGTTCGCGCATCTCGGCGGCTGCCTTGTTCGTGAACGTGATCGCGAGGATCTGCCCCGCCCGCGCCCGGCCCGTGGCCAGCAGGTAGGCGATGCGGTGCGTGAGGACGCGCGTCTTGCCGGAACCCGCACCCGCCAGGATCAGCAGCGGCGAGCCCTCGTGAGTGACGGCCTCGCACTGGCGGTCGTTCAGGCCACGCGTGAGGGAATCGGGGTCCACGCTGGGGCGCTGAGGTCGATTCCAGGAGGACTCGAACGAGGCCTGGGCAGACTCCCACGCGGAAGGCTCCCCCGACTCGCCGCCTGGCACACCACTCTCGGGCCACCCGTCGTCGTAGTCGGCTCCCAGGGCGTCCTCCACGTCGAAGGCGGGGACCTCCGGCGGCACGTAGTCGTCCTGGAATCCCCCATCGGAGCCGATCAGGAAACCAAGGTCAGGCAAAGAAGTCGCGTCACTCATCGCCTCCAAGCCTAAACCGCCGCACCCCCACAAGCATGAAAAGCCTCCCATTCCCTGTACTTCAATCTCAATGTCCAAGAAATGGGAGGCAGTTCAAAGGGCGGTTCGCGACGAGGCCGGGGCCTCCCCGCGCTCATACGCGACAGAAACCCCGGCCTCGTCGATACGATTACTTCTTACGGTACAGCGACTTCGTCGCGTACACCGGCTCGGTCGTCACCTGGATGCCCAGGGAACGGAAGATGCCCTCGTCCACGGGACCCAGGATGACCGACTCGTGCACATCGCAGTCGCGCAGCGAACTCAGCTTATCCAGGGCGCGCCGTGCGTTGTCGTCACCGTTCGCGCTGACCGCGAGCGCGATGAGGACCTCGTCGGTGTGCAGGCGCGGGTTGCGAGAACCCAAGTCGTGAGTCTTGAGGCGCTGGATCGGCTCGATCGACTGCGGGGCCAGGAGCTGGACCTCGTCGGGCAGGCCCGCGAGCTTCTTGAGCGCGTTAAGGAGCATCGCCGAGGAGCAGCCCAGCAGCGCCGAGGTCTTGCCCGTGACGATCTGACCGTCGGGCAGCTCCATTGCGGCGGCAGGCTGACCCGTGGCCTCGGCCAGCTCCAGGGCGGGGCGCACAACCGGACGATCCATGCGGCCCACGCCGACGCGGCTCATCAGCAGGGAGATGCGGGCCGACTGCACCGGCTCACTCATCTCCTTCTTCTCGGTCACAAGGGCCTTGTAGTAGCGGCGGACGATCTCCTGGCGCGACGCCTCCTTGCACGCCTCGTCGTCGACGATGCAATTGCCAGCCATGTTCACGCCCATATCCGTAGGACTCTTGTACGGGGAAGCGCCGAGGATCTTCTCGAACAAGCGGCTCAAGACCGGGAAAATCTCCACATCGCGGTTGTAGTTAACCGTCTTGATCCCGTAGGCCTCCAGATGGAAGGGGTCGATCATGTTGACGTCGTCCAGGTCGGCCGTAGCGGCCTCGTAGGCGATGTTCACCGGGTGATCGAGGGGAATGTTCCAGATCGGGAAGGTCTCCCACTTCGCATACCCCGACTCGATGCCGCGCTTGTGGTCGTGATACAGCTGCGACAGACAGGTCGCCATCTTCCCGGATCCCGGGCCGGGAGCAGTCACAACCACGAGGTCACGGCTGGTCTGAACGTACTCGTTCGCGCCGTAACCCTCGTCCGACACGATGCGCTCGACGTCCGACGGGTAGCCGGGAATCGGGAAGTGACGGTAGACGCGGATGCCGAGCTTCTCAAAGCGCTCCTTGACCTCGGCGGCCGCCTTGTTGTCGTCCGTCCACTGGGTGATGACAACGGAACCGACGAACAGGCCGCGCTCGCGGAACTCGTCGATCTGACGCAGAACCTCGTCGTCGTAGGTGGTTCCCATGTCGGCGCGGACCTTGCGGCGCGCGAAGTCCTTGGCGTTGACGGCCACGATGATCTCGACTTCGTCGGCCAGTTCGCGCAGCATACGCACCTTGTTGTCGGGCGTGAAACCGGGCAGAACACGCGAGGCATGCATGTCATCGATCAGCTTGCCGCCGAACTCCAAATACAGCTTGCCGCCGAATTCACTGCGTCGCTGGGCAATGTGCCGAGACTGCATCTCGACGTACTGATCACTGTCAAAACCGATGCGGTGCATGCGTCCTCCGAGGTCGCGGAAATAAAAGAGGCCGTCCGTGCGGGGCGGTCAGGCGCTGTCACGCTCTCGGGATTCTATTGTAGGCACGCCGGACCAGCGGGCGATGATCGGCGCGCGCAAAAGGAAGCTGACCTCACACGATGTGTCGTTGCATGGCCCAGCGTGTCAGCTCATTGCGGTTGGAGAGCTGGAGCTTGCGCAGGACCGAGCTGACGTGCGTCTCGACGGTTTTGATGGAGATGAACAGGTCGTGGGCGACTTCCTTGTACGTGTAGCCGCGAGCGATAAGGCGCATGACCTCCTGCTCGCGCGCGGACAGCAGATCCAACTCAGAGTCGGTCGTCGAGACCTCCCCAGTCCCGAAGGCGTCCAGCACGAAACCGGCCAGGCGCGGACTGAAAGCGGCGTCGCCGGCGGCGACGCGACTAATGGCCTCGACCAGCTCGGGCGTGGAGATCGACTTAGTGACGTACCCGCGCGCGCCCGCACGGATGACCTGGACGACGTCCTCGGCGGAGTCAGAGACGGACAGGGCCAGGAAGTGCAGGCCGTCGATGTCGCGGCAGGAGCTAGCGACCTCGGCACCGCCGCCGCCGTTGCCCCCGGGCAGGTGCACGTCAAGGAGAGCGACGTCGGGGGTTAGAGCGCGGCACGCGGCGATGGCACCTTCGACGTCAGCGGCGTCTCCGACGATCTCAAGGTCGGCCCCGGAGTGTTCGAGTTCGAAGCGCACCCCGGCGCGAACCATGGGGTGATCGTCGATGACAAGGATGCGGATGGTCACTGTGTCCTCCCAGTGGGGGCTGTTTCTTCCAGGATATCGGAGCGCGGCACGCTCAGAGCAATTTCGGTGCCGTGGGCCAGGGCGCGGATCGTGGCGCTTCCCCCGGCCCTGCGCATGCGCCCGACGATGGAGTCGCGCACGCCGTGGCGGTCTGCCGCGATGGTGGCGGGGTCGAATCCTTCGCCGTTGTCCTTCACGAAGGCCTCGACGACGCGGGCGCGCACCTCGACGTAGACGGAGACGGGCGGGGCGCCGTGGCGCACGGCGTTCTGGCAGGCCTCGGCCAGAGCCGCGACGAGGGCAAGCTCGCCCGGGCCGGGCCGCATGTCGCCGACGACAACGACGCTGATGGGCACACCGTAGCGACTCTCGACGCCGACAACGGCCTCGGTGACAGCGGCCTCGAGAGAGTCGGCGGCCTGCGCGTGGCCCGTGTACAGCCAGGCGCGCAGCTCGCGTTCCTCGGTCAGGGCGATGGCGCGCACGCGCGCCGGGTCCTCGGCGGAGGCACGAATCAGGGTCAGCGTCTGAAGCACGGAGTCGTGCAGGTGTGCGGCAATGTCGGCGCGCTCGGCCTCACGCACCCGCTGCGCCTGGGCCTCGGACAAATCCTTCGTCGTACGCAGCCACATGGGAACAAGCGCAAAAAGAACACCGGCAACCAGGGCAGCACCAATGAGGCCGCCACGCAGCAGGATGACGGGCGGGTTGTCACGCGAGGCGGCCATGACGACGCCGAGGCTCAGCAGCGCAATACCGCCCACGACGGCGCCGATAAAGCGCACCGAGCGCCAATTGCGCACCTCGCGGCTCTGGCTCCACACCAGAGTGATGCCCGCGATGATCGACACGATGGAACCCATGTCGCTCCACTCAAGGGCGCTCGTCGCGTTCAGGATCGCCCCAAGCACCGCGGCAACCAGCAGGGCCACGCCCGTGACAACCAAGCGGTTACGCGCGACCTGGGCGGCCCTCTCCTGACGCACACGCACGAGGCCGGGGCTGAGCGTGCCCGACGCCGAGGCCTCGGGCGAATCCTCGGGAACCGTCACCCACAGCCACAGGTAGGCGACCGCGCCGACACCGAGAAAGGTCAGGGCGATGAGGCCGCCGCGGATCACCATGACCGGGACACCCAGGTGCACGGCCAGGCCCGAGCACACGCCCGCCATCCAGGGGGCAGGCATGTCCGGACTGGAGGCTGTCGCGCGTGCAAGCGGGGGCCTGGCGGGCGGTGCCGGAATCGGCGGCGTCCACCCAGGATGCGGGTTGTTGACCGTGCTGCTCACGTGTCTATTGTGGCACGTCCGGGGACGAGGCCGGGGGTACCCCCGGCACAATCAGGGATGGTTCAGGGGGTCCCCTACTATCGCGAGGGGACTCCCGTTTGATTGAGTAGTGGTATCCGATCCGAATGTATGCGGATCCCATCGAGAGGAAGTGCACCATGAGTTGGTCAAACGGTCTGTCGGACCAGGGCGGTGCCTACGGACAGCGTCCGCCCCGCAAGCGTTTCTTTGAGTCCATGCGAGCCTCCGGCTGGTACCGAGCCCACCCCCGCGTCATCGGCGGCGTCTGCTCGGGCATCGCTGCACGCAGCGGATGGGACCTGTCGCTCGTGCGAGTCCTCACCGTCATCGCAGCCCTGTGCCTGCCCTTCGTGACGCTCGCCTACGGCCTGGCATGGCTCCTCCTGCCCGAGGCTCAGGACGGGCGCATCCACGCGGAAGAAACCACAGAAGGACGCTTCGACATTGCCTTCCTGGGAGGTCTCCTCCTGTGCCTTGTCAGCGTGTCCTCCGTCCTGCCCTCCGTCGGCGTCCTCGGCGGTGTTGGTCTCGGCCTCGGTGCCAGCTGGCTCGGCTTCCTCGTAGTTGCCGCCTTCGTCGTCGGTCTCATCGCCTTCGTCATCTCGAACGCGAACAAGTCCGGACAGAACCAGGGCACCGGCTCGGCACCGCAGTACGGCACCCCGAGCACTCCGGGAGGAGCGGGAACGACTGCCCCTTTTGGACAGACCACCCCGACCGCTAACGTGGAGGGGGACACCATGGGCGGACAGCAGAGCGCCCACGGCTTCCCCACCTACGGGGAACCCGCCACCAGCACGCAGGCCGACACGCAGGCCGGGCCTCGCCCGGCAGACGCTCGCCCCTCCCAGCCCCACCCGGGCTGGACGCCTCCCCCGAGCGCGCCCAAGCCTCGTCGATGGGCCGCGCCCCCCGTACCGACCCATCGTCCCCGCACCGTTTCCTCGCGCGTCAACATGGCGATTACCGGCCTGCTGGTCCTCGTGGCGGCTGCCGTTTTCGCCGGCATTTACATGGTCGACAAGGGTCCCGTCATCCCCTTCATCACCGCAGAAACCGGGGGGCAGACGGTCGCGCGCATCATCGTCATCGGCGGCGGCGTGTGCCTCCTCATCGTCGGACTGTCCCTGGCGGTTGCCGCCCTGCGTGACCGCAGCGCCGGCTGGCTGACCACGCTGTCGATTCTCGGTATCATCGTCGCGCTGCCGACGGCCGCCATCGGCACCGAAGCGACACAGCAGACAATCTCCACGGTCAGCTCCTCGATCAGCAACTCCACGGGTGACAAAACCGTCGATTGGACGGTCACCTCCGTACAGGGCGCGAGTCCCCTGGGCACCGTCACCCTCGACCTGACCGGGGCACCTGTCGGCACAACCAAACAGATCACCGTGAGCTGGCAGGCCTGGGAGCACCTGACGATCCAGACGGCGGAGGGTCAGCCCGTCCAGATCGTGTGCCAGTCGAGCACCGGCTCCCTGGTAACGAACATGACGAACGACGGCTGGGCAGCCCCGTTGAAGAACTGCCCGGGCCAGACCGTGTCCTCCCCCTCATGGGGCGATACGTCGCTCGGGGGAATCACCGTCCTCATCACGGATGACGCGGACCTTGAGAACCTGACGATCCTGCAGTCCCCCGACACCTCGGGCACGTGGGGTTCCACCCCGGCACAGGCACCCTCGTCTACCCCGACGCCCACCCCGACGCAGTCAGCGTCCCCCTCGTCCACCCCCGCCTACACCACTCCGGGCAACTGAGGAAGGAAACGACCATGACTACCCCCAACAACGACGCGACCAGCGAGTTCACCGGGATCGACGTCACCTCGCGCTACCCCGAACTGGACGTGACGAGCACGCTGCCCACGACCCCGGAACCGACCCTGGAGATGCCCTCCACTGATCCGCTCGCGATCTTCCGCGAGGAGGAGGGTGCCGAGGGTACCACCGCATCTGGGAGTCGCACAGCCTTCGATCCGGCGTTCACGGGTGAGACGACGGCGTCTGCGGCTGCGATGTCCCCCGGGGCCTCCCAGCCCGAGGCCGGGGCCTCCCAGCCCGAGGCCGGGGCCGGTTCGCGCTCGCAGGACCCCTCGGGGACACACTCCGGGGCGACGGGAACGGGGCCGGGGGCTTCGGGCACACAGACGTGGAGTGCCCCCGCTTGGCCCGTCAACTATCACGACCTGCCCGAGGCCCCCAGCAGGGGTGTGCGCGTCGGCGCGTTCGTCTGGGCGCTCCTCGTGTGCATGGTCGGCGCGTTCCTGATCGCCGAAGCCTACATCACGACCTTCAACCTGCCTGTTCTCGGTATCAGCGCCGTCGCGGCCCTCGGCGTCATCCTGATTCTGACCGCGATCTTCTCCGGTCGTTCAAAGAAGTCTCGTGGCGGCCAATCCACGAGCGCCGCCGACGCGATCCGTACGCAGTAGATCACGCGCCGCTCAGCGGCGTTGCGTAACGGGGTGGGCCCGGGAACCATCGGTTCCCGGGCCCACCCCTCGTTCTATGGCGTCGCGCCGCAGATCAGAGCAGATCCAACATGGCCGGAGCGACCAGCTTCAGGACGTTCTCACGGCCTTCCTTCGCGTTGGGAGCGTCCACCGCGAAAGCAGCCATCTGCTGGCAGGTCGCCAGGTCGTGCATGCGCAGGGCCGCACGAACCGCGTTGACCTTGGAGGGTGCCATCGACAGAGAAGCGACGCCCAGGCCCGTGAGGACCAGGGCCAGCAGCGGGTCACCGCCAGCCTCGCCACACACGCCGATCGGTTTGCCCGTCGCACGACCACCATTGCAGGCGGTACGGATCATTTCCAGGACGGCCGGCTGCCACGGGTTGAGCAGGGTCGCCAGGTTGCCGTCCAGGCGGTCCGCCGCCATCGTGTACTGCGTCAGGTCGTTCGTGCCGATGGAGGCGAAGTCCACGATCGACAAAAGCTGCTCGGCGCGCAGGGCTGCCGCGGGCACCTCGATCATGATGCCAACCTTCGGCAGGCCGTAGCCGCGCGCCTTGTCAGCGAACCACTTAGCTTCGCTGGCGGTAGCAACCATGGGGGCCATGACCCACAGCTCCGCACCGGTCGCCTTATAGGCGGCCGCGAGGGCCTGCAGCTGCGTGTCGATGAGATCCTCACGCCTCTGGCACAGGCGCAGGCCACGCACACCCAGGGCGGGGTTCTCCTCGGCACCCAAATCCGCGAAGCTCAGCGGCTTATCCGCGCCCGCGTCCAGGGTACGCACGACAACGCGACGATTACCGAAGGCCTGGAGGACCTTCGTGTAGGTGTCTGTCTGCTCCTCGAGGGAGGGAGCGTCCGCGCGTTCCAGGAACAGGAACTCAGTACGGAACAGACCAGAACCCTCCAGGTCCACCTTGGAGGCCTTGAGCGCATCATCGACCGTACCGATGTTGGCCAGGAGCTTCACGGGGTACCCATCGAACGTCGCGCCCTTACCAGTCGAGCCGGCCAGCGCCTGCGCACGACGCAGCGAACGCTCCTTGAGCAGGGTGACCTCGTCCTCGGTGGGAGCAATGATGACCTCGCCGACACCGCCGTCGAGGGCCAACATCGTGCCCTCTTCGACGCCCATGATTCCCTCTGCCTTAACAATCGCGGGAATACCCAGCTGAGCAGCCAGAATCGCGGTGTGTGACGTGGGGCCACCGACCTCGGTAATGATGCCCAGAACGGTCTCCGGGTTCAGCGTCGCGGTCTCGGCGGGAGCCAGGTCACGGGCCACCAGGATGACCGTGCCCTCGAACGCGGGAACGCCCGGCTCGGGCAGACCGCGCAACTCGCAGATCGCACGGTCGCGCACATCGTACAGGTCGGTCGCGCGCTCCGCCATGTAGCCACCCAGACCACGCAGCATCTGCGCGTAATCCTCGACCGCGTCATGGACGGCCTGCGTCAGACCCAGGCCCTTCTTGAGCTTCTTATCGACAGCCTTGGCCAGACCGCGGTCGCCCGCGAGCTGAGCCGTGGCCTTCAGGATTGCCTTCGTCTCTTCCGGCGCCTTTGCCGCGCGCTCACTCAGGCGCGAGGAAACAGCTGCGAGCGCCTCACGGACACGCGCGCCGTCAGCTGCAGCATCAACGCTGCCCGGCTCCGACGTGTCAACGCCGGGCGCAGGCTGGACGATCGCGGCGGGCGCAGCAGCGGTACCGGCGGAAACACCGATACCGTGCAGAACGTCGTGCGTCGCCATCAGCTCACTCCTGATCGAGATCGCGCGAGAGCAGCGCGACGAGCGAGTCGAGCACCTCGCCCGCGCCGTCGTCCTCGGTGGACAGGGTGACAACGTCGCCGTGCTTGGCACCCAGCGTCATGATCTCGAGGAGCGACGCAGCGTCCGCCTCCTCGCCGTCAAACGCAATGGTGACCTCGACGCCGGAGTCATCCACGGCCTCGGCGAGGACGGAAGCGGGGCGTGCATGAAGGCCAACAGAGGAACCAATTGCAACGGTGCGGGAAATCATAGTCGTTCCTTTCGAATGCGGGCATGTCCATCGTGAGACACGGGGACCCGTACGGCCCATACTATGACGTAGTGCACTGATTTGAAAACTCGATTTCACCACGCGGCCAGATGGGATGAATCACCCTTATAAATGCCAACAAACCATCCATTACACTCCCCCGCGATCCGCACTACCGAGCGCCGCCCACGGAACACGCCACGCCCTCGTCCGTGAGACACCAGGCCCACGGCGCGCTCACCGACTAGACTAGAGAGGTATCAACGAAAGGAAAGCGAGCATGAGTTCCCGCGAACCTACGCTGGCCGACGTCGCCCAGCTCGCCGGCGTTAGCCCGACGACCGTCTCGCGAGTCCTCAACAACCGGGGTTACCTATCAGAAAAGACCAAGCGCAGCGTCGCCGACGCCATCGCCACCCTGGGCTACCGCCCCAACTCACTGGCGCGCGCCCTCCACGGTAAGAGCACCCAGACCGTGGGCCTCATCGTGCCCGCCGTCTCCCTCCCGTTCTTCGGCGAGCTCGCCGTCGAGGTCGAAAACGCGCTGGCCGAAGCCGGATACCGCATCCTCATCTGTAATTCGATGGGCCGAGCCGAGCGCGAACGCGAATACCTGTCCCTGCTCGTGGGTAACCGCGTCGACGGCATTATCTCCGGCGCACACAACGAGGGACTCAACGAATACGACACAATCCGTATGCCCCTGGTCACCATCGACCGCGAACTTAGCCCATCGATCCCCAACGTGCGCTGCGCGAACCGCGACGCAGGTGCCATGGCCACGCGCGCCCTCATCGAGGCAGGCCGACGCCATCCGCTCCTCTTGACCTCCCGCTCAGGACCGCGCAACCTGCGCGAGGCCGGCTACCGCGCCGAGGTCGAACGCGCCGGACTCAAACCCCGAATCGTCACGGTCCCCTTCGACACCCCGATCCCGCAGCGCTTCGCGCTCGTGCAGGGCAGCCTCGACGAGGCGCGCGCCCAGGCTCCCATTGACGGAGTCTTCGCCACCGACGACCTGGCCGCCGCCGAAGTCCTCGAGTGGGCGCGCTCCCGCAGCCTGTCCGTACCCGGCGATCTGTCCATCATCGGCTTCGACGGCACTGAAACAATGCGCCGTGCCCTGCCTCACCTAGCAACTATCCGTCAACCCATCGCGCAGATTGCCCGCGCGGCTGTCGACATCCTCCTCGGGCAAATGAAGGGTACGCTCCCTCGTCCCATCGACGAGGCCGGGGATAATCCCGCTCCGACGCTCGAGTTTGCGGGCACGCTGGTTCAGGGGCGTTCCCTCAGCCTATAGCCCGCATTCCGGTCTTCGTGCCACGGCAACAGGCCCACACCGCCTGTCACCATCTGCCGCGTGTCCATCGCACCCCAGCTGGGGCGCTCCCTCTCTCCATGAGCCGTTTCGGCCTCGCGGCGATGGGTCTTCTCCCGTATCTTCATCACCTTCCGCGTATGAGGCCATCGACTGGCACGTCCACGTTCCTCACGTGGACTCCCTATTGCGCACGTGGGCCTGCTATTCCGCACGTGGGCACCCCCGCCCACGTTCAGATCAGCCGGTTAACGTGCGGAAGAGGCGGTTACCAGCGACAACAAACAACGGGTGGGCGGCACCAGCTCGATGCTGGTGCCGCCCACCCGAGGATTCACTCCGAAGCGACTCAGGCCTCCTTGGGAGCCACCGTTACGACCGTGTCAGAGATGCTGACCGGGCCGGGAGCGGCGGGGGTAATCTCGCCGAACTTCTTCTTGTTCGTCACGACCATCGGGGTGATGGTGTCGTAGC
>ERZ772932.433-NODE-433-length-23239-cov-3.238785_pt1 | contig 23239 bp, 18 predicted proteins | sample MGYA00511684_ERZ772932 | MGnify/ENA primary metagenome ERZ772932 (study PRJEB29015, sample SAMEA2738078) | human oral metagenome | biome: human oral; feature: human-associated habitat; material: saliva | place: China | collected 2210 ...
GCTTATCGCTTCTGAATGCAAAAAACTCTTCTATATGCAAAGGGCGGGCACCTAATGGAGTAGCCCAAAATCTCGTAGGGCTTGCTCAAGTACCACCGGGTTGCGAGAACTTACGTGATGCCAGTTCACCCGCAGAATTCTCCACCCTTTTCGTAAAAGAGCGTTCTCCCGCTCTTTCTCGCGGTCAATTGCCCAGCCGTCAGGATTCATCACCTGGCTTGTTTGCTTCACGCGCCCATCAAATTCGAGGATGACCTTCTGCTGTTCAAACCCAAAATCGCCAAAATACTCTCCCGCGTCGGTTCGCACCCGGTATTGTTCCTGGGGGTACAGCCCAAACTCATGCAACCTTAACCGTGTGAGGGTCTCTCCCGGAGAATCAGATTTATCGCTCATTAACCGTGCCACCTCGCGTGCCTTTGCAGCACCTTTTCGCGGAGAACTGAGAAGCGCATCCTGAACCTCAGAATAGTCCAAACGCGCGCCTTCCTGCTGACGGCTCAGAGCGCCATCTGCAATAACAACCGCATCATCAAGCGGAAGCGTGCGCGCGCATCCAACAACCGTCTCTAGCCGGTTCACAGCGAATACCTTGGATAACACATGTGCGTGAGGGGCTTCCTTCGTGTATCGGTCTTCGTGTACGCGAATATCCGGATGCTGAATGCCGCCGCTAGAGCGCATATGCACTTCGCGAGGGTAATGCAAAACCGGAATGCCATAGGCGCAGGCTGCGCTTTGGTGACTGAATACGGCAGACTTCAGGCGGCGTGAGAAGGCGGTGATACGTACTGCATGCTGTTCTGCCGGATTAAGGGCACTCCAATCTTGGGCATATATGTACTGGTTTTGAGCCAAGGGAATGAGTACACCAGACGCATACATTTGCTTAACTTTTCTGGCACTGATTCCTGTATCGGTAAGTTCGGCAAAACTTTTAATGAGCGGATATACCCGCTCCAGAGGCTTCATGAGAGACATAATGGCAGTACATCATGAACGAGGCCCCCGCCAGACTGCCTATGTTACTTTCTGTGGATAAAATAGCGCACCAGGACACTCTGCATAGTTATCCACAGGCCCCTCCCTGCATAAAAAGGCTCTTTATTTGAATAAAGCGGGGTTTTTAACGCTTTATTCAAATAAAGAGCCTTTTTATGACGGAGAAGAGGGGGAGAGAAGCGGTAAGGTAAAAACGGCAAGGAACGAGAGGCACGAGGGAAGCCGCAGAACCTACGGGCGGGCAGCAAAACGCTCGATCAGCTCCACTTGCCCCGAGACGATAAGAATATCCCGAGAGTGAATGCGCGTGGAGGGGTCTGCGTAGGTGAATTCCTCCCCGGGGGATTTAATGCCCACCACAGACACCCCGTATTTGGCGCGGATATCCGACTCCGCTAGGGTGAACCCGTGAGTTTCCTTCGGCGGGCGCATCTTAGCGATAGCGAAATCGTCGTCGAACTCAATGTAGTCCAATAGCCGCCCAGACACCAGGTGCGCGGCGCGGCGGCCCGCATCCGCCTCCGGGTAGACCACATGGTGCGCACCGATACGCTCCAGGATTTTGCCGTGTGACGGGGTGATTGCTTTCGCCCAAATACGTTCAACCCCCAGGTCAACGAGGTTCGCGGTGATAAGCACGGACGCCTCAATCGAGGTGCCAACGCCCACAACCGCAGACCCGAAGTCGTTTGCACCCAGCTGCCTGAGCGTATCAATGTCGGCGGCATCGGCGGCTACCACGTGGGTGAGCAGGCCCGACCATTTCTGCACCAGCTCGGGGTCTTTTTCAACGGCGAGCACCTCCTGGTTCTGGGCGTGCAGCTGCGCGGCGGTTGAGGCACCAAACCGGCCCAAACCGATCACGAGCACGGGCGCATTGTGTGTATTAGCCAATGATGGGCCTTTCTTCGGGGAACTTGTAAAGGCGGCGGCGGGAGCGCAACGCCAAGGCGGTGGCGGCGGTGATGGTGCCAATACGCCCAATGAACATGAGAGCGCTGAGCGTGTAAATACCGGCGGGTGACAGCTCGGCTGAGAGGCCGTTTGAGAGCCCGCACGTGGCGTAGGCTGAGATCACCTCAAACAGCACCCTGCTTAGGGGCTGGTCGGTGAGCATCAGAATAACACCGGACCCGGCAATCACGATACCGGCACTCATCATGGTCACTGAGATGGCGATGCGCAGCACCGTGTCGGGGATAGTGCGGTTGAATGCCACCACGAACTGGTCGCCGCGCGCTTCCGCCATAATCGCCAGCATAATCACGGCAATGGTGGTGACTTTAATGCCGCCAGCTGTTGAGGCTGAGCCGCCGCCAATAAACATGAGCACGTCGGTAATGAGGCTGGTCACGGGGCGGATATCGTTCATATCGACCAGGTTGAAACCGCCTGAACGGGTCATGACGGAGGCAAAGAGCGCGCTGAGTATTTTATCCCCCGGGTTGTTCCCGCCGACAGTGCTCGGGTTATTCCATTCGGCCGCACCCCAGGCGGCGGCGCCCAGCACGAAAAGCACGCTGGTGGTGACGAGCGTGAGCTTTGCGGTGAGCGTCCACCGGCTGGGTTTAAGCGGGTGCTGCTGCAACGCCATGAGCACCGGGAACCCCATAGCCCCCAGAAACACGGCGATACACACGGGGATGATCACAAAAAAGTCGTGGCCGTACGGCACTATCCCGTCGGAATGCGGCGTGAACCCGGCGTTATTAAACGCCGAGATCGCGTAGAAAATACCGTGCCACAGGCTGGTGAGCGGGTCTTCGCCCAGCATCAGAAAACGCGGGGTCAGCAGTAACGCTATGAACGCCTCAATACTGGCGGAGGTGTAGGCGACGGTGCGTACCACGCTACCGACCTCACCTAGCCGCCCAATATTGAGTTCTTCTTGGGCGATGAGCTTGGACCGCAGCCCCATTTTCCGCCCGGTTGCCAGGGCCAGCAGCGAGGTGAGGGTAAGGGTTCCCAAGCCACCGATCTGGCAGGCGCACAGGATAATGACCTGCCCAAACATCGACCACTGTTCGGCGGTTGAGACGGTGGTGAGGCCGGTGACGGTCACGGCGCTGGTGGCGGTGAAAAATGCGTGATGCAGCGGCGCCATTTGCCCGTCATTTGAGGCGATCGGCAGTAAGAGCATGAGCGTGAAGAACACGATAACCAGCAGGAAGGTGCTGATGGCGGTTCGTGCGGGGGAGGAGAGCACTTTCGCGTCGATAAAATCGCGCAGGTTCTCGTAGGTGCGGGCATCAAGCAGTCGCGGCTGGTGCGTGCTTGCCCCCGGTGCGGACGCCTCAACGGTGAGTGCCCCGCGCCGGGCGGTGCCGGTGTGGGTGCTGCGCGCATCTGTGGTTTTTCGGCTCGGCAGCAGACTATCGAGCAGGCCGTGTTTTGGGGGCGCGGGGGTGGTGCGGGAACTGGGTGCGCCGGTGAACGGGGTGATGTCGCTGCTGTTCTGCTTGGGCAGGCGCCACCTGCGTAGGGTGTGCTGGCGTTTGAAGAACTCACGGGAGGTGCGCAGGGCCTCGCGTTTACGGTGGCGTTTGCGCCAGTGTGCGCGGATGCGTCGGGCGAGGCGTCCCATGGGTTCCTCCCTTCATGGTGTGGGTGGGTGCCGGTGTTAGGTGCGGGGTTTGGGCCGTGTAGGTTGTGTGGTTGGTGCAGGCCCCTGAACGTGGTGGTACGGCCTCCTCTAGTGTATCCCCGATGGTGGTATTCGGTGGTGGGGTGGGGCGGTTTTTTCGCCCGCAACCTTCAACATGCAGTAAAACACATATTCTGTTTCAAGAATTTAATGGGCCGGGGTTGATAATGTCCAGTTAAGTGTGTGGTTTGGCGGCTATTGGGAACTGGCAAACTAGCGTATATATGACATAATCGATATATGCATGCAGATGTTTTTTCAGTGATTGCGGATTCGACCCGCCGCCGCATCGTGCGGCTGCTCGCCGAACAGACCCACACTGTTGGTGCGGTTGTCGAGAAACTGGGCATGAGTCAGCCAACTATCTCTAAGCACCTGAAAGTGCTGCGTGAGGCCGGTGTGGTGTCGGCCGTGGTTGAGGGGCAGCGCCGACTGTATTCGCTGAACCCCGAGGTTTTCACTGAGATTACAGACTGGGTGGATGAGATTTTGGAGGCTGCCCGCGCCTCGGCGGCAGCTCACGCCCCTGTTGCGCTTCCCGGTGGGGAGAGCTTTTCCCCCGCGTTCCCGGGCAGTTCCGTGGTGGTGGGCGGATTTACCGGTGCGCACCAGCATGAGGTGGTTGAATCCAGCGAGAAACTCGACATTCCAGCCGAGCTGCACATCCCATCCGATGCTGAGGAAGACAATGATGAGGAACCCAGCGCGGAAGATAACGACGATACCGCCGCAGGCGGAAGTGAAGAGCCTCAGCGCCGCGTTGTGCCGTTGAGCTCGAATAACCCCAATATCCCGGCTGAGGACGAGCCCGCTGTGGAAGAAGGTGCTGACTCGCACCCCGATCCGGCTGTGGGTGTTGTGCTCAGCGCGAAAGCCCCCGAAGAGCCTGCCGAAACGGCAGAATCTGAGGGCCTGGATGAGGAGTTGGCCGGGAGCGAACAGAACGCCAGTGCCACATTTGCTGGCACCGGTGAAGTGAGTGAAGGCGTGGTGCCGATGCGCCCCTTCACCCCCTCCGCCTTTGCCTCTGACGAGGTGCCGCAACCTGATGAGGAGAAAGCACTCGTTGAAACTGCTGCGAAGGACTCCACGAACGAGACCCAGTCGGTGGCTCCTGCGGGGCAGGGTGAAGACGATGAGGCAACTGAGTCCTCTGCTGGCGTGAGCCCCTGGAGTTCGGCAGGTGACGCCTCAGCCAAGCCTGCTGTATCAAATGAGCCTGCCCGCGGTAAGCATGAGGCTATTGACACTGACCCCGCCAATGAGCAGCCTGCCAAGAGTGAGCCTGTAAACGTTGAGTCTCAGGATGCCGTATCGGCGGCAGCTGACATGACCTCCACCATCGAGGATGCGCCCACGAAGAAGACGCACCACCACACGGGTGAGGACACGGCTGCCAGCGCCACCGAGTCTCGGAGTGAGCAGAAGACCGCCGGACTATCCGAGGTAAAAACCGGGCAGGATGCTGCCGATAGCCCGCGTACCGAGGCCTCAATGGCGGAAGCAGACCGGGATGCCTCATCCGTGGAAGCCGCCGCCGTGTCTAAGACCGTGAAGAGCGATGAAGCAACCCTGATGGCTGACCCCGCTGACGGCCCGGACGCTGATGAGGATGTTGCAGCTCACGCGGATGACGCCGAACCCAAGAAGACTTACGCGGAGGGGAAGGGTGCCGACCCCGAAGCGTCTGAGGATACCGAGGCAGCCGACACCGACGGCGCCTCAGTAACCGATACAGCCGATGCGGGTGCTGAACCCGAAACGGCCCAGACCGTAGAGCCCAAGGAGGCTCCCGAACCCACTGAGGAGCCGGTGTTCCGGCCGATCCCTCAGCCTGCACCGTATGAGCAGGTGACCGTTAAGGAGGAACCACGTGGCCTTCTGGCGCGTGTCTTTGGTCGCCGACGATAGCATGCCGCACCGGCGGCACGCTGAGAGATAGCGAATGGGGCGGGGCGTGCGCCCGTGTTCGCTTGATCATCAACTCATACACCTACCCTGATAAACCCTAATTTCCCGAAAGACGGAATCTACGTTGGCTATTCACCGTAAAATCCTCCGCTGGCTCGAGAACGAGCTCACTGAGGGCAACCTGCAGCTTGGCCAGGACTTGCCCGACGATCAGCGTATTGCCCGCGCGATTGGCTTGGGAAGAAGCCGTACCCGCGAGGGCTTGAAGACCCTCGAAGACATGGATCTGGTGCGCCTATACTCCGGTAAGGGCAAAGAGATCATCGCTCACCTGAACGAGGAGCCGGCGATGGCGGCAGCCGAGCCTCTGCGCCTGCACATGGCTGTTTCGCGCTACCCGAAACGTGACCTGGTGCAGACCCATATGCTTCTTGAAGGCTGGAGTGTTGCCAATATTGACCCCGGCGTCGCTGATTTCGGTGAAGTGGATGAGCTGCTGGAGGAGATGCAGGAGGGTGGGCACCCTATCCGGGAGTTCCTTGACCTGTACCTGGACTTTCACCTGGAGCTGAGCCGCCTTGCCAATAACGAGCTGATTGCTGGGCTGCTGATCGCTATCCGTCAGCCAACCTTCGATGCTCTGCTGTCGCTGGCGGGGCGTGTGCCGCTGTGGAGCAGCACCATGGAGCGCCTGAACGCTGAGAACCGCGCGGTTCTTGAAGCCGTGAAGGACGCCGATTCCGCGACCGCCCGCAACCTGATGATGAACCAGATGCGCGGCCTGTTCGATGAGGCCGGGGTGGACTTGGACGAGTCGGCGGTGGCGCTTACGGGCATGCCCGGAACCTCGGATCTGCGCATGTTTGAACCGGTTGATATTGAGGACGATTTCGGCCCGTTCCCGGAGGAAGGCCCCAGTTTCGGGTGGGGCTTCGGTGCGGAGCGGTTCGGCAACGCCCCCGGCGGTGCGCCGGTGCCTTCATCCGGCTCTCAGCAGGCTCGCCGTGATACCTCGCAGCAGTCTCAGCAGTACTATGACGGGCAGCAGGGGCAACAGGAGCAGCAGTCTAATCTGCCGTTGAGCTTTGGTACGGCCTCCGGCCGTGCGGCGGCGGCGTTTACCCGCCCGTCTGAGGGTGCCCCCGCTGCTCAGGCCGGTAACAATGGCGCTTCGCAGCACCCCGAGAACGCATCCAGGCAACCGTATGAGGTTGATAATGCTGCCTCTGCGCAGGCGTCTGACCAGTCAATGCAGCACGGCCCTGTGCCGGGTGGTGAGGAGCAGGGTGCAGCTCAGCCTACACCCGCCCAGGAGGTGCTGATTCAGGCCACCTCCGCGCTTCCGCTTCCGATTCAGCCGTTGCCGGTCGATCCTGATGCGTCCCAGCCGCTGCGTTTGACCGATGATGAGCCGCTGATTCAGGCCACGGCCGCTATTCCGCTGGATATGCGGGTGATTCCTGCTCAGGGTCTGCCCGAGAAGAAGCCTCAGCCCGCGGCGTCGGGTGAGGACGCCTCGAAGGGGGCTGCTAAGCCCGGTGATACGCCCGCAAAGGCTGAAGGTGAACAGGCCGATAAGGTATCTGAGGATTCCCAGAAGCAGGGGTCTGCGACGAAGGATGCGGGCAAGAAAGACGCCGAGGACGCTCAAGCTCAAAAGGCTAAGGGCGGGGCGCAGCCCGCAGCCGGTGATACTCCGGCTCAGCCTACCCCCGGTGAGGACAAACACGCCGAGGGGCAGAGCGGTAAGGACCAGCAGGCCCAAGATCAACAGTCTCAGGAGCAAGACCAGGCTAAGCAGCCCCAGGGCAAGCAGGCTGGCGGCAAGCCGGGCGGCTCACCAGCGGGTTCCGGGCAGAAGGCCGATGCCGCTAAGGACGAGCAGAAGAGCTCGGCTGAGGCTGGCCAGTCGCAGCCTGCACAGGGTGAGCAGAAGGGGCAGAGTAAACAGTCTGCCGATTCCTTGCCGCAGGGTCAGAAGAACCAGCCTGACGGTGCGCAGCAGGCTGATGGTTCCGCGCCGCTCAAGGATGGTGACGCGCCCAAGGACGCAAAGGCTTCGGCGGCCCAAAAATCCGCTCAGCCCGATGCCCAGAAACCTGATGCTCAGACGTCTGAGACTCAAAAGGCCGAAGCGAAGTCCCCCAAGCAGGGTGCTCAGGACGATCAGCAGAAGGCCCAGGACGCTCAGAAGCAGAGCGGTTCCGTCCCCTCTAAGGGTAAGGACGGGCAGAACGGTCAGCAGGCAGCCGACAATTCGGGCGGTTCGTCTGCTGCGCAGCAGAACTCTAAAGGGCCTGGTGCTGCGCAGAAAACACCGCAGCCGGATGCTTCAGGGGTGAACGGCTCCGCCGGTAAGGATGCTGCTTCCCCCAAGAGCGGCGAGCAGAAGGCCGAGAAGGCAGCCGAGCAGGCCCAGGGAACTTCAGCGCAGGAGAGCTCAGCACAGGAGAACCCGGAACAGGGGGCATCAACGCCTGCAGCAAACGGATCTGTGAAGAATGCAGGTTCTGCCCCGAACTCTGACTCAGCCGCACCTGTTCAGGGTCCGGCACAGCAGAAAGAGCCAGCGCAGAAAGATTCGGTGCAGAATAAGCAGGACGTTAAAGCTGCACCCCAGAAGCCTGCCGGACAGGAACCTGACGCGCAGGGACCTAATAGTGCCGCACCAAAAACTGATAATGGTGCGGGCGACAACCGTGCGGATACTGCCGCCCAGAACGGTGTGAAGCACAACCCCGGCCCGCACGATGATCAGGGCAGCGCCGAAAAGACTGGTGCTGCACAAACTGATGCCGCTCAGGCTAATACTGCGCAGAGCAGCTCTTCACCGCAGGGCTCCGCCCAACAGGGCGGTCAGGCCCAAGAGCCGCAGTCCGCTCAGCCTGCTCAGGCCGGGAATCCTGACAGGAAGCCGCAGGAGTCTGCCTCGGGTAGTGTCCAGCCTGCATCCTCGCCTGCTGAAGACCCGAACGGTCACGCTGGTTCCGCAGGCGCGGCTAATACCCAAGGGCCCGCTGCGAACGAGCAGACCGGGCCGCACCCTGTAGCGGGTCAGGGCACAGCGCAGGAGCAGCCTCAGCAGGAGGTGCTGGGAGCTGTGCAGTCGCTTGATGGGCAGCAGGCGCGCCCCATTTCGTCGCTGGAGAATCCGCAGGCTATACCCGCCGCACCGGATAACGGTAACGGGCAGGCTCAGCCGGATGTGCCGCAGCAGGTGCAGAACCATGCCCCCGTTCAGGAGGCACAGGGCCAGGAAACCGCACCGGACGCGCACAACCCACAGAATCACTGGGATAGTGCTGCCCCGCGCACCGGTTCCACACCCGCCCAGCAGCCCCATAGTGGGCCTCACACCGGGCAGTTTGGGGTAAGCGGGCCTGCCTCGGCTGGTATCCCTATTCAGGGGCGTACCGGTCCGAAGCCCAAGCTTCCCGAAAACCCTGTGGAACGTAAGGATGCTGAGCAGCGCCGAGTGGCTGAGGAAAACTTGGCGCGCGCCGCTGAGGAGCGGGTGAAGGTGATTCGTGCCCATTCGCCCTCCGGGGTGGGCCGCCGTCACGGCCAGATCATCACGCCGGTGCGTGCTGCTGTGGCGTCTCCCTTTAGCCGCCCGGCCACTGGGCTGCAGTACCCGAGCGCGGTATCGTCACAACCGCAACCGCAGCCGCAGCCGCAGCCTCAACCCCAGCCTGGCCCCGCAGCTCCGGCTGCTGCCGACACCGGTAATGCTGAGGCCCCGAACGGCGCTGTGAACAGCACGCCAGCTGATGCTCTTGGCGTTGAGCACGCCCCGGAGGCTCTGGCGGAGCGGCCGCTGCCGCCGGTTGAGGTGCTGGCGACCACTCCGATTCGTATCGTTCCCGCGAATACGAGCGGAACCCCTATGGTGGTCAAGGATGAGCGGTCCACGGATGAGCGTGCGCCCGAGGAGCACGCCAGCGCTGAACGTAAGCAGGGCTGGCTTAGCCGCATGACCCGCTATTTGGGGTTGAGCTCGCGCGAGCAGGAGCAGGCTCTTCAGCAGCAGAATAACCCGCAGGATTCGGCGCATCAGCAGAACACTGCGAACCACAGTCAGCAGGTGTCTGCCTCCCCGCAGGGGGCTGCGGCAGATAACTCTGAAGGCGGCACCTCAGATGCTGGTAAACCTGCTGATGCGAGTCAGTACAGCCAGCAGTAGCTGGCGCAGCCAATAACGCAAACACGCGGGCGTACCCTCAAACTGGGTGCGCCCGCGCAGCGCGTTAATGCCCGGGCATACCGGCATATTCTGGGGGGAGGTGCGGGCGTGCAGGAAAATCTTCTTGCGTGTGTGCAGGGGGCTGTTACCGCCTCTGCGGGGTCTTTGGGGGACGGCTCCTCATCTTTGGGTGCGTCGGAATGGTGCAATGCGGTGTTTCCTAGTACTCTAGGAAGGTAGCGTTCTCAAAACGCTGGGGCACTGCTGTGCCTAAAATGCCTTTTAGAGCGTTTATACCGGTATAAACACCCCGGGTAGCTACCGCACCGAATGGGTGCGGCCGGGTCTAGCAAAGTGAGGAAATCCTATGGGTTCCGTTATTAAGAAGCGCCGCAAGCGCATGTCCAAGAAGAAGCACCGTAAACTGCTTCGTAAGACTCGCCACCAGCGCCGCAATAAGAAGTAAACAGTAGCTTCTGTGCCCCGTGCCCGGTAAGGGTTGCGGGGCATTGTGCGTTAATGAGGGCTGACGTGGGCTATTAGCGGCGGCTGTTGAACGCTAGTAGACTGGGAGCCATGCCCCCAGCTACACCTGAACCACCCGTTATTGAGCTTTTGACCCGCCCCGGCTGCCACCTGTGCGATGCTGCACGGCACACGGTGGCGCAGGTATGCACCGAATTTGGGGTGCCCTACACCGAGCTGAACATTGAGCTGTACCCGCAGCTGCTGCAGCGGCACGCCACCGAAATCCCGGTGCTGCGCATTGACGGGCAGGCGAAGGATTTTTGGCGTATTAACCCTAAACGGATGCGTAAGCTCATTGCCGCACGCATGCCTTAGTGCCAGCCGCCCCCGCTTCTGGCGAATGGGGGGGGCTATATGCGGCGCCCCTCGTTTTGGGGTAGCGTAGAAAATTTGAGAGACTGAGAGAATGACTACATCGGCTAAGGTCACGGTTCACCTGATGCGCCACGGCGAGGTGCATAACCCCGACCGCATCGTCTACGGGCGGCTACCCAACTACCACCTTTCGGAGAAGGGGCAGCAGATGGTGCGCATGAGCGCCCAGGAGTTTGCCCGGCGTCGGGGCGAAGGCGCGAACATTGTGCACCTGGTATGCTCCCCGCTGACCCGCACCCGCGAGTCGGCCGAGCCGATCACTGAGCTTCTGGGGCTTCAAGCGCACCCCGATGCGCGCGTGGTTGAGGCCGATAACTATTTTGAGGGCCTGCACGTGAACCGGCAGGAGCTTCTGAACAACCCGCGCCACTGGACGAAACTGTACAACCCGCTGCGCCCATCCTGGGGCGAGCCGTACATTGTGCAGGTGCGCCGCATGGCTCAGGCCATTAAGGATGCCGCCCGCACCGCGTACCAGCAGGGCGGGGACGGGGCCGAGGCCATCATTGTTTCGCACCAGCTGCCCATCTGGGTGACTCGCCTGGCGCTTGAAGGTAAGCTATTGCAGCACGACCCGCGTGCGCGCGAATGCAACCTGGCGTCGATTACTTCGCTCACTTTCGATAACCTGTTATCGGGGAACCCGCCGCAGGTGAGCGGCTACACGGAACCCGCATCGCCCCTGTATTCGGGAGTGATTCAGCTGCCCGGCAGCTAAGACGCAGGTGTCTGCCGTTCAGCACCCCCTTCGCACACACCACCGGAAGGAACGCATGACTCCCACCCATAACCACACCCGCCGCACCGCCCTGCGTGCGGGTATTGCGCTGTGCGCGTCAGCGGCCGGGGCGGGCCTGCTCGCTGCGTGCTCTGAAGACACCTCCCTGTCAAAACAGGCGAATTCGGGTGATAATAAAGGCTACATTGCCGGGGACGGGTCGGTGACCGAGTACCAGGAGGCTGAGCGCGGCGAGCCCGTTGCGTTCACCGGTGAACTATTCGACGGCACCAGCGTGAACGCTGAGTCGTTGCGCGGCAAACCTACGCTCTTGAACTTCTGGTACGCCGGGTGCTCTCCCTGCCGTGCCGAGGCCAAAGACCTGCAGAAGCTCTACACCGACTATAAGGACAAGCTGGGGTTCTACGGTGTGAACGTGCGGGATGAGAAAAGCACCGCCGAGGCGTTTGAGCGCAGCTTTGAGATCACCTACCCCTCGTTTAAGGACGCCTCGGGTAAGGTGCTGCTGTCGTTGAGTAAGTATGTGCCCGCCCAGGCGGTGCCGACCACCGTGATCCTGGATTCGCACGGTAGGGTGGCGGCACGCATCCTGGGTCAGGCGAACCCGTCGGTGCTGAAAACCCTGATTGAGACCGCTGTGAAGGGTGCCTAGCGTGCCTGCTGGAACCGGTATGATGCTCACCCCCGCCGCTGCGGCTGCCACGGCGGGCGCAGCGCCGTTGGCGAGTATCAGCTCAACCGTGCTGGATGGTTCCCTGTGGCTCTCCATCCCGTTGGCGGCGCTGGCGGGGCTAGTGTCGTTCGCTTCACCGTGTGTGCTGCCGCTGGTGCCCGGCTACCTGGGGTATGTGGCGGGTCTTGCAGGTTCGCAGCCGCAGGCACCCGAAGGCTCCGCGGCCGCATTGTTCCAGGGGAAGAAAACGGCGGTGGCGGCCCATAATCCCGCACCCCAAAAAGCCGCAGAAAACACCAAAAACCCGCCCGAGGCAACATCGGGGGTGGCTGTGGCGGACGCCCCCACCGACCCGAAAACCCCAGGTTCGCAGCCCGGTAAGGGGAGCCTTCACGCACAGCAGACCCGCCGTCACACCCGCCGGATGCTCGCCGGGGTGGCGCTGTTCGTGCTCGGGTTCTCCGCAGTTTTCGTCACCCTATCGGTGCTGCTGGCCCAGGTGGGTGCCGCCCCCTGGCTGAAAGGGCAGGCGTGGGTGAATATTCTGCTGGGTGCACTCGTGATCCTCATGGGTGTTGTGTTCATGGGGCGGCTGAGCATCCTGCAGGTCGATAAACGGTTCCACACCCGCCCCGGCACGGGCCTGTGGGGTGCGCCGGTGCTGGGGGTCACCTTCGGGCTGGGGTGGGCGCCGTGCATTGGACCCACCTTCGCCGCAGTGCAAACCCTCGTGTTCACTGGCGGGGCCGCAACCTTCAAGGCTGTGGTGCTCACCTTCGCTTACTGCCTGGGTTTGGGTGTGCCGTTCCTACTGGTCGCCTATTTCGCGGCGCGCGGGGTGAACACCACCGGGTGGGCGAGCACGCATAAACGCGGGATTCAGCGTGCGGGCGGGGCGATGCTCATCCTGATCGGCATCCTTATTTTGACTGGCGCCTGGAACCACCTCATGGCCTGGGTTCAGGCGGCGCTACCGGTTTACGAACTACCAATCTGACGGGGTACATATGGCACGCACACACACTGACGCCCCGGCGCTGGGAATCACCGGGATGCTCCGCTGGGGCTGGACGCAACTAACGAAAATGAACACCGCCTTGCTGCTGCTTCTGCTGCTGGCGGTTGCGGCGGTTCCCGGGTCGATGTTTCCGCAGCGCATTCAAGACCCCGCGAAGGTGACGGACTATATTAAAACCCACCCCGGCTGGGGCGAGTTCGCCGATAAGATACAGCTGTTTGATGTTTTCTCCTCCGGGTGGTTCTCGGCCATCTACCTGCTGCTGTTTATTTCCCTGATCGGGTGCGTTACACCGCGCGCTATTAAACATGCCAAAGACTGGCGTAAACCGCCCGCGCGCACCCCCAAGAACCTTTCCCGCATGCCCGTGCACCGCACGATCGATATTGACGCGGATGCACTCACCCCCCAGGCCGCGATAGAGGACGCCGCCGCGATCCTTCGTAAACGCCGCTACCGGGTGCAGATCCGGGAGGAAGGAGACGGGCAGTACTCGGTGGGGGCCGAACGCGGCTACCTGCGTGAGGTGGGGAACATCCTGTTCCATGTGGCGATGATCGGCATCCTGGTTGGGGTGGCGGTCGGCTCGCTTTTTGGGTACCGGGGCCAGAAAATCCTGGTAGAGGGGGAGACGTTCGTGAACTCCCTGATCGGCTACGACTCGTTCACCCCAGGCACGAACTATAACCCCGACTGGCTGAACCCGTACGCCGTGACGCTCAATAACTTTCAGGTGCGCTACGACAGGCAGCGCGACAGCCACACCTACGGGCAGGATCTGGACTATAACGCCCAGCTGACCGTGCAGAACCCCGGCAGCAGCCCCGAGCAGAAAACCCTCAAAGTGAACGAGCCGGTTGATGTGGGCGGCACCAGCGTGTTCCTCTCCGGCAACGGGTACGCCCCCATTGTGAAGGTGACCGACGGTGAGGGGAAAGTGGCGTATGAAGGCCCCGTGGTGGCCCTGCCAACTGACGGGAAGTACACCTCGTCGGTGGTGCTGAAGGTGCCCGATGCCCGCCCGGCCCAGCTGGGGTTTGTGGGCATGTTCCTGCCCACCGGCAGCTATGAGCGTGGGGCGGGCATCCCGCATTCGGTGGATTCAGCCCCGGCGAACCCTATGCTGGTGTTGCAGTCCTATTCGGGGGATTTGGGTTTGAACTCAGGCCAGCCGCAGAACGTGTATGTGCTGGACACCTCTAAGCTGACCGCGTTGAACAGCATGGCGAACCAGAACGGTATTGTGCTGGATGCGCAGCACCGCACCGCCACCCTGCCGGAAGGCAACGGCACCATTGAGTTCATGGGGTATAAGCGGTACGTGGGGATGGAGGTGCGCCACGACCCGGGGCAGAATATTGTGCTGTACTCGTTTGTGGTGGCTTTCGTGGGGCTGATTGTGTCCCTGTTTGTGGCGCGCCGCCGCGTGTGGGTGCGTGCCAGCACCAATGAGGGGGTGCTCACCGTAGAGTACGGTCTGCTTGCGCGCGGGGAGGACCCGCGTCTTGCCGCCGAGGCTGAGCGTATTACGGATGCTTTCGCCGCCCGGTGGGGGCTGGAATTTGCTGAGGAGCCCTCATCCGAGGAGCCGACTGAGAAAACCGAGGGGAAGTAGCCCATGCTGAACGAGACATTAGCGCGCTACAGTGAGCTATTCATGTATATTGCCGCGCTGATTTACACCGTGGTGTTCGTGGCGTTCACCTGGGATGTGGTGAAGAATTCGCGGGTAACCCGCCGCCTAGAGGGTGCCGCGGCGCCTCGTGAGGCGGAGTTAGAGGAGGAACAGGCGGCTGAGCCTGTTACCGCGGGCGCGGTCAGCTCCGTTGCGGGTGCGGAGAAAACCGGCGGGAAAACCGCCGCGAAGTCGTCGGTTAAGATGAGCGCGAAAGCCACCCGTGTTGAACGCACCGGCGGCGCTGAGACCGGCACGGGCGAGCGGGGCGCCGGGTACCGGGGCGCGGCGGCACGCGCGCTTGAGGGCCACGTGGCGGACTCATCAATGCTGTACACGGGCCAGAGCCGCCCGGCGGCGCGCATCGCCGTGATCGTTATGCTGATGGGGGCGCTGGTGCACGCGGCGGCGGTTACTATGCGCGGCGTGGCTGCGCAGCGTGTGCCCTGGGGGAACATGTACGAGTTCTGCACCACGGGCGCGCTGGTGGTGGTGACCGTGTACCTGGTGGCGCTGATCTTCCGTGACCTGCGGTTCGTGGGCACACTCGTGTCTGGGCTGGCGCTGATTATGATGTGCGCCGCCACCATTAGTTTCGCCACCCCCGTGGGGCACCTGAAACCGGCGTTGCAGAGCTACTGGCTGGTGATTCACGTGTCGATTGCGGTGCTTGCCTCCGGGGTGTTTACGATTACGTTCGCGATGGCGGTGCTGCAGCTGGTGCAGACCCGCCGGGAACAGCGCATCCTGAGCGGTAAATCGGGCGGGTGGGCGTTTATGCGCCTGGTTCCGAGCGCCCAGGCTCTTGAGAATTTTGCGTTCCGCCTGAACGCTTTGGCGTTTGTAATGTGGACGTTCACGCTTGCCGCTGGCGCGATTTGGGCGAGTCAGGCGTGGGGCCGCTACTGGGGCTGGGACACTAAAGAGGTATGGACCTTCGTGATCTGGGTGGTGTACGCGGCGTATCTGCATGCGCGTGCAACCCGCGGCTGGGCTGGCCCGCGTTCGGCGTGGCTGTCTATTATCGGCTATTTGTGCATTATTTTTAATTTCACGGTGGTGAATATTTTCTTCTCGGGCCTGCACTCGTATTCGGGGCTGTAAACCCGCCCCGTAGAACTGCCTGCGTCCCTGTGCCTGTGCGCGCCGCAGCGGCCTAAAGCCTAACACGCAGCCACAAACGGTTCAGCCATAAACATGTGCTGGTGCAGCCAGCCCAGGGAACGTGAAGACAGGGGGCCGCACACAGCATGTAGACGCTTTCCCGCCGGGGGAGCGAGGGCAAACGCACACAGCGGGGAAGTGCCTGAGGTTACCCGGGGTGCTGCCCAGTGGTTGATGGTGTCTGCCAGGCCGGGGCTATTTCTCGCCGTCAGTGTCGTCTGTGGTGTCGTTGCGGGGTTCTTGCCGCTGCCTGTCTCGTTTTTGCCGTTCTGCTTTGGCTTTGAGCCAGCGCAGGTACTCTTCATCGTCGTCGGGGGCTTTCGGCGCGGGAGGCACAGTACCCCGCCTGCCTTTCAAACCCCGGCCCGTATCCGTAGCGGGCGGCTGTTCGGCTGTACTTTTTTCGCTGCGGGCCCTGCCGAAGAACAGCCAGAAAACCGGCCCCACAACGGGGAAGAAGATGATGACAATAATCCACAGCCACTTGGGGAGGGTGCGCGCATCAGCGGCCGGTGTGCGGGCGGCATCCAGTAGGGTGTACAGGCTCAACCCAATCACCAGCGCGAACGCGCCGATTATCATCATCGCTCGTGTCATGCTCTAAGTCTGCCACAGGAATCTTGGGGGCGCATCCATGCTGCGGCTAGACTGGTGGGTATGAACTTCTTCAAGTACACCCTGGTGCGTTTCGGTTTGCTCGTGTTTTTCTTCTACCTGTATGAGCTGCTGGGGGCTGGGATTCTCGTCTCGGGGGGTTGCGCGATTGTTTCGGCTTTTGCGGTGGCGTATATTTTCTTTCCGCGTCTGCACGCGGCCGCCAGCCAGGATACGGCCCGGTTTTTTAAGCGCACCCCCAAGGTGAAAAATAAGGAAGAAGAGGAAAACCGCGCCATTGAGGATGAGCTGGTGGAGTCGCAGAAAAAAGAATCTGGGGAGGACTTCTAAACAGCTCCCGGCGCCTGCGTCTGCACACGTGATGGGCGGGACCCGCTGTGTTTTTGCCAGCAGGTAGTGTGTACCCGCTGCTGTGCCCAGTCCACAGCACGCGCAGAAGGCTAGGTCTCTTATTCTGCCTAGAGATCCTAGCCTTCTGCGGACGGTGCGCCAGCCTACCCCTGTGCCAGGTATTCCAAGAACTGGTGGGTCAGCTGCGCATCGTGCGCCAGGGCGGTCCCGTTAAGCCGTGTGACGGGTGCGAGCAGACGCACCGAGGAGGCGAGCCAAACCCCATCTGACTCGAAAAGATCCTGCGGGTACAGCGGACCGTAGCCCAGTTCCCAGCCGTCGCGCCTGGCCGCCTCAAAAATAGCGCCCTGTGTGGTGCCGGGCAGTATCCCGTGGTTCGGTTCGGGGGTGTACAGCATTTTCTTCCCGTGCTCAATGCGCGCCATGAGCACCGATGAGGTTGCCCCTTCCAGAATGCGGCGGTTGTCGGTCATAAAAATCGCGTCGTCCGCGCCGTGGGAGCGAACGTACCGCAGCACCGCCATATTCACCGCGTATGAGAGGGTTTTCGCGCCCGCCAGCAGCCACGGGTATGCGGTGTTGTCGGCGGGGTCGTGCCCGCGCGGCAGCAGCATGGCCTTCACGCCGTTCTGCCGCTGGTTCACGGTAGTTTCGGGCACCGGGGACGCGATCAGCAGGGTGTATGGCCCGGCGGGCATCCCCGCAGAGGCGCTCGGCAGCCCGCGTGAGGTAATGATTTTGACGATATGCTCTTCGCCAAGTTCCGTGTGAGCGCCCGGCACGGCCTGGGCGAGAAGGCTCGCCAGCGCATCCCGCAGCTGGCGCAGGTTGGGTTCGGGCAGGTCGAGCATACGCGCGGAAGATTCAAACCGGGTGAGGTGCATATCAAGTTTTCGCACCCGCCGATTGACGGCGAGCATGGTCTCAAAAACGCCGTCACCACGGGTAAATCCTTGGTCTTCCACGCCGATAAGCGGCTGGGCGGGGTCTACGGCAACGCCTTGCGGGTTCTCTGAATTTAGGAGCATCACGGAACTAGTCATGTTTCCAGTGTAGTGGCTCACGTGCCCTCACCGCAGTGCACGCCGAGCGGGCCCAGCTCCCAGGTGGCGTTTTCGGCGATAAAGTATATGTCTGCCTCGGCGATATCCTCGAAGGTTTCGGGGTTGTCGTTGTCCCCCTCGATGTCGAGCCCGATTTTGCCGTCCCGTTCGAGAACATGAACTCCGCTGCATATGCTGATGAACGGGCCTTGCACCCGGTAGTCCGAAATATCTTCCAGGGTTACGGTGACGTGCCGCCAGACGTCGTCGGTAGCGGCCTTCTCCCAGCCGCCGTCTACATGGGTCCGGTCCACCGCGCAGAATCGCAGACGAACAGCTGTTCCCTTTGCATAGGTTACGGTGATCGAATCCAGCCAGCAGTCGTAGAAGTGGTTGAATCGTTTGATGATCTCTGCACTTGTGAGGTTTTCGTCGGGGCTCACGGTCAGCCTCCTTAAAATCTTAGGATTTATCAGGATACCAGCTACCTGCGCGAATACGCCGAGAAGCGGATTTTCGCTCGAAAAGGTGATATTTTCTCATTTTCTCGACTAAAAATCCGCTTCTCACGCATCAGCGTGTTAACACGTGCGATGCAAGGAGAGGGCTAGTGCCCGCCCGTGCTGCCGTCTGCCGCGTAGTCGGAGTCTTTGCGCGGGGTTGAGAAGAGGGTGATTCCGGTCAGTACCGCAAACCCCAGAATTGAGAACGCCATCGGCAGGTAGGCGCCCTCACCGCCGAGGGACACTAAGGGCGCTGCAACCCCGCCCAGAAGCGCCTGAATGGTTCCCATGACGGCGGATGCGCTGCCCGCCATGTGGCGTGCCTCGTTCAGTGCCAGCGCCGAGGCGTTACCGAACACCAGGCCCACCGAGCAGGTGAGGCAGAACAGCAGAACCAGGGTGGGCCACAGCGAAATCCCGATGAGGAACGAACCGGTGAGCAGCACCGAAACAACCAGCAGGGCGCTCACACCAACATTCACGATGGTGCGTTGGGCGACCTTCCCCACCAGCGCAGTCGCCAGCGAGCTCATGGCCACAATGCCCAGGGAGTTCACGCCGAACGCGAGAGTGTACTGCCCGGCGTCAAGCCCCAGGATTTTCTGCAGCACAAAGGTTGAGCCCGAAATGTACGAGAAGAGCGCCCCGAACGCGAAGCACATGGTCAGTGAGAACCCCATGTACCGGCGGATCCTGAACACTTTCGGAATCTCGGAGTACACGCTCAGCGCGGTGCCTTGGTAGCGTTTTTCGGCGGGCAGGGTTTCCCGCAGAATAAAGATGACGGCGAGCATGAGGGCACCGGTAATGACGGTCAGCACGTTAAACACTGAACGCCACGTACCCCATGAGAGCACCCACCCGCCGAAGAGTGGCGCCAGCACGGGGGCGAACCCGTTAATCATCATCATGATGCCCATGAGCTTGGCGGTGGCCAGCCCCTTCGTGGTGTCGGCGACGATGGAGCGGGCCAGTACCGCGCCAACTGAGCCGCTGAAGCCCATCAGAAAACGTGCCGCAATGAACACCTCAATGGTGGGGGAGAAGGCGCATAGTGCCGTGGCGGCGAAGCACACGGCTGAGCCGATCAGCAGCGGGGTGCGGCGCCCGGTTTTATCGGAGAGCGGGCCGATTATAAGCTGCCCAAGCGCCATACCAACCATGAAGGCGCTGAGGGTCATGGAGGCGGCGGCCTCGGTGGTGTGCAGCTCCTCGGCAATGGTCGGCAGAGAGGCGATATACATGTCGATGCCCAGCGGGGCGATGGCGGTGAGCGCCGCCAGGGTGACAATAGTTGCCGGGGAAAGCCCGAATGAGGGCTTCGCGTGGTTGGGGTGCTGAGTATTGGTCTGTGACGTAGACACTGGTGTACTGTATGCTTTCTAAATTTTGGGGATGCGTAACGGCGCCGGGGCCTGCCTGCTGTTTCGTGGGGCGGGCGGGTACACCCGGCTAGAAACGCACTCATCCAGTCTAGCGGCGGTCACTCACGCACCGTAAGCCAGTGGATGCGTGACCTGCACCTCTTCCGGTGTGGTGGGCGTTAAGGCGGCGGAACCAGCCCAAGCCGGTTCGCTACCCGGTGCGGTACACCCAGTCGGGCCCCTCAGGCCAGCCGGGGCTGGTGGTGTAGTACGAGCCGTAATCCTCGAATAGTTGCTCTTCTTGCGCGGCCCACATGTCCCAGTAGGGCCGGTAAGTTTCCCCGTCGCGCGCCATCGCCCGCTCATACCGCACCCCGGTACCGGCCTGCACCAGCACACCGTAGCTGAACGCCCCGCAGAGCGCCCCCACCCCTTCGCACACGATCACCGACGCGGCATCCGGGAGCACAGTGACTGGTGGAGCCGGGCGGTTCTGCTCCCAATCCCAGGGGGTGTAGCTGCCGGGGGCGTGCTTGACCAGGCTGGTACTGAGCCGCCCCCACTGCTCCACCCCGGCCTTTAGGCCGTCCCAGCCGGGGTACATGTTCTCAAGGGATAGTTCCAGCACCGTCAGCGGCCCGCCCTGCACCGGGTGCTGCCGCAGGGTGGCGGCAAGCTGCCGTGCGAGAGTGGTTTTACCGCTGCCGCTGCGCCCGTCCACAGCAATAATGTACGGGCGCGGGCCGCTGATAATGCGGGGCAGCAAATCATCCGTGAGGCCCTGAAACTGGTTGCTCACGCGGCGTCGCCCTCGGCGGCAAGACCCGCGATCAGCGCCCGCGCCGCGGTGTCGATAAGTTCGGTGGTGTACTCGAAGTCGCGCATCTGCCCGTACCAGGGGTCGTAGATGCCCAGCTCGTCCAGGTTCTTGCCCGCCATTGCGGGGTCGAAGGAGCGCATCATACGGATTTTGGCTTTGTCGTCCTCGGTGCGCGCAAGCTGTTTCAGGTGCAGGTAGTGCGGGGTGTCCATCGCCAGAATCAGGTCGTAGCGGTCGAAGTCTTCTGCAACGAATCTGGATGCGCGGTGCCCGCTGGGGTCGATGCCGCGCGCGGTGAGTATGCGCCCGGCGCGGGTGTCGATGGGGTTGCCGATCTCGTAGTCCGTGATGGCGGAGGACGCGACCTCAACCTCAAGCCCCGCCTGGCGCGCGTGCTCACGAATCAGGTACTCGCCCACGGGGGAGCGGCAAATATTTCCGGTGCAGACAGTCATGATGCGGTACATGGTTTTAAGTGTATGCCAGCGGCACCGGAAAGGCAGCGGTATTAGGGCTGCCTGCTGAAGCGTCGTTTCTATTCAGAAGAGTTTTTTGCATTCAGAAGAGCTTATCGCTTCTGAATGCAAAAAACTCTTCTAGATAGGCAGGCAAGTTTTGGCTGTTACACCTCAAAACGGGTTTTAGCCTCGCGCAAGTACGCCTCCCACAGAGCATAGAGTCTGTCGATGTTCTCTTGGCGAGTGTACGTTGAAGGGTCATAGTCGGTCGGGGGCATGTATCGCACGAACGGGGTCACGTTCTCGGGGTAGCCAAAATCGGCGTGAAGAATTTCTACCTCGCCCAGCGGGTCGTCAAAGTTCTTGCGGTGCTCATACACATGTTTGAGCAGCAGGTACAGCCAGAGCGCGTGGCGGGGGTCGGTGCTTCCGGGTTCAGGGTCGGTGAGTTCAGGGGAGTCTTCGTGCCGCGCGAGTTCGGCCAGAATCCCATCAACCCGGTAGGTGTGGTCGGGTTTGCACTGGTAGAGCTCGTATTCTAGGTCGCTGGAGTCTTCCTTCAGCCGGTCGGAGGCATACCGCAGAATATCCGCGCGGCTGATGTATCCCTGCGCGAGCCCCCAGCGTAGCCCCTGCCAGGTGAGGGCACTCTTCCTGATACCTTCATAGCCTATGTAATACGTACTCAGCATCTAGTAGTTGCTTCCCATCTTTGTAGCCCCACGAATAACGCAGCATTTGGCGTATTACCGGCCCCTAGAGGGCGGGTGATACGCCCAAAGCTGCGTTATTCAAGGTGGACTTAGTTGCCTGCGGACTCTGCCCACGCAAATGGATTATCCGGATCAAAGAGCATTGCGTCCTCAGGGATGATGAACTTAACGCCGTTATGTTCTTGTTCCCTAGTCTCAATTTTATAGGGGCTTTTTGCCGCTGTCTTACAGCTATAGTCCGCTGGGGCAGTCTTGTGAGAGAACTTCGCTTTATAGTTTTTATCCGGGGTATTTGCGAATTCTGGCTTACTGTGAAAAATGGTTATAGAAAAATTAGTGGGTCCGTTGAATTGTGCCTCAGAGAAGCGTGTGTTCTCGGCAAATTTTGTTTTGAAAAAGTTAGCGCTGCTGGAGAATTTTACTTCGAAGAAACTAGTGTGTCCGCTGAATTTTGAGCCGGAGAAGTCTGCTTCCTTGGTGAAGACCGTCATAAAGAAGTTAGCTTCTTTACCGAATCTTGCTTTGGAAAAGGCCGCGTTTCTCATAAAGAGAGCCCTGGAGAAGAGAAGGGGCCCATTGAATTTCGCTTTGTAAAAGGTTCCGTCTCTGGTGAAAGTCGCCTTGAAGAATTCGGTACCTTCGGTGAAATTTGCCCGGGAGAAGTTTGCGTCCCCGGTGAATTTAACTTCAGAGAAGTCTGCTCCCTGAAGGAACACCCCATCAAAGAAATTAGCCTCTCCGCCGAAGGATGCCTTACAGAAATCAGCGCGCTTGGTGAATTTTACGCCGTAGAAATCAGCATCCTGAATGAAAGTCACCTTGGAGAAGTCAGCCTCTCCAGCAAATGCCGCCATGAAGAAGTCAGCTTTCTCCGTGAACATCGCTTGAGCGAAATCTAATGAAGCACCAAAATGGCTGTCACTAAAATCTACAGGGTAGAAGAAATATGCGTTTGAGAAGTTGTAATCAAAAACCGACCAGGTGCCTGGTTCTTCGGCATCGAGTAGGTGCTCGCGCATTTCTTTGATAATGTTTTGGCGTATCTGGCGTTCTTCTTCTAACGCGGCTTTATCTCGGGTAAAAGCTCGTTTGTCTGCATCAAACTTTTCTGTATCCCCACGGAAGTCGTTCTGCAGGTCTTTTGTGTATTCCTCATCTATCTGTTCGGCGCGTTCTGCAAGGGGAAACGGGGAGCGGATATAGGCGCAAAGACTGTTAATAATGACCTGACCTTCTTTGCGGCGTTCCTTATCGGTGAGAAGGGCACCATCTGCGAGCCATTCGTCAATCAGGCCAATAAGCGCATAAACACCACCGAGTCGGGTTGTGGCATTTTCCCTGTTGGAAAGCTGCTCGATTGCTGCGATGTACCGGCTGCGTCGCTCAGCATGTACCTGCCGCATATGGGTTTGCTCGTTTTTGGCTTTTTCTGCCTCGATTTTTTCGCGCTCTTTTGCGAT
>ERZ772932.438-NODE-438-length-23136-cov-3.676054_pt1 | contig 23136 bp, 18 predicted proteins | sample MGYA00511684_ERZ772932 | MGnify/ENA primary metagenome ERZ772932 (study PRJEB29015, sample SAMEA2738078) | human oral metagenome | biome: human oral; feature: human-associated habitat; material: saliva | place: China | collected 2210 ...
CCCGGCAGGCTCCACCACCAGCTTATTGCGTTCCATGAGGAAGATGAGGGCACGGGCGATGTCGTCCTCACTCACCGTCGCCACATCATCCACCAGCTCTTTAATGATGGAGAACGGCAGCTGGCCGGGGCGCCCCACCGCAATACCGTCAGCGATGGTAGAGACCTTCTTCAATGGCACCAGCGCATCTGCTGCCAGCGATAGCGGGTATGCGGCCGCGTGCTCAGCCTGAACACCAATAATACGGATTTTCTTACCCAGTTGGGCTTCTTTAGCGCGTACCGCCGTGGAGAGCCCCGCCAGCAAGCCGCCACCGCCCACGCCCACAATGATGGTGTCTACGTCGGGCACCTGCTCCAGGATCTCAAGCCCAATGGTGCCCTGCCCGGCGATAATATCCTCATTATCGAAGGGGTGCACGAACACCGCGCCGGTTGCCTCGGCGTAGCGTTTTGCCTCAGCCAGTGCCTCATCCACGGTAGTACCGTGCAGCTCAACCTCCGCGCCGTGGTCGCGGGTGGCAGTAATTTTGGGGAGGGCAGCGCCCAGCGGCATGTAAATGCGCGCTTTAATGCCCAGTTTAGCGGCCGCCATCGCCACCCCCTGAGCGTGATTTCCCGCCGATGCAGCCACCACACCGTGTGCTTTCTCAGCCTCGCTAAGTTTAGCCATGCGAACATACGCGCCGCGTGCTTTAAACGAGCCGGAACGCTGCAGGTTCTCGCATTTGAAGAACACCTCAGAACCGAGTTTGAGGCTCAACGCCCGCGAATGCGCCACCGGTGTGCGCTCAATAACCCCCGTGAGCAGTTCAGCTGCTGACTCAATCTCAGATAGGGTTACAGGCAGGTCATCAAGGGGTGCGTTCACGTTCAGTCCGTTCCATTCGCAGGTGGGCACATCTATTGACTATTTTAGTGGATGCATACGGTATTCGGAGAACATAAAACCGTGCCCTGCGCCGCATAAAACGGTGAGGCCCATCCCAGCTTAGTACTGGAACAAGCCTCACCACACCACGACATTAGCGGCTACTTATTGCCCTGCTTCCGGGAGGGTTTCTTGCCTTGGTGCGAATCAGTATTTTCTGCGGAGGCAGGCTCTGCAGGTGCAGGCTCCTCAGCGGGTTCTTCGTCACGGCCAGCAGCTGTGCGTGCCCGCCCCCGAACGCGCTCAGCAGCGTCCTCAACCGCACCGCGGCGGCGTTTGGCAGCTTCACGACGGCGCACTTCGTGCGGGAAAAGGAACTCTTCGGTGCGTAGCTGCGGGTCGTTCTCCCAGCCGCGAGAGGCCAAGTACCGCACCACGGAATTGACCACTGCGAGCACAGGAACCGCGAACAGCGCACCCGTAGCCCCGAAAATCATGGACCCACCGGCCACCGCAAAAATTACGGCCAGCGGGTGCAAAGACACCGCTTTACCCATAATCAGCGGCTGCAGGATGTGCGACTCAAGCTGCTGCACCAGCAGCACAATGCCGATCATAATGAGCGCCTGCACCGGTCCCAGGGCCACCAGCGCCAGAAGAACCGCCACCGCCCCAGAGAGCAAAGCACCAATCACGGGGATGAACGACCCCAGGAACACGAGCACACCCAACGGTATGGCCAGCGGCACGCCCAAGATTGCGGCACCAATGCCGATACCTACCGCATCAATAGCGGCCACAAGAATCTGCACCCGCACATACGCGCCCAGGGACTTCCACCCAGCGCGCCCTGCACCGTTAACAGCGTTGCGTGCCCGCCGCGGGAAAAGCCCCACAATAAACAGCCAGATACGTTCGCCTTCCATGAGGAAGAACACGAGGGTGAACAGGGTGATAAGAGTTCCGGTCGCCACTTCGGCGGCGGTGCTGCCCACTTCAGAGACCCCGCGGACAATGGAGCTGGGGTTCTCAGAGGCTAGTTTCCTGCCCTGCTCCAGCAGCTGGTTCAGCTGCTCCGCCCCAAGCGAGTACCCCATATTATCGAGCCAACGCACCAGCTCGTTGTACCCTTCGAGGACTTTGCCCCATAACGAGACGAACCCCTGGGCAAGCTGCTGCCCGGTAAGCGCCACCAGCGCCAGCAGACCCACGATCATGCCGATTTCAGCGATAGCGGTAGCTGCACCTGCGCGTACGCCGCGCTTACGCAGGGCATACACGGCGGGGCTTAACAGGGCCGCCAACAGAGCCGCAACCATGAGCGAAATAATAAGTAGAGATACTTTCGCCAGCCCCTGCCAGAGAACCCATCCTGCCCCGGCGACCACCAGCAGCCGCCACGACCAGGCGGCGGCGGTCTCAAGGGCAAAAGGAACCGTAGTATTTTTTGTAGATGCCGTATCGTTCGTATCGGGTTTTTGGCCCATCTGTTCTCCTCAATTATTTCGCTACACGAAAGCGCAAGCGGGGCACATCATGGAACGGTGTGCCCTCCCCATAAACCGTACCCCACCAGGGTTCTTTAGACGAAAAACCGGCGGCGCTTGGGGTAAGCACCGCCGGTTGAACATCTTATTTAGTTATCGCTAAAGATGCTTGCCAGATACATGAGGATACGCAGGATCTCAATGTACAGCCACACCAGGGAGGCGGTCAGACCGAAAGCCAAACGCCACGACTCGCGCTCGGGCAGACCTGCCTCAACAGCCTCAGTGGTGTTAGTGAAATCAAGCACCAGCGAGTACGATGCCAGAGCCACGCCAAATACGCCCACGATGAGCCCCAGCGGCAGGCCAGCAACGCTGGTGTTCATGAGGGAGGTGTGCGTAAAGAGCGAAACACCCCACGAGACAACGAAGAACGCCAGGTACCCCAGCGAAGCGCCCAAGAAGATCTTGGTGAGCTTAGGGGTGGCCCGAATCTTGCCGTTTGCAAACAGCGCCAGAAGCGTGCCAAACACCACGACGGTGGCAATCACAGCCTGAAGAGCGATACCCGGGTACCGCGCATTGAGCAGGCCGGAAAGACCGCCAAGGAGCAGGCCCTCAGCTAAAGCGTATGCCAGCACCAAAACCGGCGACACCTTACGCTTGAAACCGTTAACCAGCCCAAGAACCAGACCACCGATAAGGCCCACAACCAGGAGAATGGGCATATACCAGCCCACCGCTGCACCAAGCACCACGACGGCCAGGCTCAGCCCGGTCTTCATGATGACATCATTCATGGTCAGGCGTTCGCCCTCAATAACCGGGCTGTAGCCCGGCTGCTGAGCGTACTGCTGATCGTATCCCGGCTGGTTCTGGTATTCAGGCTGGCCGTACCCCTGCGGGTAGCCGCCCTGGTACTGCTGGGGTTCGCTGGAGTACTGTGCCCCGTACGGGTTCTGCTGGTACTGGCCCTGCGGGTACTGGTTCTGCTGCGCAGCTTGCCCACCGGCACCAAAACGGCCAAAGCGGGGATCACCGCCCTGCCGGTTTTTCTTAATGATTGAGTTAATGAACGGGTTACCCGCCATGTTCTTCCCTCCAGTAAATATAGATTTATTCTATTTTACCTAAAGAACCTACCAATAGCTTCCCCGAAGTTACCAGATAGTACGTTCTGGGCGAATTCATAGAGAATATAGGGTTCACCTCTCAAAAGGCGGAGTTCATTCCAGAGAATTATGCTCATAGCCTGGGAGCCTGAGGCAGACCCTGCGCGTCTAAAACGTCGAGCAGCTTTTCACAGTAGGTCAGTACAGCACCGTCATTATGCGAGCCGATGACCTCATCGGCTACCGCCCGCAGCGCCTGTGATGCGTGCCCCATCGCCACCCCTGTACCAGCAAAAGCCAGCATCTCACGGTCATTATCGCCATCACCAAAGGCTAGAACTTCCTGCGGATGTACGTTCAGACGCTCGCATAGATCACGCAGACCCCCGGCTTTATTCACTCCCTCACACACTAGATCAATGGCACCAAAGCCACTGGCCAGAGGGATAACCTGAGGCGGCAGCTCACGCTGAAGAGTCTCAAGCACACTGTAGGTATCAGCCCGAACAGTCTGCACCGAGATTTTAATAAGTTCCCCACGCACTTGAGAGTAGTCGGTGATGCGCTCAGCACTCGGGTAGAACATGAGGACAAAAGAATAGGGGTCAAGCCCCTGCGGAACCGGCTGACCTTGAGCAGCGAAATAGTCCTGCACAATACTGGTGACAGCGCCCTGCCGGTTGCGCGGTATAAAAATACCCTCAGTTGTACAGAGAATCACACCAATCTGCGGCAGGGTATCCAGCACCTCATACACATGCGGCACATCTGCCTCTTTGAAAGGGTGAACGGCCAGCTCTCCCGAATCATCGGCAAGGTAGGCGCCATTCTCAGCAATATAGATAATGCCCCGGTTCTCAAACCCTTTCATATAGTCGGTGAGTTTGGTGTATGTGTTACCGCTGGCCACCACAAAATAGATACCGTGTGCCTGCAAGCGAGGCAGAATACGTTCAAACCGGTCGGTGTCGAAGGTTTTAGCGTCCGTCAGGAAAGTGCCGTCCATATCAACAGCAATTAGACGCGGGGTGACTCTGGGGTTCGCGGACGAGGAGGCAGCAAAGATTTCGGGCATACTAGTTCTTCCGTTCCATGAAGGGTGGATAAGTTTAAGGCTCTCACATCACCACCACCAACGGCTAATAGCAGCGATACCAAAACCCGGTGCTTTTACCCTGTTTCTTACGCGCCCGCAGGGAGTCTCACCCCGCCCCTGGACCCCCGCGTAAAACATACATATAAACCGTTTCTCGCCGATGAAGAAAGCTACCATCAGAACTTTAGCCCGCTAAAAACATCCCGTTTCGTCATTTGTGCACCGCTGCTTTATACGCACTCCCCACTACGGTACTCATGCGTGTTCAGATACACTCAAAATAGCTTCCGCATGTGACCGAATTCGCCGGTGGGGCCGGGGTCGGTTTTATATAATATATGTGGATGTTTTAGCACCGATACGTTGTTGTATCACCCGATAACTCACGCAGGTGCGAACGGCATCCAGCTCACTCTCACTCAATAGCTCACTCACTCAAGGAAAACTTATGCCTGCGCGCTTTCGCCGCACACAAAAACCGGCCACTATAGCCATATCTTCATTCGCTGTAGTATGTGCACTGATACTAAGCGGGTGTTCCACCGAAACTGTCACAGTGGAGGGACCCACAGCATCAAGCACTTCACCCACTGCAGCAAGTACCCACAACCAGTTATCTTCACCCAGCAGCACCCCCTATGTCAGCCCAGCCGCTGCCTTTGAAACCCAGGAAGAGGACGCCGAAGAGCAGACGCACGATACCGGAATTTCTCCCGAGCAGGAAGCCAACCCCGTAACCGCACTGCCAGCTGCGAATGTATCGGATGCAGCCAGCGCCTTAACAACCCTGCAGTCCCTACCGGTCAAGGGCCGCGCACCCAAAACCGGGTATTCGCGGGATCAGTTCGGGCATGCCTGGACAGACACCGACCGTAACGGGTGCGATACCCGCAACGATATTCTGCGCCGCGATCTGTACGAGGTGACGGTTAAACCAGGAACACGCGCCTGCACAGTGCTCAGCGGCACCCTGGAGGATCCATATACGGGGGTGAGCATCCACTTTAGACGCGGAAAAGACACCTCGCGCGCGGTGCAGATCGATCATGTGGTAGCCCTGTCTGACGCGTGGCAGACTGGCGCTCAAGAGCTGTCGAAGCAGCAGCGCATTGAGCTCGCCAATGACCCCGATAATCTGCTCGCTGTAGATGGGGCGGCTAACCAACAGAAGAGCGATGCGGACGCGGCTACCTGGCTGCCAGCTAATAAGGCGTACCGGTGCATCTATGTGGAGAAGCAGGTGCGCATTAAGGCGAAGTATGGGCTGTGGGTTAAGGCAGCCGAAAAGGAAGCAATGGTACGGGTGCTCAATGACTGTGTGAGCTCGGAAAACTCAGGCACCATTGAGCACACTCCCGTGGCCTCCCCTATTACTGAGCCCACGCGGGGTACGCCGCAGGCTCGGGTGCAAGCGCCTACGCAGGAACCCGATTCTGCAGGAACGTATTACAAAACCTGTGCGGAGGCGCAGGCTGCCGGGGCAGCCCCTATTCGGCGTGGACAGCCGGGATACCGGGCGGCACTGGATCGAGATGGTGATGGTGTGGCCTGTGAGGTGACAACGAAACACTAAAGTACCGGCTGCTTCTTTGGTGCGTGTATGAACCGACCTCTCATGAGTGACTATTCACGAAATGTCATGCTTCTTCATACACGCACCATTTTTGAGATGCACATCACACTAAACCTGTGATTTAGCTGTGAATAAGCTGTATTCAGAGGCCTTTCTTTCATATTTACTTGATAAAGAAAGTAAATTTCTGGCAAGGTACTCTCATGACTAAAGACAGCACTGCATCACTCGGTCTTCTTATTTTCCGCCTAGCACTAGGCTTCACATTCATCATGCACGGCTTCCAAAAAGCCTTCCTCAATGGGCCCACCGCGCAAGGAGCAATCTTCGCCAAAATGGGTATTCCAGCCCCCGAACTATCGGCCTACTTCACGATTGGTGCCGAACTCATCGGCGGTATTATGCTGCTGCTGGGTATCGGAACACGCATCGCAGCAGCAGCCATCACCATCGCAATGGCGGGCGCCTACATCTTTGTTCACGTCAATGCCCCCTTCATCATCGACCCGAAAACCGGGGCCGGTTTTGAGTACGTCTTTGTACTGGGCATGGCGGCCATTATGTTTATCCTCGTCGGCGGCGGCAAATACTCCATTGATGCGCTCCTGCCCCACCGCGGCGCCAAGAAGAGCTAGCCCCCTTTAAGCCGGGTGCGCCAAGGCACACCCACCAACCTTCACAAACCACATTTATTACCTAAAAGCGCCCTGCCGCTCACCGCTGGCAGGGCGCTGCTATGCCTCCAAAGCGTATACAAGAGGCCTGGTGATACGACAAGTATCTTGACCGGGCAGAAACTGATTCATAAAGACGGCTCAGGTCAGAGCCCGACCGGGTACAGCAAAGCCCCACACGTTACGGTAAACCGCGGTACGTGTGGGGCTTATGTGCTGCATAGTAGCAGTGCCCCCAGTGGGACTCGAACCCACACTGGGCAGATTTTAAGTCTGCTGCCTCTGCCAATTGGGCTATAGGGGCCTGAACCGGCCCTCACTACTTTCGCACGAAGTGAGGGCCAGTATCAAATCCTAGACACCTACAACCGTATTAGAGGTGTTCCTTCGTCTTTGCTGGGGCGGTACCGGTTGCCTCCTGGAACGCCAGGCGCGGGGTGCGCTGGCGGCGGATCGTAGTGGTATCACGGCCAAAGAGCTGGTTGAGTGCCCAAGTAGTCATAACACGCACAGTACGCTCAGTCGTGGGGATCGCAGAACCGTGGTAGCCGCGGTGCATAATCCACGCCAACGGACCGGCGAAGGTCTTACCCTTAAAGTTCGCCACGCCCTTCCACAGGCCCAGACCAGCCACCACACCGATCGTCTCGTGGTAGTAGTCGGTCAGCGGCTCACCGCGCCGTGCCGCCAGAATGTTCTTAGCCAGCACCAGCGCCTGGCGGGAGGCATGCTGCGCGTTCGGCACGCAGAAACCACCCACACCGCCGCCGGAGAGGTCAGGCACGGCGGCGTTATCACCAGCAGCCCAAGCGCCCTCAACCACACCAGCGTCCCCGGCAACACGCAGGTCTGCGTTCACACGCACACGGCCGCGCTCATCAATCGGGAAGTCGGTGTTCTTCAGCATCGGGGAAGCCGCAACGCCAGCGGTCCAAATCAAAGTATCGGTATCGATCTCACCAGCGGGAGACTTATCAGCCATATTAATCAGCTGCAGGTTACCGCCGGTAGCATCCGAGAGGGAGGTATTGAGCAGAATCTCAATGCCGCGGGCCCTCAGCTCGGCCACAACCTTCTCAGCGCGGTCTTCAGGTACCTCGGGCATAATGCGCGGGGCTGCCTCAATCATCACAAAGCGCAGGTCTGAGGGGGTCAGGCGGTCATTACGGTTGACCGCTTCACGCGCCATATCCTCAAGCTCAGAAATGGTCTCAACACCGGCGAAACCACCACCGACAATAACGAACGTCAGGGCACGGCGACGAGCATCCGCGTCCTCAAGAACGGAGGCAACCTCAATACGCTCCAGCACCCAGTTACGCACCGAAACGGCCTCTTCAACGGTCTTCATACCGATAGCGACCTCAGCCAAGCCGGGAATCGGGAAAGCACGAGTGACGGAACCAGCACCAAGAATAATCTCGTCATACTGCAGCTCGAACGGTTCACCACTATCAATGGGCTCAACTACAGCGGTTCGCGCCGCATGGTTCACAGAAACCACAAGGCCGGGAATGATCTCAGTATCACGCAGATGCTGACGCAGGGGAACAGTTGCGTTACGACCCTCCATTGAACCTGCAGCGACCTCGGGCAGGAACGGCTGGTAGGTCATGTAGGGGTTAGGCTCAACGATAGTCACTACCCCGCCGGTGGCTTTGACCGCCTTCTGAATCTTCTTCGCCACGGTGAAGCCGACGTAGCCGCCACCGACAATGAGGATACGCGGACGATCCTGAGCCAACTTAGTGAATGCCATATTATGCTACTTCCTAGGTTATATTCTGCCGCCGCGCGCAGGCGGGCTGGCTACGAAAAGACCCCGTACGCCACGCCGCATAGCGCATCGCACGAGACAAGCCAAAAACACATGCACCTAACAGCGCAGGATCACAACACAGAACCTGCGGGTGTACGTATTTTGCGCTCTGTACTTACCTATCATTCTACGCGGTTGATAAGGTGAACACACACTTTATGAACCTGTAATAAACGGCAAATCGAAAAAATTATGACGACTTTTAGTTCTCATCCCGCACATGCGGCCGACGCACATGCCGGTGCATCTTATGCAGACGGTGCACTGTGAAGCTGGTAATCGCCAATAACCACAGCGCCAGCCCGCCCACAATCAGCGGCGGAACAACACCCGAATCTTCAGGAGGCACACTCGGTTCAGGCACCTTAGCCTGGGGAATATTCTCCCCATCCTCGTGCACCGGTTCGGAGCTCGTCGGCTCCGGGGCGCTCACCTCCTGCTTGCGGTGGATCGCAATCCAGTTACTAATCGACCCCAGGGGGTTCTCCGCAGCATTCGACGACGTACTCTGTGCGAGCGCCGCCGTAGGGTTAATAATGCCGAACCCGTACAACGGGTCACGGCCAGCAGGCCCGGCATCATCGGCGCTGGTAATAATACGCTGAATAATCTGGGCGGCCGACAGCTCAGGGTATTTCGCTTTAATGAGCGCAGCCAAACCCGACACCAGCGGCGCAGAAGCCGACGACCCCGACCACAGCATGTACTTATTGTTCGGGGCGGCAGCGATCATATTCACCCCGGGCGCGGCAACAGCGATTGAAATTCCCTGAGAAGAAGAAGACCATGATTCACGCCGGGAGCTATCAACACTGCCAACAGTGAGCACACCCGGGATAGTAGCTGGCGCCCCCACCTGGGTGATGCCGCTGCCGCGGTTACCGGCAGAAGCCACCACCAGCACGCCTTTCTCCTCAGCGTACTTGAAAGCGTCATCCCAGCTGCGTGGCCAGCTCGCCTTATTAGAGCCGATCGACAGGTTAATGATCTGCGCCCCGTTATCCACGGCGTAGCGTACCGCCTCCGGCAGCTGCTCATCAATGCTTTTACCGCCGCCGGTGCCCATGCTCAGGGATACTGGTAGGATTTTTGCCTCCGGGGCCACACCAATGATGCCAGCGGGTTTACCCGGCTGCCCGGCGATAGGGGCCACACCTGTAGTATTGTGCCCGTGCCCGGCAATCAGGGAGGCAACCTCGGTACCGTGCATCGGCTCGGTTCCCAAACCTGTCCAGCCGTCTGAACTGCCAACGCCGGAGGCGTCATGGCCTTTCAGGACGTTCCCTTCCAGGTCAGGGTGTGTGCCGTCCACGCCGGTGTCGATCACTGCCACAGTCACTCCGCGCCCGGTGCTTTGATTCCAGAGCTCAGGGAACTTGTAATCGTTAATCCAGTACTCGCGCTGGCGCACATCATCCCCCGCGCTGGTGCTGTTTGTGGCCGCCGGTGCGGAGGCCCCAGGCGCAGTTGGGGCCGATTTCGAAGGGGTTGGGGACGCGGTTGCAGAGGAACCCGGTGTGGGGGCCGCCAAAGCCGGGTTAAACCCGCCGGAGGCAGCCACCCCAACGCTTAGGGTGAGGGAGGCGACAACGGCGAAAGCTCTGTGCGCTAACCGGCGCGGTGCCTTTGAGGCGGGAGTCTCGGCGTGTTGTGCCGCGCCCGGCCGCTGCGCATCGTGCCGCTTATTCCAGTGAGTCGCCATTGTCCCTCTCTATATAATTAGATCTCCTTGTAAAGTATTCTGCACTCTAGAACTGTGAAAGCGCAATGCCGTCAAGGATGTCATGTTCACTTACTGTTACGGAATTAATCACACCGTCAGTAATCTCATTCAGACGCGTGAGAATCCTCGCATAAATAGTCACCCCAGCGCCGATCACATCCACCCGCCCGGGGTGCATATACCCCAGCTCGGCGCGCTCCTGGCGGGTCATACTACGCAGCATCTGGGCGGTACGCTGAACAGTCTCAAGAGACAATGAGGTGCCGTTAATCGCCTCGGAATCGTAGGTCTCTAAGCCCAATGCCGCCGCCGCGAGAGTGGTCGCGGTACCGGCAACCGCCACAGCGCGGGTGGCGGTGCTCAACGGCACAGAGCTCACAACGGTTTCGATGGCGGCGTCCGTATCGGCCTCAACCCGCCGCACCTGCTCATCGGTGACTGGCGCGGACACCATATGCCGCTCGGTCAGGCGCACACACCCCACGTTCACGCTTCGGGAGGAAATCACCTTAGCCTCAGCTCCCCTGCCGCCGCCAAGCACGAATTCAGTAGAGCCACCGCCTAGGTCAAACACCAGCGTGTTCTTATCCCCCGCACCAACGGCACGCATCGCACCCGCGAATGAGAGTGAGGCCTCCTCAGTGCCGCTAATCACCTCGGGCTCAATACCCAAGATCTGCTGAATACCCTCCATAAAAACCTTACGGTTACCGGCATCACGGGTGGCACTGGTCGCCACGAACCGCACCCGGTCTGCACCGTGCTCCTTAAGCAACTGAGCGTACTCTCTGGCGGCCTCAAAGGTGCGGTCCAGCGCCTCCTGCGCCAACCAGCCGGTGGCGTCCACCCCTTGGCCCAGCCGCACGATGCGCATCTGCCGCACCACATCCTTCAGGCGGGTGGTTTCCTTGCCGTTTTCATCAGTTTCGACGACTGCGTCCGCGATCAGCAGGCGGATCGAGTTCGTGCCACAGTCTATAGCGCCAATGCGCATCTCAGGCTCCAATCTAGGTTTTGCCGGGTTTGAGCGTTGCAGGTGGTATGCACAGCAGCTGGCAGCTAATCAGCGTGCCGCCACGCGGGGTCGCAGGCACACGTATCGGGGGTCCACCACGGGGAGATCGCATCCAAAGCCCTATCCCCCATCGGGTTCACCCCGCGCCCCACCGAAAGAGTATGGCCGATGACGGCGTGCAGACATTTGACGCGGGTGGGCATACCCCCCGCCGAAATCCCATCAATCTCCGGAACCTCGTCGGTGCCGCTAATAATGCGGATACGCTCACGCTCGGCCAGATAATTCTCATGCGCGGCACGGTACTGCTGTGCCAGCTGCGGGTTCTGCGCCAATTCATCGGTCATCTCGTACATGAGACCGCCAGCCTCCAGCCGGGAGGCCGCCGCAGTAATGACCGGGTGGGCCAGGTAGAACACGGTCGGGAATGGGGTGCCGTTTGCTAATCGCGGGGCGGTGGCTGCCACCAGCGGGTTACCGCACACGCACCGTGCCGGAACCTCAACCACATCCCGCACTTTACGGCCCAGCTGGGCCGATAGCACCCGCACATCCTGCTCGGTGGGGACGAGGGTCTGAACCGTCACCCCAACCCCTTCAGGGACACGGTTCATCAGGTCTTCTTTAGTGCTCATTTATCCTCAATACTAAAAATCTACTGCCGCTTCTTCTGTGCACCCTGCGGGTTCTCCACCGAGTTCCACATCTTATTCGTCCACGAATCGTCGGGGGCGTTTTTCGCCGAGGCAGAGGTGTCGTCCACCTGCGTGTTATTCGAGTCAATGCCGGTCACCGCATATGGGGTGTCTCCCTCATTCACGTAGAACAGCCTGCTGCGGGCCTGCTGACGCACATAGTTCTCGTCATCCCACCAGGTTTTCTCAACCTTCAGCTGGGCGTTCTCCCGCTGCAGCTGAGAAATGTGTTCACGGGTTGATTCGATCTCCCGCAGCTGCGTGAAATAGTTATTAAGCGTCGGGTAGGTTCCCACCAGCAGGGCAACCACAATAATCGCCCCCACCAGGAACTGACCCGAAAAACCGCGCGCAGCAATCGGTGTCAGCTCATCCGGGTCTTGATCGCTGCTGCCCTCACGGATCATGCGCCTCTGGCGCGCTAACTGCGGGCTTTCCTTACCGCGCCGAGGAGAACGGCCCGCCCCAATGACGGCGCTGGTGAGGGTGCCTACCGTGCTGGGAGACCGCTGCGTGTCCTGCTGCTCCTGCTTATTCCGGGAGGTTCCTGCTCCCTTCGCCTGAGACGACTTGGTGCGTTTACGCAGTCCACGGTTTTTCGGGGTGCCGGGTGTTTGGGCGGAACGGGACGGCCGGTTTTTCGCCGCGTGTTGACGTGCCCCAGCGGGGCGTCGTGTGCCCCGAGAAGCCGAGGCAGCTGAATCCTTCTGTCGGTCCCGTTCTGACATTGCTCTCTCCCTTCACCGCGCTGACCGTAACCATTCTATTCTACCGGCGGGCACCGCATCCTGTACCCGCCGCTACGTGCAGTAATCGTGTAGGCAACAGCGGAGGGTGGCCACCCCCGCACGGGGAATAGCCACCCTCTTACTACATGAGCCTATAAGCTACCGAGCACTTATGCTTTCTTGAAGCGGGGGAATGCTGACTTGCCAGCGTAAACAGCGGCATCGCCCAGTTCTTCCTCAATGCGCAGCAGCTGGTTGTACTTGGCCACGCGCTCGGAACGTGCGGGTGCACCGGTCTTGATTTGACCCGCGTTAGTTGCCACAGCGAGGTCAGCAATGGTGACGTCTTCGGTCTCGCCGGAACGGTGGGAAACCATGCAGCGGTATTCGCTGCGCTGTGCCAGTTCCATAGCGTCCAGGGTCTCGGTGAGCGAACCGATCTGGTTGACCTTCACCAGCAGAGCGTTTGCCGCACCCTCGTTGATGCCCTTCTCAAGGCGCTCGGGGTTGGTCACGAACAGGTCGTCACCGACGATCTGAACCTTCTCACCGATCTGCTCGGTCAGGGTCTTGTAGCCTGCCCAGTCGTTCTCATCCAGCGGGTCCTCAATGGAAACCAGCGGGTACTTCGCCACAAGATCAGCGTAGTATGCGCTCATCTCTTCGGCGGACTTCTTCTTACCTTCAAACTCGTAGGCGCCGTCGTTGTAGAACTCGGAGGATGCCACATCCAGTGCGAGAGCAACCTGCTCGCCGGGCTTGTAGCCAGCCTTCTCGATTGCCTCAATAATGAGGTCAAGGGCCGCAGCGTTGGACTCAAGGTTCGGTGCGAAACCGCCCTCATCGCCCAGACCGGTGGAGAGACCCCGGTCGTGCAGCACGGACTTGAGCGAGTGGTAGACCTCGACACCGGCGCGCAGCGCATCCGAGTAGTTCTCGAAACCGATGGGAGCAATCATGAACTCCTGAATATCAACGTTGGAGTCTGCGTGAGAACCACCGTTGAGAATGTTCATCATGGGAACGGGGAGCACGTGGGCGTTGGGGCCGCCCAGGTACTTGTAGAGGGGAAGGTCTGCGGACTCTGCGGCAGCCTTAGCAACGGCCAGAGAAACGCCCAGAATTGCGTTAGCGCCCAGCTTCCCCTTGTTATTGGTGGCATCCAGAGCAATCATGGCCTGATCGACGGTGCGCTGATCGGCGGCGTCGATACCGATAATTTCCTCCGAAATCTCTTCAATGACAGACTTGACAGCACCCAGAACACCCTTGCCCAAGTATACGGACTTGTCGCCATCGCGGCGCTCAACCGCTTCCCACTCACCGGTGGATGCGCCCGAAGGCACAGCAGCGCGTGCGAAAGCGCCGTCTTCGAGCAGAACCTCAACCTCAACGGTCGGGTTGCCGCGGGAATCTAGAATCTGTCGGGCGTGAACAGCGGTAATAACAGCCATGAAAATGCTCCTTGAAAATGTAAAGGATGTGGACGGCTCACTCGGCGTCAACGCCCGGGATAGGCGCGGCCTGCTCAAGTCGTATACAACTAAAATTTTAGCAAAACTCCCACATAAACACACCGGTTACAACAGGAATTTTTGCGATTCATGAAGGTATCCAACACCTTTAGTGGGGGGTACGTTGCAGAAAGTGCTCATGGCAGCACAGAACAACCCGCCGCTGCCGCTTACGCGGCGCAGACGGGTCGTTCGCTCTACCACAGTCTACGAATTGTACTCAATGAACTTACGGGTGTAGGTACGCAGGGCGCGTTCCGCATCCAGCCCATTCTGCCGTGCGCGGCACACCAGGGAGAAAAGCAGCTCACCAAAATCTTCTTCACTATAGGTAAACGGAAGATCGTCGTCTAAGGAGGTAGGCTCGGGCGGCAACACAATATCGGCCTTGCGAGCCTTAGCAATCGCCTTCGCCGCTAAGGCCAGCGCAGGCAGATGAGGAGGAATGCCGTCAAGCGGACCTCGATCGGATTTCTCCTTCTTCTTAAGCTCATCCCAAAAAACCTGCTGCTCAGCGGCGGTCATCCGGGACTCACCCGAAGAATCACCGAAAACATTCGGGTGCCGATCGTGAAGTTTTGCGTCCAGGCCCTCAATCACCTGCTCGATCGTAAAGCCGCCCGGTTCTGAGGCCGCAATATCGGCGTGGAAGAGAACCTGAAGCAGAACATCGCCCAGCTCTTCACGTAAAAGCTGGAGGTTTGTGCCCTCGGGTGCTTCGACAGCCTCCACAACCTCATAGGATTCCTCAATCAGGAACCGGATGAGGGACTGATGAGTCTGCTCGGTATCCCAGGGACACCCGCCGGGCGCGCGCAGGGTCGCCATCGTGTGCACTAAACGCTCGAAGGCTCTCCCCGCACGTGCGGCAACCTCAGCTACGTCCTTCTCGGACGCTTTATCTTCATTCACAGGCAGATTCTCCTATAGATTTCAGTGGGTGTTACAGATTCCAGTGCGCCAGCGCAGCCGCCATATGCGCAGGAATCCTAGCGCCAAGGCGCGGGAACATGCGCAGCTCCTCCACATAACGCTCCGCCTCAAGCTGGCGCGGATACCGCACAAACGCCTGTTCACTCGAATAATCAAACGCCGCCTGTACCGGAACCCCCGGGGTGAACGTGAGACTAATCGCCAGCGGCGACCCCTCACCCTCACTATACGAATCGGTCTTCAGCCGCGGAATATCCAGAGTCTCCTCAGGCACCAAGTCGAAGGTGCGCACCTGCTCCCAGAACCCGTTACGGCGCACATGCGTCAGGGCGTCATAGTACGAGCCAAGGGCACGCACACGAATCAGCACCGTAGTGGCATCCGTAGCCGTGCCGCCCTCACCGAACAAGGCCTCAACCACGGGAGCCAAACGATGCGCCACCTGCGCCTCGGTGAGAGTCAGGTTCCCCTCGGCGAGCTTCGTATCGGAGAGCACACTCACATCTGCGGCAGGCTGTACGGTGGGGGTATCCGGATCAGCGCAGACCGTGGGCGTATCGGGATCCGAGCACGTGGACTCAGGCTTTTGCTCTGTCTCCGTCTCAGCAGCAGTCTGCTGCACGGGAGCCAGTAAAGACTCCTTCTCAACCGCAGGTACCAGCTCCTCATCATCCACATGCTCGGGAAGTTCAGGGCCGCGATGGGCCGTGCCCTCGCTGGCTGCGGCAGTCACAGTATCCAAGTCCGCAGCGCCCGTCATGGGGGCCTGTGCTTCAGGATCAACAGTATGGTCCGCTTCGGTACCAGCATCACCGGTATCCGCTGCGCGGGTGAAAGCGGCAGCATCGACAAGATTCGTCGTGTGCGCATCGGCGGGGCGTAAGAACCCGGCGGCGGCCTCAGCTGAAGCATCATTTGCCGCAACAGCAGAGGTAACATTCACAATCTTGCTGGAACCAGCGGCAGTGTTTTCCTTATCCTTCTCCCCTGCCGCGGTGTCCTCAAGCTCGTCCTGCTGCCAAGAGGCGTCGGAAGAGACTGCGGGCAGAGGGCCGGTATCGTCGTTAACTGCCGCACCGTCGTCAGGGGCCTGTACCGGCTCGTCCTCGCCCAGGTCAGGGGCCGCAGCACCTTCATTGAGGGCGGCAACCGTCTCGTGCACCGTTGGGGCGGGGGCACTGTCCTCCACAGAATCCTCAGCGAGAGGTGCTTGAGCTTGCGGCTTCTGAAGTTTATTTTCGGCGCTGGCCACAATCGCCGCGAGCGCAGCGGCCATCCCATCAATGTCTTCCTCTTCGGCCCCGGAGTCTGCGGCTTCAGAGGTGTTCTCAGCTTCAGCAGTGGTGTCAGTGTGCGGAGCTAGACTCTGTGCGGTAAGGCTGGCGTGGCCCACCTGACCCGGCTGGTTGCGGTCCCCAGACGTGTCGGTATCGGTGGTGGCTGCAATACTGTCTTCCTCGGTGCCGTCCAGCTTGGCATTATCCAGCTCGGTGTCATCCAGCTCGGCGCTGTCCTGTTGCGTGTCTTGACGGGAAACATCCTCACCGGAGAGGTCCTCGGTGAAGGAGTCCGCAGGCTCTTCGGTGGAGAGCACAGCATCTTCGACTGCAGGCTGAGGCATTTCATCACGCTCGGAAGCCTCGCTCAGCAGCTCCTTAGCCCCATCAAGCTCATCGCTGCCCTCATCTGCCTTAACTAGGTTGAGGGGGTATCCGCCCAGCGGCAGAGGCTCATCCTGGGTGTTTTCACGGAGCGCGGTCTCCTGCTCTTCCAGCGCCTGAGTCTCATCAAGGCCCGCCAGAGGCGCAGCGTCTTCCGTTTCGTCCGACACTGCATCATGCGTAGGCTCTGCCTCATCGGCGGTTTCAAAGTCATCCTGCGTCTTCTCGCCGGGTGCTTCGTCCCGCTCACTTTCGGTGCTGGTGTGCATCAGCGGGTCAGCGTCGTAGTCGTGCGTCGGTTCAGGGGCGGCACCGGGTTCGGTGCCCTCCGCAAAGGCCGTAGCGGGTGCTGCCTCCGCTATAGTGTCCGCAGCGTCGTTATCCTGCTCCGTTGCCGGGAAAATATAGTTCTTATCCCAGTTCGTGGAGTCCGCAGCGCTCATGTATGAGGCCTGCACCGCCACACGCCCACCCAGGCTGGGGCTGGCCGCCACGAGGGCGCGGGTCCACACCGTACCCGAATCCTGTGCCGCAACATAAAGCGCCGCTACAGAATCGAACCAGATGGTTTCGGGCACTACGACGCCCTTTTCAATCTCATCCCCCTGGTAGTACAGGCGGTAGTTCATATCGTCATTAACCTGGTGCAGGTCAAAGGTGAGCTGCCCATGACCGTGCTCGCGCATGGTCTCAATAAGCGTGTAGAGCGGGTTGTCAGGAGTCAGCACTTCAGCATCAGGAGCATCAAATATCGGCTCCGGTGCGTGATGCGTGTCGTCACTGGTGCCGCTAAGACCCGCAGAGTCTGCTACAGCCGCAGACGCGCCTGTTGTTGCGGCCACGGCAGCAGGCTCAGGGGTGGGGGTGCTGCTTAACGGGTCTGCACCAGCAGCCTCAGCGGCTGAATCTTCCGGGGTTCGGGTGTCTTCTTCGTGAGGTTCAGTATCATCATGATGCAGTTCCCGCGATTCTTCCTCAACGCTCGCTACGGGGTTCTCGCTGGGCTTCTTGAGGGAGTTCTGAACCGGGGCAAAATCGATCATGGGGACTTCCTCGAACCGCTCAACCTCATTCTCCGGGCGCGCCGAACGATGATTGTCCACGGCTCCCTCAGGGGCCTCGGCGGAGCTATCCGATGCATTAAAGGCAACTTCATCGGCGATGCTGGGGCTCTGGTGTGCTGCGCCTGTACCAGCTACTGATTCCTGCCCTGCAGGCACATAGTGTTCGATGTCTTCGGGGTCGTTCTCACTATCGTCCGCCTCAGCAACCTGCCCGGTATCGGTTGTTTCTTGCACCGACGCCCCCGTATCTTGAGCCGAGATAACCGGCAGCGCCCCCGCGTACGTCTCAGGTTCCGTTACGGTGGTGTGGGCGTCTTCTTCCGGGGTGTCGGGCAGGTGCAGCAGCACCGTCTCGTCGGTGACCAGCTCAATCTTCTGCTCGGGGTCGTTCTCATCGTTAGTTAGCCCGAGACGGGTCATATAGTCTTTTACGCGCGCCTGACGGGTCTCTTCGTCTTCGTCCTCATCATCGTAGTCATCGTCTTCGTCATCATAGTCGTCTTCGTACTCAGCTGAGGCGTCGTATCCCTCATCATCGTAGGGATCCTGGGCGGGCGCGTCATCAGTGTCGTAGTCGTCTTCGGGTTCCTGCGTTTGGGTGCTGGATTCGCTGGTTGTGGCTTCTAGTTCCTGTTCCTCAGCGCCGGGGTGCACCAGGTTCGTGCTGTCGGTGGAGTCCTGGTCGTGTTCTTCGAAGAAGTCTTCAGATGCAGCGGTGTGGCGTGCGTTTTCTTCGACAACACGCTGACCCTGGGACCGCTGGCTTTCGGTGCGCACAAATTTCCGGAGGGATTCCTCCCACTGCTGCTGTTCCATCACTTTTTCGCTCAGGCTTCGCTCTTCCGCCTCCGCCGCGGCTGCTTCTTCAGCTGCGCGCACCTGTGCTTCCCATTTTTTCTTGCCGATTCCAAAGATTCCCACTGTGGTCCCCTCCACTAGTTCTTGTCGGCGCTCCCGGCGGACACGGCGAGAGCTGAGTGTGTCTGGTGTGTCTGCATCCCATTCTATCGCCTACCCGGTATATCAGGGCCGCAGAAATGCGGGTGAACCGCCGTATTTCTGCGGGCAAAACCGCTCAATGGTGCGGCACATGCCGTTTATGAGGCACGCCCCGGGTGGGATTTTATACAATAAATGGAATACCTAAACCATACCTGGAGTACCCGCCTCCATGCACACCGAAGCAAATTTGACAGTGCGTTCATCACTATGAAACGAACAAAAACCGCCTCACGATTGTTATTCAACATAATGACGGTCGGGCAACTGCCTGAAGCTATTCTCAAAACCGGTAAGTTTTCATTGTCTTTAGACTAGAGCTGAGAAAAGGGCGCCTCGCAGCTTTGCCTACTCACGTAGTTGAGCGTGTAAACACTTTAGTTACTTACGGGCTAAGTGTCTGATCTCAAGATCATCATATCCTTGGGGCATGTACCATTTGGCAGGGTTTTGAGAATCTCTTGCTGCATGGGGGCCAGCATCTTCTGCCACACCCATGCTCATTCATCGCACTCCCGCACATTGCAGATCCACTACCTGCGGCACTTATGATACGTTCTGCTATTACCGTGCTGTCACTATCACGAGCCTTAAATAGTTCACCTTTATCACGCGGGAAAATAGCAAAAAGCTAACTGGTCAATTCACCCTCTTAATAAAAACTCGGGTGGCCCTGACACATCCCATGCTTATTCAGTAATGTTCTCTGCACCCATTGCCCCCTTCATATGAGAGTCCATAAGACGAACATGCCGCCCTATCCGGGCTCAACATATATCTGCGCAGGTCACCTGTGGATTCCTGCCCGGTGCATGTGCAGATTCCTATCCTCTAACAGATAACCCTCATAGCGCCAGGGTATTTTACAATACCAGTTTTAATTATAATGAATTATTGATAAACATGTATCAATGTCAGCAATTAGTTTAATGTGTTCAGCACTTAAGTAAAGATGAGTGTTTTCCCCGCCGCTCCCCCGAGTATACATAATAACCTCTTTAGCAAAATTAAATTCATTAAATATTTTTTAAATAATTTATTTTTCGGCGCAAGGCAAAGCTCATCATAAAATATAATTAACCGCAATTATTTTCTGATATGTTCTTGGTTCCGTGAGAGAATCCAGTGGGGCATCCTCACCGTTAAAACGCCCGTCCTCTAGGACAAAAGGCACGAACGACTCCGCTGCATATGCTGCGGGCAGTTCCCTCATGACTGGCTCTTTCGTCCCGGCGTTATAGTGCACAGCAGAGCTAGAAAACTGTGTGGATATACTCTACCGGGCCTCATCCCGTACCGGGTTTGCGGCCTTCGCGGCTTTTGCCAGCTCAAAACGTACCGCACGCAAAGCGGTCGCAGCCATCACCCGCACGCCCACGCCGATAGCGCGCTCATCGGGGTTGTAATCCCCCTGATGCAGATCATATGTCGGGTCTTCAGGGGCGCGGGTACCCAACCGGAACATTGAGCCCGGAACTTCCTGCAGCATCCAGGCGAAGTCCTCTCCGCCCATAGACTGCTCCACCAGCACGATTGAGTCCTCCCCCAGCTCAGCCCGGGCGGCGTTCTCAATCATGGTCGTCTCGGTGTCGGTGTTCACCACCGGCGGCACCCCGCGAATATGCTCCACCCGGGCGTTCACCCCGAAAGGCACCGCGACCTGCTCAATCACCTCATCCAGCAGCTGCCCGGCGTGGCGCCACACCTCAACGTCTAGGCAGCGCATAGTTCCCGCCAAATACCCTTCGGCGGGGATGGCGTTTGGGGCCACCCCAGCATTCACCTGCCCCCAGGCGACCAGCACCCCCGAACGCACATCGGTGCGGCGAGTCAGCACTGCGGGCACCTGCACCGCGATCTGACTCATCGCGTAGATCAAATCCTCCGTCAGATGCGGCCGTGAAGTGTGCCCGCCGTGGCCGCTCAAATGAATTTTGATCGTATCCGAGGCACTGGTGATCGCCCCGATACGTGTGCCGATCTGCCCCAAATCGACTTTCGGGTCGCAGTGCAGGGCAAAAGCACGCGGCACGCCCCGCAGCAGACCCTGGTCGATCATCTGCACCGCACCACCTGGCAGCTGTTCCTCGGCAGGCTGAAATAGGATGCGCACGCTGCGGCCCAGCGGGGTGCGCTCGTTCAGTTCGTGCAGCGCAAGCGCCACTCCGAGCATAATCGTCTGGTGAATATCGTGCCCGCAGGCGTGCATCACTCCCGGCACGGCTGAGGCATACTCCAAACCCGTCTGTTCCTCAATGGGCAGGGCGTCAATATCGGCTCGCAGCGCTAAGGCGAACGGGCCGTTGCCGATGTCCACATAGCAGCCGGTTCCTTCGCACGCCACAGGGCTCATGCCCGCACCACGCAGGTGATTCATAATACGCTCGGTTGTTTTCACTTCACGGAATGAAAGCTCCGGGTTGCGGTGCACCTGCCGACGGAATTCGGTCAGGGTGGGCATCATGCGCGCAACCCACTCGTCAAACACCGGGGTTGAAAGATCGTAACGTGAATTAGCGAAAACCATACTTACTATTAAACACCTCGCGGCACCGGTAGGAAGAACTTTCACCCCGCAGCGGGGACTGTTTCTTCCCACCCGGTGCCGCGCATCGGACTGGGTGAGGGCGCGCCTATAGGGAGCGTGCCAGAATGGCCTGTTTCACCTCAGCAATGGCCTTAGTAATCTGAATACCGCGCGGGCATGCCTCGGTGCAGTTGAAGGTGGTGCGGCAGCGCCACACGCCCTCTTTGTCATTGAGGATTTCAAGGCGCAGGTCTCCGGCGTCATCACGGGAATCGAAGATGAACCGGTGCGCGTTCACAATCGCGGAAGGACCGAAGTACTGACCGTCCGTCCAGAACACGGGGCACGAAGAGGTACACGCGGCGCACAGGATGCACTTTGTGGTGTCGTCAAACCGTGCGCGGTCCTCAATGGTCTGCAGACGCTCACGTTCCGGCTCGTTACTGTCATTAATGAAGAACGGCATAATCTCGCGGTACGCCTGGAAGAAAGGCTCCATGTCCACGATCAGGTCCTTCTCACAGGGCAGGCCCTTAATCGGCTCGACTGTGATCGGTTTGGTCATGTCGAGGTCTTTCAGCAGGGTCTTGCACGCCAGACGGTTACGCCCGTTAATGCGCATTGCGTCCGAACCGCAGATGCCGTGCGCGCAGGAGCGCCGGAATGAGACGGACCCGTCCAGTTCCCACTTGATTTTGTGCAGCGCATCCAGCACACGGTCGGTGCGGTACATCTGCATCTTAAAGTCGTCCCAGTACGCCTCGTCAGAGACCTCGGGGTTGTAGCGTCGCACCCGAATAGTCACGTCGTAGGTGGGGATAGCGCCGCCGTCGCCGCCGGTCATACCTTCAAAAAGCTTGACGGATTCCGGTTCAGGAAGTTCGTTTTCAGCCATTTTAGTACTTACGCTCCTTGGGCTCGTAGCGGGTGTAAATGACGGGCTTAGTGTCGAAGCGCAGGCCCTTCACGCCCTCAAACTCAGACTCGGGGTCAAGGTAGACCATGGAGTGCTTCATAAAATTCATATCGTCACGCTTGGGGAAATCCTCGCGGTAGTGGCCGCCGCGGGATTCCTGGCGGTGCAGGGCCCCTACCGACATGACTTTCGCCAGCTGCAGCAGGAAGCCCAGTTCCACAGCCTCCAGCAGATCAAGGTTAAAGCGTTTGCCCTTGTCCTGGATGGAGATGTTCTCGTAGCGTTCCTCCAGCTCACTAATGACTTTCAGGGCGCGGCGGATGGTCTCTTCGGTGCGGAACACCTGCATGTCGGCGTCCATGGTCTTCTGCAGGTCTGCACGGATAGCGCCGACCTTCTCGGTACCTTTGTTTTCACGCAGGGTATCCAATAGACCCAGCACGCGGTCAGCAGCGTCATCGGGAACCGGCAAAAACTCTGCGGATGCGGCGTATTCGGCCGCTTTACGGCCCGCACGTTTACCGAACACGTTAATGTCCAGCAGCGAGTTGGTGCCTAGACGGTTCGCGCCGTGCACCGACACGCAGGCCACCTCACCGGCAGCGTACAGACCCTGTACGGTTTCTTCGCTGTTGAAGTACACCTCGGTCTCGTTGTTCGTGGGAATACCGCCCATTGCGTAGTGCGCGGTGGGGAACACCGGGATCGGCTGGTGGTGCGGCTCAACCGC
>ERZ772932.441-NODE-441-length-23058-cov-3.333739_pt1 | contig 23058 bp, 17 predicted proteins | sample MGYA00511684_ERZ772932 | MGnify/ENA primary metagenome ERZ772932 (study PRJEB29015, sample SAMEA2738078) | human oral metagenome | biome: human oral; feature: human-associated habitat; material: saliva | place: China | collected 2210 ...
TCGATTATACAGAAAATTTCAGTAACTTTGTCCTTGGTAATCATCGTTCAAAAATCTTGTAATCTATTGATTTTCACCTATAAAGATACGAATTTTTGACGAGATTACCAACTTTTTCAAGCCTTTTCTTATCCCGAACTCGCGTATAAGTTTGCAAGTATTTGCGACCTTTTTAGATTAAACGTTAAGTTCAAACCTTACATTCTCATTACCACCAAGAAGTTCTTTTGTATGTTCTATATTGTTTTTGTATATATGAACATTAGCAAGATTGAGCGTTATAGACTTCAAAGGGATTTTGATCTGACGTGACATCAAATAAAGATGATATAGGTCTGCAGGAAGACCTAAATTAGCGTCAGAACTTCGCTGGAAGGCTGATATCACAAGTTCACCTTCATCAATCTGAAACTGAACAAGACTAAGGCATGGTGCTTGATTACTTTCTGCACCAGTTTCGCCCAAGAACAAAACATAGTTTTTACTACTACGCTTCTCACGGTTTATCTTCTCTATTAGTGGAGGCAACCTTTCTAAATATGTAGGATAACTATTAACCAGGATTGCCCCACAATAATCCCACCAGGCAATACCAGCTTCACGATACTTCTCTACCTGCCTTTCACCTTGCATAAACAGTTGTAGTTCATTCTTTAGTTTTTTACGTGCTATACCGTGAGTCTCGAAGATGTCAAGTAAATCTGAAGGGGTAAGTTCTAATTGTTCATTCAATAGATACTTAATTTCTCCTTTCTTATTACACTGCACCCTTCCAGAGTGAATAATCCTGTCTAAAACCTTGTAGTATTTATTCATTGCTTTATCAGTATTTTAATGGCGTTTAACCAGCATTCTTATATAGCATCATATCTGTATATGTTGAATTATAATTCATGCGAGCGTTGAATTCCACCTTGGTACACTTCTCAAACGGGTTGCCGATATGCTTATTTCTGCCAATCCATTCACATAGCTCCAAGATAGAGGATTTATTGCTTGTGAAGTAAACGAATGAGTGATTGGAAAGAACAGACAGCACGTCAAGATAGTCTGCAAGTTTCCAATACATCTTATAAGTTCCTACATCGGTACTTAGGTACGGAGGATCAACCAGAAAGACTACACCAGGTATATCCTTATATTTCTCGAACACCTCCTTATAATCACAGGAGGTTATAACAAGTCCCTCAAGGTAGTCAGGACATGTATAATAATCAGTTGCCTTGATACAATTATACAAGGTTTCTTTCTCAAACTCTTGATATGCCGTTGCATACTTCATTGAAAAAAGTAAGGAAGAGGACAACGTTATGTAGTCTACATATCCATATAAACATTCATGCTCACGTATCAATGATAGAACTTGCTCACGTTCCTTTCCCAGTATCGGCTTATGCCGTGGAACACTAACAACGCCTCTTAACCTTGTGAGGAGTTCATTGGTCTGTGGAATATGCTCTAATCGGTGTTGATAGCCATCGAAATCGTTATACACCACAGTCGCATTTGGCTTTTGACACTTGGCAACGTGTGATAAAAGACCACTACCACCAAATAGATCTACGAATGTTGTATTGTCTGGGAACTGTTGAAGCACCTTAATATACTCCTTGGCAAACATCCGCTTCTGTCCCTGAAATGGAAGCGGTGCAGAAAAGTATTGTTTTCTCATTGTCTCACTTAATTTGTATGGCAAAGTTCGTCATATTTAGCGATGGCAAAGAATATTTACAATAAATCATACTGCAATCATCTTGCAGTCACTTCCGAATCTCTTAATGAGTGCATACACCTTACGCTCACTCACAGCATACTTGTCTGAGAGACGTGCAACTATATAAGACACCTTTTCACCACTATTCAGTAAAGTAGTATAGTCTGTATACAAGTCTACATACGCTTCATCCTCCAATCGAATTCCTGCAGTTTTGAGCCTTTTTATTAACTCCCGATTAAATTTCAGTACTTCTATTATCTTCATTATCCTAAATTTTAGTATCTTTGCAATGTCTCACTTATTAAACAACAAAAACGGCACGATGCGGCAGAGGGTATATGCCCCCAGTCAGCATCGTGCCGATGTGTTGTTAATAGTAAGTGAGACGACTTTTAACAGGCTGGGGGCTTTTTTATATTTTCATTCACCTGCAGCCTGCTAATAGGACTACAAAGGTACTGATTTTTGGGCAGGTTGTCCTCAAAATTCAAAGAAATGAATCTCAAAAATCTTATTCAGAACTTAACTACACAGCTTAAAGGTCATAACGCCTTAATCCAGATACAGGTAGACGGACAATATATCGTAAAGCGAGTGGGCGATGTGAACAAGTTGATGGATAACCCAACAATGACATTATATAAACAGGAGAGCTCTTTTCTTGAATGGATGGACGAGGAAATTAAAAAGGAAACTTTCACGCCTGGAACTATATCAAATCATAAAGCAACATTAGGGGTTCTTAGACGCTTTCGTACGAGGATAACGTTCTCCGACATTGACTATAAATGTATTTGTGATTTTGAGAATTTCTTGAAAGGTGCTGGATATGCGATAAACACCATAGCTAAGTTTATGAAGATATTTCGTCGATTCGTCAATCTCGCTATCGACGAGGAGCTGATGACTGTCTATCCTTTTCGCAAGTATCATATCAAGACGGAGAATGTTCAGAAGCAATCACTGACAGAGAGAGAACTGAGGCGGATAGAGGAGAAGGTGGTAAAAGAAGAACTGAGAGAAGAGGAGAGAAAGGTTATTAAAGGTTTTCTATTCAGCGTCTATTCTGGTCTTCGTTTTTCGGATATTATACAAGTAACCAAGCAGCACGTCAAGAACATCTATCGGAATAAGTGGGTGGTGATGCGTATGCAGAAGACAGACCACGAGGTAAGAATACCTATCTCTAAGATGTTTGGGGGTAAGGCTGCTGCAATGGTACAAGAGAACAAGACCACCACAGGAAAACTATTTCTATTACCTTGTAACGCTCGTTGTAATCTGATATTAAAGCGTGTGCTCAAACGATTCAATATCCACAGACACATAACTTTTCATTGTGCCAGACATACGTGCGCTACCGTGCTACTGAGTAAGGGGGTGAGCTTGCCTATTATACAACACATATTAGGTCATCAGAGTATAAAGACAACGCAGGTGTATTCTGCTGTGAAAGACACAACGATTAACAAAGAAATAAGAAGAGCCTTCAGGTAAGGTTCCATCGGGACTATGTTTAGAGGAAATAAGTATTTAAAGACATTGAAGGACCTCCGTCTTTTTACTTCTTTAGACGATGGCACTCAACAGATAGTTGCGTATTGTCCTAATCTTATAGAGGTGTGGGTGCCTGGATCTATGACTTTTATTGGTTCTTGGTTCTCTCTTGGTACTCCGAGTCTAAAGACTGTCGTCATGTGTGGGAACACTCCGCCTGCAATATCTTCAAATTTTATGTACATTGATACTAATTATAACTATCCTAAGGGTTTACAAATTTTCGTTCCAGACAAAGCTATTAAAGACTATAAGCAAAGGTGGATGGCTGTAACCAATGGTAAAACTCGTATAATAGACTGTATTAAACCCCTGAGCGAGTATCATTCGTGATACTCGCTAAGCGGATAGATATATTCTGCTATATCTGAGAAGGAAGCACTTGCCTTGTATAGATAAACACTCTCGTCTGGGACAAAGATTCTTGAGTCTTTTTTATTGCTCCAACCATACGAAGCCCTCAGTCCTTGTTTAGGGGGATTTTTACTTTTAATGATAAATTTCTTAAAGGAGAGTCCCCATAATAAGGAACTCTGCTGCTCCATGTTTTCAATGATAATAGTATCTATTGTTGACCCATAGAAACAAGTATCATATATTGTAACAGATGGTGGGCATATTAACTTGTTGAGACGAACTATATAACGTAAATCCTGCCTATCGATAGATGTGAGATTATTAAATATAGATAAATCTAAGACACCATTCTTTCGATCTAAACCGCTGAATTTAGTCCCGATGGAACTAACGGCAGCTGCTTCCTCCATAGAGAGTTCGCCATCACCGTCCTTGTCCCAATTTTCTATGCAAATACGCTTCACCTCAGGGTCCTCGAACCTTATCCACCACTTAGCGATGTTCAGTTTAAGTTTTGGATAGTGTTGCATCAGCGCATCGTAGGTATCACGATACGCACCAGTAGTGAGGTTGATTGTACCGTCAAGCACAGGATAAGGGTCGTTGCCGTACTGGCCTTCAGCATCGATGCCTTGATATGTTCCATCGACTAACTGAGACAGCTTATCAAAGGTTCTTCCGTCCGTGAAGGTCTCGTTGAAGCCAACACAGCGCACGTAACGCAGGGAGTGAGGGACTTGCCCAACCTGCGCATCCATAATGTCGATGAGTTTCTTGACAGGCTGGAGATTATCACAGCCACTGACAAAGTAACTCATAACGTTAGGAGCGCAGGCTTCGGTGTTACACTTCTCATTGGTGAGCTTGTCGAGATTCTTTAATTCCACGTATGACGTGGAAGCAGGATAGTCGACTTCTTCCAGCGCACCACCATCCGCAAAGTGCGCTTCTGTTAGCGATGAGCCACCAGCGAGGAACTTACGCAATCGGTAGTTAGCACGCATATCGAGTGAGCCTCCAAGAGTAGAGATGTTCTGCACATCAATCTCCTCTAACGAGGTGGTATTACCGAGCGTAAGCGAAGCTATGAGTATCTTCACCTTCTCTTCATTCTCATCGCCAAGTTTCAGACGCTTCAATCGCTTACCAATTATAGAGAGCGCGCCATTTATGACGTACGATGACCAGTCGCCTATATCGAGCAGGTAGTCTGCTGATTTGACAGATAGCTGCTGGTCACTGGTACCGTTAATGTCTACGACTATCTCACACGGCTTACCAGCATCCGTGCGAGCACCACGCATGATTGTGGTACCGTAAGCAATAGTAGGGTACAATTTCATCGCAGGCGTCAGGCGCAGAACGATAGAGTTAGTCGTTGCATCCGCCTGTGCAGATGTACGCACAGTGATAGCACCTTCAGCCGTCTTTGCGTCGTAGTCACCAAAGGAATACTTAGACATAAGGTACTGGATGCGTTTCTTTACCCAAGCAACCTCAGGTGACTTTCCATCACCGAGAGATTGCCCCAGTGGGTCGGTATCGTTCGTATATGTACCTTGCAGCATGGCAAGCTTCATCTTCTCGTACAGCTTGCCATCTTCGTTATAGAGCATAGATGAGAAATTATCAATTATGGAGAAGTAATACCTCTCGAAGTACGCAAAGAGTTTCTGCTGATGCGTACCCTTTTGAAGTCCTCCCAGTTCCTCCATTTTAGACATCATTCGTCTCATCATTTGCGCACGCTCTTCTGGGTACGCTTGTTCCATTAGGTTCCACAGTACGGACTTCTCACCATTCCATACTGGTGTGCCGTCAGCATAGGTGTCGTGAAACTCTACCCAGTATGGTTTCTTCATTAAACCTTGATTAATTACTGCCAGGATAGTATCAAGGTCATCCTGACGAAGTTTCCATTTACTCTTTGCCATATCTATTCTACATTAAAGTTATACGGATATGTATTCTTTGCACAGTTATCCGTCGCAGCCTTAATTTCTCCGTATGACTGATGAAAAAGTAGGTCCATTATGTCCCAGTCCTGTGGCTGCTCAGCACGGAACTTCTGAATACGTGCTGACTTGAATAGCTCATTGAGCTGAGCAGCATCACTAACCGTGCTGAATATCGTCTCGGTTAAGCCGTACTTATCACCGACTAACTGCTGTCGAAGATTCACCACTGACACACCGCTATCGAGTGTTGAAGGGCAGAAACGCTTATACAAGCTATCGTAATAGTATAGGTTGTATTGATTAGGGTCGCCTTCCTTTGCAATCCAATACTCAATGTGGGTCGAATGAGGATCAGCATTCAGTTCTTCAAGCGTTCCATTGAAAGGCTCAATGAATGTATTGCACGAATAGATGATATTATAAGCTGTGATATACGACTCTACGAGCTGCTCTGCACGCTGTCGTGTCTCATTATCCGCTGTAGTCTTATCATCCACTGGGAGGTCAGCATAATCCAAGTCCCAGCAATTCTCCCAAGAAAGTTCAGAGACTTGGTACTGATATGCTTCTTCCTCTGTGTTATAACGAATGCGTCGTTTGTCCCAAGGGACTTGATAGAGTGTCAAGCGTGGAGAGTTATCAGAGCCTTCGATAGATAAGAGGTCGGGGAACAAGTCTTTATCATATCCGAAGGTTGCAGCATCGCCTTTATCAGGACCGATGGTGAACAAACCGACGAACTTGTATGTAACAGTACCGTCTTCTGCCGTCTGCTTCTCGAAGCCAACGAATGTCTCTTGATAGATAGATACTCTTGCTTCACTGTTCTGCTCTATACCCTCGTTAGTCAAGCCAACTGCCTTCCATAGGTCGGTAAAGGAGTTCACAGAACCCATCTTGTGATATTGCATTGAAGAAGCTATATTCTTCTTTCCTGTCAGCTTTGATATTTTCGGCAGGTTCTTGAAGAGTTCAAACTTCTTCTGTACTGTCTGACCATCTTCATACACGATGGTCGTATCCTTAGCTACTTTCGCCTTCCAATTCCATAGATAATAGAGCATAGAGGATGTACCTTGACCTTGCAGCTGAAGATTGGTAATCGTCAAGCGGTTAAGGTTCGTATTGCCATCTTTAGGGTATATCTCAAGCGTACCTTTAGGCTTGTAGGACTTGCCGTATTCGTATGCTGGGAGTGGCTTATCGAAAGTAAAGACATTGACCTTGCCACGCACCTTGTCAAAGTCGACCGTGGTACCGAGCGTGTCGTAGATGTCATTGTCTAACTTTTCAGCACTCTTCTCACCTACGGTCGACAAGGCATTGATATAATCTTGATGGACGTTAGCAGCGTCCATTGCACTGTCATACACACGAATAGAATACAAATCAACGTCAGCCTTATCCGAGCCTATAACGATACCACCGCCTGAGCCTATCTGCATAGAGTCAGTAAGCAAGTAAGCAAACTTACGAGCTTCGACACCGTCAATGTAGAGATAGACAAGGTTCAAGTAGTACGTGTTGCCATTCAAGACATACGTGTACTTTTTCGGAGAGATAACGAGTGCCAGGCGAATACGCACACCATCGTCAGTACTCATCGCCTGCACATCAGCGTTACGCTCGCTTCGGGTTGCGAACATAATAGAAGAAGGCTTCACTTTCAATCCTATATAACCCTTCTGATAAGGCATAGCTATCGAGATGCACTCTGCATTGTAATCAGAAGTGTTATTAATCTGATAGTCTATCTCAATGGTTTTTCCACTCTGTGCAGCCTCCTTAGCGAAAGGCTTGTAATCGATAGTCAATCGTGAACCAGCGAGCAAGCGCAATGTGCGTGCGCCCTCATCATCTATTACCCAGCCGTCACGAGAGAATGCTACGCTCTGCCATTCAGCACCGACATGATCAGAGTTGATGAGATTGCGAAGAATGTTGCGGTCGGTGTCGGTGTTGTTTCTGTTCTTCGCATTCAGATAGAATACCGCTCCAGCAGTAGCAGAGTAACCCTGCGAGTTATCAACAGGGAATGGAATTGCATCACGCAAACGCACCTCGTCTGTTGGGTGAGTTCTGAATCCGATGAGTGCTGTAAAATCAGAGTTATCGATTGTCTCGACCTCAAGAGATAAGGTATATTGCATCTTTGTCTGTGTCAGCGTATTCTCAGACACATTTTCTTGCAATACCTCGTCATCCTTCTTCATCAAGATTGACAGTGGTGTCGTAACAGCCTTGCCGTCATATACAGCGTACTCCAGCACCTTGTTCTCATACCAGTTAAGCAGCTTCTCTGCCTTGTTGTTTACAACTACCATCTTCACAGCTTCGTTATTAGCGACAGCCATAAAGTCGTAACCTACTGGAGTAGTCTGAACGGTATTGTCTTCATTCGATAGCCAAGCAGATAGATGGAAAAGACCTGTCTTGTTCGTGAATGGAACGGTATAGGCTACAGGCGATGACGTGTAAGTTGCTGTACCGAACTGACGCTCATACGTTTGCTCGTAGCCTTCACCTGTAATCTTCACATGAAGCGTCTTAGAGATATTACCACTAATATAGCATGGCAGCACAATGTCACCTTGATAAGCTTTCCACCAGTTGAACTCTGAAACAGAAAGGAAGAGTGCAGATAGCGTAATAGAGTAGACTAAGGCAGGCGAGGTTTGCCCTGTTACCTCACCTGTGATTTTCACCATGATATTATTCTGACCACTCTCGAGGAATTTGAATACATCAACAGTCGTCACGGTATTAGATTGACATCTACCACGAGCCTTACTAACGAAAGTACCGTCTCCAGCCTTAGCGAAAACCTCGTATGTCCCCCATTCTCCTGTATCTACATATTCGGTTTGCCCCACATCTTTAGAACGTGATATAAACATAAATCGAATAGTACACTCGCCTGCTGATTTAGAAGCTGATAACGTTGTAGATGGTGATTGATTATTTGCTCGAAGATAGTAGAGGATAGACTGCTGCTGACCACCTCCACCTTGCCCGACACCGAGCTCTGACAGCTTCATGGATACCCACTGATCACCATTCCACACCAACACGCAGGTTTCAGACGTAAGAGAATCCACCTCCACACTTACGTTTGAGAGCTGTCCGAGCGTAGGTCGGTTCTTTGATACAACCTTCTTTACACGCTCTTCTTCGGTGTTATGTGCATCAATGAGTTCGTTGACCTTTTCTGGCAACTTATTAAATTCGTCAGCAGTCAGACGACCGCCTGTACGCTTAGTTTCGATATATAATCGTTCTATTTCTTTCGCCATAGTTTAACTAAGATTAAATGGAAACGTATAAGTAAAGCCTCTGTTGCCTTCTATCTCCACACCATGTGCAAGAGATAGCGCATGACAGACTATATCCTGTAACAGTTTTGGATGAGCAGAAGAGAAGTTCTCTCCAGTTGCATCTTCGATGCCACGGATAGAAGCTTGTGCGAAACCTCCCTTGCTTGAAAGCTTACTCTCTGTAATGAATAGTTTTATATATTTCATCTCTACCAGTCAAAATCAATACCAGCCGTATAGAATACGCCTGCACCAAGATTATCATTACTTTTCTCTGGAGTTAACCAATTTGGATTTACGTACATATATTCAAACACATATCCACCTTCAAACTTACGAAGTTCTCGATGGTCAAAAATGTACACAGCTTGACTATCATTGCCATTAATAACCGTCCACTGCTTGCCATATCCCATCCCAAAAAATTCATAACAGAAATTCTTAGTACCATTGAATATAATAACATCAATAGGAACACCTATGGGACGTTCATCATAATAGCCTTGCGTATATTTCTGAAGTTTTGGATTATCAATATCTATAATCGCTCCATTTTCACCTCCAGTACCTGGAGAATACATTGGGATTCTATAATAATTAATGTGTCTACCATTTATAATTGTATGGTTAAAAGTTAAACCTATACGAATACCATTAGAATTAACATGTCCATCGTTATAAACAAACATCTCATCGTCCTTCACAACCGCACAGACCCTTGCGTTATGGGCAAACTGATTGTTACAATATAGATTGGTCGCATAAAAGTTAGGAAATCGTTTACGAGTGTCGCCTTCAATATAGCCTTGCATATAAAAGTCACCTTTAAGGCCAATCGCAGATTTTCCGTTGAACACGTCAAAATAAATACCGCCCAGTTCCTTCGTTCCAGCATCATCAACACACGTTAAACTTGTAAACGAACCCCATGTTCCCTTCAATTTACCTCTAAACTCACTTTCCCCATCTACAATAAGGTTCATAATCTTAGCTTTCTCTGCATCAATATTACCTGCACGCAAGCCATCTGTAACAATCTGCTTTGCATCAAAGAGAGTAGTATTAAGTTTTCCTTCACTGGTAAAGAACGACACTGCCCCTGTTGTTGTTAAAGCACGAAAACGGTCGGCAACTACATCGAAGGTACTATTTTCCCCATCAAGATGGAAACCAACACGTTCTAACCCACTTGAAAGGTCACTTATAAAAGCATCTATTCGCTTATCAGCAACATTCAATGAGGACTCAAACTGCTTCGTTGTATATTGCTGTGCTGATACCCAATCGTCTATATCAAATTCATCATCCTTACCACGTGACTTCACACAAACAAGTAAGTCATTCTGATACTTGTCCTCATGGGTAGCATTCGACCACTGATCACCTTTGTCATAAGGCGGTATAGGCTGCTCACGCACGAACATTCTACGCTTACCATCAGCTGTATCCTGCGCTCTCTGTGCAGCTTCGAGAGACTTCAACACGTCAGCATCGGTTATTTCTTTCCAAGCGTATGTGTTATCAGGATTCTTTTCGAATGAATACGCCCGACCGCCACCTGTCTCTGCGTAACTTCTATTATAATAGATGTCATGCAGGTGCATCTCCTTTGTAGATTCGTCCGTCCACTCGCTGGCAGGCTCTGTTGAGGCTGTTGGTACAGCATCACCAAACCATATTACGATTTGCTTGTCAGCCTGATCCTGCACAGCGTTAAGTTGTAATTTCAAAGAGGCTATGTACTCCTCCATCGGCATATCGTTTCCATGTTCGTCCGTAACCATCCACCAAGAGCCTTCAGTCGGGCTCATCTGAATCTTTGGCTTTGGCAGTGAGAACGAATTAATGCCCACATACATACGATAGTAAGGTGAGCCTGTCCCTGCTGCTGCCTGAATAATTGCGTGCTGGCGTGCTGGATTTGTCTTATTACCCAATGTTGACACTTCATCGCCTACCTTAGGCTCATCGCTACCACTTGCGTAATCGTCAGCGTTTGTATTACCACAGATGTCCACATAATCAGTACCGAGCCCGAATACACGTCGATGCCAATAATGATTTGACATCTTACCTTGCTGATTGACTAAATTGAATGTCTCACAATACGCATAATCGTCCATACCCATCGTGTTGCTGACCATACGTCCATCACCATCTTGCTGGGTAAAGTAGCACCGCCAACCGCCCTCGATCTTCTCAACCTTGGATATAGTGAAGCTACCTGGGGAGTTGATAATTTTGCCATTGATATGAGATGACTTCATAATCTCAACCTCTTCAGCTTTCAACTGCTTGCGAACGTGTAGGTAATCACCTTCAATATGATAGTTGCCTTGCTCATCTGCATATATACCTGCGCCTGATGCCCCTTTGACAAAGTTACCAATTAGTATGCGTGAAAGTAGTGCTACACCATCAGCATTGATTGAGAATTGCCCATTCACTCCAAGACCTATACCTTCAAGGAAAGTTATAAGCTTCGTAGCGACATCTTCTGCTGTCTTAGATAGGAACTCTTTATGAGTACGACGAGCACTGTAGATATTCGTATCTGCAGGTTTAGTTGTATCTCCACTCTGTATTAAGTCTGGAACATTCAATGCACCAACTAAGGCTCCAGTGTAGTTCCTCACCTCAGTTATAGATTCACTTACCTTTGTCATCACGCCTGTAGAGAGTGCATCACTGATTTCAATATCCATCTTTCCTGGCAGGTTCAGTTCTCGACTGATACGAGTAATACGACTTTTCCGATAACCAGTCTTAGGAAAATATTCAGAACTCTCTAAGCGGATACGACGTCCAACAAATAAGTCAACATGATTGTCTTCTATCCATACATGATCTGTCGGTGCTTTATAGCGAGATACATCGAGGGCATTTTTCTGATTATACTTCTCTACAGCCTCACGCAATTCCTGCTCTGCCAATGAGTAATACTCGTCTGGCATTCTCAGGTTCCATAGGATATACTTATCACCGATTTTTGGCACCAGCACTCCTCCAGGTAATTGTGTTCCATCATTATATGGCCATATCGTGATAATTTCAAACTCTTTGGTCTCACTATTGAAATTTACCTCAAAGTAATGGTCTGCATCAGTTCCTAAACCAGCAAGTTCGCTTCCTTCTTGAAAAGAGACACGCTTTACCAAGTTGGCAATTTCATACTTATTAGGGTCGAAGTTCAATTCAGAGTCTTTGAAGTAATAGATAGTAAATGGTTTACCGTCATTGTCTTTTACTTCTTTTTGTCGCACACTACTTACAACGCCTATACGACGAGGATAAATATTCGCAAAGGCAGCTTGCTCATAATGATGAATAATACCGTATTTCTCAACATTCACATCGACATACTTTTCTCCGTTAGGTAACATCAGGCGACTATGCCCATACTTTGCACTGTCAATATTGCGTGAACTTCCTATAGGGAATAGTCTTGTATAGAACTTAGCACCATCCGCCATATCACGCTCAAGAGACACAAGTCCTTTATCATAACCTAAGGTAAGTTCCTCACCATGCTCACATCGACATAAGTTCACTGTCTGTCCATCAAACCACCATTCAGTATGTACTGCATCAGCAAGTTCCTTCAGTCCATCATTACAATACTTACCAGTGTATTCTATCGTAATATTCTCCGTTCCCTCAACAATACCAACCTTAAAATTCGTGAGCCCATCCATACCTTCATTGATATTCTTAACTATAAGGCGCATGTGGTCAATTGGTCGAGCCGTTAGGGAGAACACAGCTTCATTCTCGCCATCGGTATTATTGAGGACCAGGAAACGAGTAATAAGGCTCTCTATGCCTTTCATCTGAAAACTATATTCCCACTCCATAGTACTCTTCTGGGATGGGACATATTTTTCAGTAGCCCAATAACGTTCACCTTCATAGTCAAGATAATCATTCACGTCTATGGAGATACACTCATGCAATGTAAAGGAAAGCTTCAAAAGATTGTCACCTTGAATTTCCTTATCCTGTGTGCTACTTTCTGATGGTTCGAATGTAGCTTTTATTTGTCTGTTACTATCAAACAGTGTTAGAAGCATATTTAAATAGTGTTAGAATCTTGTTATAAAATTGGATTTGGTTCTCTGAACTTCACCTTGAAACTACTTGCCTGAACACCCTCCTGCCAAAGGTAGGTAAGAGAACGATAGGACGTGCTATCAAGATAGAATACTTTAAGGGTAAGGTTGAGTTCTCGAAAGATTATTGTTAGCCAACCATTCTCGCCTGCTTTTAGGAAACGAATGAATGCCATATACTTCTGCAGCCATACCTCACGTGTAGGAGCATATAGTGCAAAATTTAGTGTTATATCACGCTCTGCATTAGCAGGTGTAAGCACTTGAGAATATTTTTTCCCATTATGCTCACGAATATCCACTCCTACATGATCCTTTGCCTTACTTGGAGTAAGAATAGCATTGAGATTCTCTCTGCCACCTCTTTTTTCCTCGGTGAGGAACACGCCATATTCTTTCCAGATGTCGGTACCATTAATAAGCACTTGCCCTTCTAATATCTTTGTCATGTTACTTTATTTTTACACCGTCACGAATTATCTTTTTAATATCATCGCCTATTACCTTCAATGAGGCTGCACTACTACCAGTATTCTCCTCTATCTTTCGGAGATGTTCCTGTGCTGCATTCATTTTTGCTGCTACATCTTCAACATGATCATCAATGTTTGCCCAATGTATCTGACCACTAACGAACAAGCCTTCAAGCTTTGTTGCCTGATCTTGACTCATAGCCATGAATGCACCACTCTGCCCTTGCTGTGTTGTACCGCCTTTTTCAGTTTCCTTGATTACACCAACTTGTCTGAGTTGTTCAATATCGCTCTGTGCGCTTTTAACATACTCGTCATACTCATGCTTCAAGGCCTCAAGGCGTTGACGATACTCAGCATCTGTCACTTCACCTGTTGCACGTGACTTGTTGATTTTAGCAAGGTTCTCATACCACGTTTCAAGATTCTTTTGAAACTTAGAACCAACAATGTTGTTGACAGCCATCTTGTTCACCATGATTTGCCAGTTATCGGCAATCTCATCAAAAACCTTTTCTGAACCATCTGCAAGTGAATAGAGCGAAGTAAGAAAGTCATCAAAGACATTATCCTTTGTAGTTGTGGTAAGGTTCTCATAGAGGCTTGATGTAATCTCTTGTAATTTACCAGCTTGCTCAATATACTTATCCAGCTTTTCAGTGACACGACTTCCATAGTTACCTTTTCCAGTATCTTGTATCTTTTGCCACATATCCACATTAGACCGCAGCATCTTCATCTCCTCAGGGCTTAGACTCCAGAGGCTACCATTCCATTTTCGACCAATCTGTGAACTTAATCGTCCAATCTGCTCTTGTGAGAATTCCTCCCAATAGTAATTGAAGCTATGATGCTTAGCATGATAGCCTGCTTGAGTCTCTGCTATCTTTTTATAGTTTTCTATAGTTTCACGTTGTAGCTTCTCTGCATCAACAGACATACGGATAGCTGCAGCACCTCGTGCAGTTTTCATTTCATCGGTCAAATCTTCAATCGCTTGTTCAAGAAGTTCATTTCGTTTGGTAAGTCTATCGATAGCATTTGCAACGTCTTCTTCATTCGAATTAGTAAACCACTGACTCGGTCCCTTATGACTTAACAGACCGAATGAAAGAACATTACCGATACGTCCAATGACCGTGTCTAATAATCCGCCAACACCTTTAACTACAATAGCCTCAAGCATCTTCACAAGGTTCTCTGGTAAATCAAAGATTGCGTTGATAAGATTGCCAACTGCTTCCAATATGGAATTAACCAAGTCATCAATCCATCTGAGAGAGATTAGCTCTGTAAGAGAATTGAGAATACCAGTAGCAAAGCTCTTGATACTACTTGCAATATCAAGAATTATCCTTGGGATTTGAGCAATAATGCCAATAAGTCCGCCCAAACCGCTTGATAGCACACTTGACAATTCTCCACCTAAGGAAGACAAAACATTACCCATTGTGTGTGACATCGTGGTTCCGATAGTCTTAGCCATACCTTCGCCCATCTGAGGAAGAATAGAATCTAACGTACCTTTTAACTGATCTATCTGTCCTACGGATTGTTGTACGCCGCCAAAGCCATCAACCCCTTGCCACCCTTTAGCATTATTAAGAGCGGTAGTTAAACCAGATGTGAAATTAGCAATCTCCTCCGATGTACGGTTAAGTGCAGTACCAAAAGCTTCCATGCTTTCATGTGCTTTCACTGTTGCATTTCCTAACTCTTCTGCTTTATCTTCGAGAACTTTATATTCCTCTGAGGTAATTGCACCAGTAGAGAGTTTCTTTTTACCCTCTTCACGTGCTCTAACAGCAGCCTCTTCTGTTTTAACTGCACGATCATAAACTGCTACACTATTAGTAAATGCCTTGAGTTCTTCATCTAACTTCTGCCATGTTACACTTTGGTCCGTACCTATATATTGGCGTAGCTGTTGAATAAGGTCGGTCACAGCCTGTTGAGTCTGTGCATCTGCATTCCGATAATCATCTGTTTCTATGTAAGCACGTAACTGTTCCATCATTGGTCGCATCATCTCTTGAGTAAGACTACCTACACCACTAAATAGTGCATTCCAGTCAATACCACGGCTGATTTCCTCAAATGACATACTTGCTTCTTTTTGCTGTTGCTCCTTGAGAATTTGAGCCTTCTGCCATTTCTTAGTAGTTTCGCTCACCTCAGAAGCATCTATCTCTGCTATTTTCTGTGCTGTATCTTGAGCGATAGCAAGCTTCTGCTGCTGAAAAGAACCATACTTACGAAGATAATCGCTCATAGCTTGCACCTCGTCACGCTGCATCTCAAGACGCTTTTTAGTTTCCTCCTTAGCGATCTCATCCTCACCTTCCTTTTTCTTCTCAGCAGCCAGCGAATGAGCAGTTGTAAGTGCTTCTTCCTGCTGCTTGGTTAGTTGTCCTTTTTGAGCAGCACGCCACATCTTTTCTTGCTTAATGAGTTCTTCTCGTTCTTTTTCGTAGTTTTCCCTGATCTGACGACGTTTCTTTTCAGCCCCCTCTTCCAACAGGTCTATCTCTGCTTGCCGATTCTTTTGCTGCAATGCAAGCAGTTCATTGGCAATACGATTTTCTTCCCTCTTGGTATCTTTTGGCTTCTTGACTTTTGTCTTCTTGGTGCCAGATGGTGATATATGACCACCTATACTCGCACTCTTGCCTATATTAGCAGCTTCTTTTTGTAAGTCTGCAGCCTGCTTAAGATAACCATCACGTTCCGCTTCTAACTCTTTTGTTTTCTTGTTATACGCTTGTTTATTAGCTTTCTCAATAGCACTAATAGCGTTAAATTTTGGGTCATAATTGGTATACATTGCGAGTCCGAACTTCTCATACCATGCAATATCAGACTCTGCATTACCTGGTTTAGTTCCTTTATGCTTAGCAAGTTTATCATCTGTTTCTACAGCTTTGTTAACCAATGCTTGAGCTTTCGCTTGTAAAAAGAGCATTTGTATATACTGTTCGGCTTTTTCAGTCAGTACATCATACCACTGTGCGACAGTATCATAATATCCAAAAGCTTCGCCATACTTACGATTCATCTCTTCACATTTTTGCTTCTCCTCCTCCTTGGAGCCTGCAAAATTCTTAAGAGCCTCTCGTGTGGTGTCTATCTCAAAACGTGTCTTAATCATCTCGGCACGCCCCTGCGATTCTATCTCAACACGTTCTTGTGCTTTTTTTGCTGCTTCTTCTTGAGCATCAGACAACTCATTCCATGCAGCAATTATACCTGTAATAACTAATGACAATCCAAGTGTGAGAGTTGCCATTAATGCCGTTGCAGCTGCATTGGAAATACCCAATGAAGTTGCAAGACGATAGTTAGCTGCTGTAAGCAATTCCTTAGCTTTGGTAACCGTGACCAAACGAAAAGCACTATCCTTATTTAAAGCATTAAACACCTGCTGCAATCCCATCGTGATTGCCATAACACTCTGTACACGTGCTTGTATCTTCATCAGGTTTTCATTTTCTGATGCAAAGAGAGACATTACACCTGTAGCTGTGGTAAATGCACCTGAGAGTCCGTTAACCCCAGAAATAAAGCCCTGCAGATTTGCATCGTCATTAGCTAAGACGCTGGTCTGAGCACGGAGGTCACCAAGAGTATCAGAGAGTTGTGCTGCTTTCTCAGCCATCTTCTGATATTCTTCGGTATTCTGCTGCCCATTAAGACGCATACGTGCCATGTCGTTCTGTAACTCACGCAACTGCCTTGATAGACGCTGATTACTCTCTTTACTACGATTCTGTGCTTCTGTCAGTTCCTCCAAGGCACCTTTATCTTCTTGTAAGGCTTTCTTTGCTGCGTTGAGGTCAGCTAATATTTCTGCCTGAGCTTTACCAGGTGCAGACGTATCATAAGCTTTCTGAAGGGCTTTTACATCAGCTTCTGTCTGCTTTATGATTGCTTTCTGTTCAACAATTCTATCGGTTAAACTCTTACTACTTGCAGCTGCGCTTTCCTCGGATATAGAGATTTTCTGATACTCTTGCGCCAGCTGATCAACACCCTGCTTAGCTTGTAGGTGCTCTTTTTCTAATTGCTGTAATGCACCGATTTCCTCATTAAGAACCTTTTTACATGCACTAATCTCTGCCAGTAGTTCCTCTTGTGCAGAACCTGGTTTCATTGTTTGCAACTTACGCTGCATCTTTTCGAGGTCAGAATTAACCCCATCAATGACTTTACGTTGTTCAGTAATTTTAGCGTTGATAACGAGAGAAGCGCGACGAGCTGCTCCAAGAAGCTGCTCAACGCTCATCTTACTTTTGTCAAGTCCTGCCGTGAGGTTATCACGCATAAGGAATTCAATCTCTACTGGTTTCATATAGTTGCTTTTTATTACTATCCTTTGAGGTTACTCTGAAAGAACCCTACAATGTCATTGGCTTCTTCCTCCTCCGTTTGCGCTTTCTTTTCGCTTACTTTTTTATTCACGTATCGTGGGGCGTCGCTAAGCATCATTATAAGCGTCTGATAGTTTACTCCATACAAAATATATCTTACACTCCATCCTGTTGCACTGGCAATTTGCCAGACAAACCCAAAGGGGCTATGGGAGCCTTCCCAATGACTCTTTAACTCCCCTCTTTCTTTTGGCTCAGTCTCAGTTTCATCGGATTGGTCATCTCTACTGATCTGATAATAGGTATAAAAGATTCTGTCCCCATAAGGGTGACGAATTTCTCAAATGCGCCCTTCTGGTAGTCCCATCGCATAAAGTGCCTTACGAACCATGCAATTACGGATGTCGGCAACCACTTTTGCTCTATTGTTAAAGCTATAATACGACTAAACTTCTTACCATGCTGTGCTATGAAAGCCATCTGTGCATCATAATTCATGGAACTAAACTGTTCCAACGTCATATTCATTGAAAGATAGGTATGCGCTATCTTAAGCTGTCTTGACATTGTTGGACGCTTCATTGTGAGCCTTAGACGTATTGGTGACTTCAAGAAGGGTATTCTTATATCCAGAAGAGGGAGGGAAACACCTCTGTCAAGTAAGGCTTCCGCTCCCTCTCTTTGGATTCGTCTAATCAATTGTTCATCCATCAGCCTTCACTTACGCTATCATTGATTTCATAAGGAGCTCCACCATTCTCAGGCTTGTTAACCTTCAACTGGCATTCAACCTTAGAAACTTCTGTAAGTGTCAACTTACCACCAAGACTCGCAAGTATAGTACCGTTAGGAATCTTCATGGTCTGACCACTGACAAACTGGATTTCCCAAGGACCTCGTAATTCAACGAGGGTAGATGGAGCCTGCCAGCCTGTTACCTTCTTGTTTGAATCTTGACCAGTCTCCACGAGCTTACCACCAAGCACAGCCTGCAGGTTCTCATAATCCAGTTGGATAAGATTGAACGTTGGGCTTACCTGACTATTCTTCTGGAGAAGAGTGAGTACAGGAGCATCAGGAACCTGCTCAGCTTCTACATCGGTACTCTCGGGTTTTGAGCCTCCCCAATCCCAGCTACCTTTTTCAATGTAGCCTACAGTTTTTTCCTTGAACTTAACGGCTGCGATGCCGTAGATGAATTTGTTTTTGCTCATATTCTTATTTTTCTTTTTATAAATAAAATAATAGCCTTAATCTTTGATAAAATTAAACCCGTCACAAAGCCTATTAAAAGCCATTTAAATGCTGTTAGAACAGTATTAAAAGGGGACTTGTTTTTTTTCTCCTCATACTTGAACTCACCAACTTTCTGCTGACGGGCAAGACGCTTTTTGAGAGTACTGACCGTCTTTGTCAGACTGGAGCAAACCAGTTCAAGGCTGTCACAACTGGCCTCAATTACAATCTGTCCAGGTTCAGTTGCACTCTGTCCAGATTTAGCTGTGCTTGGAGCCTTTCTCCTTACTTTCAGATTCGCCTGTCCCTGACGTGCTGTGTATCCTGCTCCGAGAGGAAGCAGGCGTAGGGAGTCCAGATTCAGCGTTAGACTCACTGACGACATTGGAACCTTCACAGGCTGAACTCTCGTCTCGCTGATGTCCACAAGCTCGCTGTCTGTCAGTTCTGTGCTTTGCTCTGACCTGCTTTCCTGTATCAGCTTCTTCGTCGAGTGACAGCTCACTGCTGACAGGGCAATTAGTACGGTGAGGACAAACCTGAATAGCCTCGATAGCTCGAGACAAGCGGTTGAGGGCTCGCCTGGTACGGCTATTCTCTGTACCGAGTGTTTCAATTTGCTCTTTTGTTTCTTCATACTTCTTTTGAGTTTCAACTAATAGTGCAGAGATATCCTCATACATGGCCTTGTAGGTATCATGCACCTCTTTAGCTGTCTTGGCATCTCTTGTTTTTTTTTCTGCTATCCAGGCAATGGCAGCACCGATACCACCTGAAGGTATTGCCCATTGCAGAATTTGGAATATAGTGTCTGCCATTGTCTTTCAATTCAATTAAACTTGTCTGATACCAATCTCACGTAGCCACTTTGGAACGTCAAAGCTTGGACAAGCCTTACCAGGATTAAGCTGATGGTGCCCAACTATCTTAATCTGAGGGAAACGACGGTAAAAATCCTGCACATAACGCTTTAACGCTTCACATTGTGCTTCTGTGCGAGTATCTTTAGGACTCATGCCCTTATCACATCCACCAACATATACTATGTGACGGCTTACAGCATTATATCCTGCAGCACCATTTGTCATTTCCCATGGATCAACGGTTGCATCCTCGTTGTTGTCCACCAGTCTCTCCACGCATCCGTCCAAGTGAACCATATCCGTGTAACCCACCTGCTTCCAGCCACGGCCACCCTGACTTACGGGGTTAGTGTGCCATGCACGTATCTCCTTAGAGCTTACCTCACGACCTTCTGGAGTGGCGGTGCAGTGGATTACAAGGAACTTCATAGAATTACTCATTAACCCTGTGGAAGTTCAGGTTCAACATATTCTGCCAAGCCACGCTCAACAACATCCTGGGCACGCTCTTCGTCGAACTCCAGCACTTCACCAGCCTCGTAACGAATTGACAAGTCAAACTTGTCGAGGAAGGCTTCTGTCACCATGATTGAAACCTTCTTAACCTCTTTCTCTTCTGTCTTAATCTTCTTTTCCATTTTTATTATTTTTAATGATTATACTATGCACTGAATCATAGTCTATCCACGAGCGGTAAACTTTGGTGTCTGACGCTTGTCAAGTACGACAAATTCCTCGCCGAAAGCGATGTTGGTGTCAGCCTTCATCAACATCTTGAAGAAGTAGAGTTCGCTCATGTTACTTACCCTGTCAATCTTGATAACATGCTCGTCATCCTGCAGGTTCACTGCTGCAAAAAGATTGGAAGTCATTGCGTCAGGGCTACAGAGCGTTGCAACGATGAGGTCATCTGGCCACGCTGCAATGGTCTCAATCTTTATATCCTTGTAACGCTTGATGTTACGTGTCGTCTCGTCGAGGTTCTTGTACTCACGAGCAGTAAGCTCGTCATCATACTTATCGAAGTCACTCACGCTCATCAAAATACGCAGGTTCGGATTCTCACGAATTGCAATAGGAATTGACTTACGCACAGCAGCAAGACGATCAAGCATCTTGGTAGAGTCACTCTTCACAACGATTACGTCTGTATCCTTTGCTGCCTGTGTCAGAATTCCGTTGAACAGGTGGTCATCATCGCTACCTGCTTCACCATTGACATAGTGCCCACCAAGTTCGAACTGTACCTGCTTTGAAAGCGCATCAAGCAACTGGTTCTGAACCTGTGGAGGGAGTTCTGCAAAGACAAGGTCTCCCTTAGGCTGGAAAGGTCTCCAGACCTGTTCAAAAGTACGTGGATTGAAGACTGTAAAGGCCATGAAGTCCACTGGCTCAAGAGCCTTCTCCGAATAGTCGAATCCGCCCTTGCTATCACTTACTTGCGGATTTTCCTTCTGTTTCTGCAGCATCTTACTTGTGCGCAGTCGTGGAATGGAAATCTTCTTGGACACATTTGGAATCACGTGAATCAGCCCCTTGGTCACAATCTCATTGTTGGTTGTCGCTACGGTAAGGAGCTGCTCCAGCACCTCACCATTGTAATTTGTATTCTTAATCGTTATCGCCATAGTAGTGTATATTATACTATTTGTTAGTTGTTGACTTACTTTCCGTGGTACTGGTTACGAATCTCACGCTGGCGTCTTTCCCAAGGACTCTCCTCAGTAGGCTGGCCACCTGGAAGAACATCCTTGACCATCTTCTTAGTTGGCAATGATGCGAGAGCCTTCTTGCCATCCTCAGGGTGTTCCTTCAGCAGGTTCTCATAGACTGGGCGTGTCTCAGCATTGATGCGTCCGTCCTGTTCAGCTGTATCGAGTAGGGTCTTGCGTGCTACAGCTGCTTCCTCTTCAACAGCATCCTTGAAACTCTTGAGCTGTGCCTTGAGGGAGTTGTTTTCGGATTCAAGGGCGTTTACCTTGTCCGCCTTCGCTTCAATCTGACCAAGACGTGCAAGCACCTCCGCATCTGTCACACAGTCATTGAACTGTGGACGTTTCTTCAATTCTTCTAAATTCATGTCTAAAATGTTTTGTGGCTCATTGAGCCTATTATTGAATATTGCGTAAATCTGTTCAGGTGTACTCTCTTCTGGTACGGGGTCGGCATCATATATTCCATCTATGAAGCCAAAGCTCTTAGCTTCTTCTGCTGTCAACCAATGATCAATGCCATCAAAATAGGATGATTTGATTTCAGCCTTATCTTTACCCAACTTTTTCGCATACATGTCACAGAGCGTATCTTCAAGACTTTCCATCTGTGATATCATATCCTTCATTTCCTTTGTGTTACCGTAACAGCCACCGCTGACACTATGTAACATCAAGCGTGCATAACGGCTCATATATACAGGTTTTCCACATAAGGCTATCACGCTTGCCATTGAAGCTGCAACACCGTCAACATAGATAGTTATATTAGCTTTACTTGCTCGCAAAGCATTAAAAATAGCAATACCGGTATAAACCTCACCACCAATACTGTTGATTCGTACATCTATATTCTTGTAGGTTGCCTCTGCTGCCATTAGTTCTCGGGTAATCTGTGCGCTGGTAATAGCACCATAATTATCACCAATATCACCATAGAGCAGGATGCAGCAGGTATCTTCACCTGGAATGATATTAAAGAATGTCTTTGCTTTCATTTGTCTTTACTTGAATTACTATCGCTCATTGCGGATTATGGTGCAAAGGTGGAGCATTTTTCGCATCCCTGCAAGCTCATAATTTATCATACATACTTTATAATGAGATTCTTAACTCACAAAGTTGCATCATGCAGGAACTATTTGCATGCGTCATTAAAAGGCTGCACCTTTGCACTATAATTTGGTGAAAAATGGCAAAAGATTTAAGCAATACACAGAAAAAAGAGTGGGCAAAAACACTCTATCTGAAAGAGAACCTCACACAGCAGGAAATAGCCGACCGTGTAGGAGTTTCACGCATCACGGTCAACCGATGGATAGCTGATGGAAAATGGGAGGAGCAAAAAGTTGGGCTCACTCTGACTCGTGAAGAGCAGTTTTCCAATCTGTACCG
>ERZ772932.443-NODE-443-length-22980-cov-3.852824_pt1 | contig 22980 bp, 30 predicted proteins | sample MGYA00511684_ERZ772932 | MGnify/ENA primary metagenome ERZ772932 (study PRJEB29015, sample SAMEA2738078) | human oral metagenome | biome: human oral; feature: human-associated habitat; material: saliva | place: China | collected 2210 ...
TTATGATTGGAACAATAAACAGCTAATGGGCGATTACGGATCAATTATCTCGACACAAGCTTTTAGCGCAGATATAGAGCAAAAATTTAATGAATTATTTGACCGAACAAAAGATTATAATCAAGATGGATTATATTTTGACAAAGATTCTGTTCTTAGAGATTATAATAGTTCTAAAATTAATTTTAAAAAGACTATTGAATTCAAAAATAATAATCCTATAAAATATCATATAATCGATCATTATGGAATAAAATCTGGTCAAGTAACTCCAGCAGATCTTAAAGATATTGTTGCTTATCAATGTCCATCTTCATTAGAAACATATTTTTATGATTCTACCGGTAAACAGAAATATATTGGAAATTTTGGCATCAATGATGGTTTTATTATTTTTGATGTGGGTGAATAATATATGACATACGAAGAACAATTAAAACAGGTTCGTGATAACGTAATTAAAAATATTTATCCGACTATTCAACAACAAGGTTCTTCGAATACTATGATTACTTTGCATTGGACAGCTGGTCATTACGACCAGTTGTTCGATGACTATCATATGTGTATCGATGGATCTGGTAACGTACATGTAATGCAAGATTTAGATAATCGTGCAAGTCATTGTTATCGTGAAAACACAAATAACTTTGGTATTTCGGCGTGCTCTAATTATGGTTCCGAATTAAATGGCGACGGCTTCACTGGTTATTCCACATATATACCAGGTTCTGAGCCTGTTAATGCATTACAGCTTGAAGCTATGGCAACTGTTATTTATTTATGTTGCGTATCTTGGGGTTTACCGTTAAGCCAAGTATTCACTCACGGTGAACGCTGTTTGGCACGTCAAGACTTATACGATTATCCGGCAGAACGTTGGGATCTTGATATACTTGTTCCAGAATGCCATACTCGTACCGAAGACGGTTTACATACTGCAGGCGGTAATTGGATTCGTAACCGTGCTCGTGAAATCGCTAAGATGAACGGAATCAATTATTTATAATAAGGAGACACTATGTCTATTATTTCTGAAATTGCACAAAGTCTTAGTTCCGTCCTCAAGAGGACGCAAAAACCTGTTATGCAATATGCTGAGAATATCGCTCTCGTAGCCGAAGTTCCTTTCGATAAAGAAAAGGTAAATCAGTGCCAAGGGTTTACCTATAATCCTCAAACAGAAAAATTTATCGTAGCTTGTATTAATGCTGACAGTACGACACAAATCTTATATGAGTTAAATAAAGATTTTACTGTCGCTCGTAGTGTTGAGAATACTGGTGCCGATAAACTTGGTCATTGTAATACTTTATTCTTCGATGGTAAGGTTCGTGCTACTAATGGTGCCGCTAACGGTAATCGTATTTACAGCGTTAGCGACGATTTAACTCCTGGCGAATACAAAGATTATACCGATAATTTTTATAATGTCGGTTATAATCCAGTAACAGGTCAATATGTAAGTATTCTTCCTGGAGCCGATAACAATACTCGAAAAATTCGTATTTATGCGAATAGCGATTTAACTGACGGTAAAGAATATATTGTTACCGTAAACGAGAAAAATAACGATTCTAACGGCGCTTTGTTCATTGGTAATAAAATTATCTTCAGCTTAATGAGACGTATCGTAGAAGTCGAAATTAACGATAATACGGCTACTATCGTTCGTGAACTTGAATTCGAACCAAAGGCCGAAATTGAAGACTTTGCATTAGTCGATGGTGCTATTTATATGGCAGCTAATAGCCACGATTATATTCGTATTTATAAGTACGATTTTGCAAGAAGTTACTTTAATAATATTAATAACGACTTTTTAAATAACGGTATCGTAGTCGGCAACCAAGTCGGTTATCATGGTCAATCTGTCGATAAAGCTACTAATTATGTTATGGCTAAAATTAATGCTAATAACAATTTAGAAGTCGGTGACAAACGTAATTTAACGACTATCTTAGGTAAAGAATTAAAACATTATAACGGTACTAATTCTTATACGGTACTTACGACATATCATTACGATAAAGCGATTTATAATAAAGTTAAAACCGACGAACTCTTCGTTAAAAAAGCCGATGTTCAAAGTTTAGTCGGTAATAAAAAATCTCTTAACGTCGTTACAGAAGGTGTCGATAATACAGGTGCTACCGATGTAACGGCTAAATTAAACGAGATTTTCATTAAGGCTAGTACCGAAAAATATGACGAAGTAATTTTCCCTGACGGTACTTACAAGATCGAAAACGTCGTAAAGATTTTCTGCCCAGAAAAAATGAGTCGCTCTTTAGTCGTCAAATCTGAAAATACTTATGGCGCTACTATTTTATGTGATTATACCGACGCATCTCAAGGCGATATCGGATTTGTATTGACTCGGAATGTACCAGAAAATGAGGAAGGTACAGTAGTAAATGCTTACAATACTACAATCGATGGTTTTATTTTCAAAGTTAAAGACCAAGATGCTGATGGTAGTAATTTTAAATTCATTGGTTCAGAAAGTACTATTAGTAGTTTATTATTTACTAACGTAAAATTAGTAAATCTTCGAATGACTAATACTAAAGATTGTGCTGGTCAAAATATCGATTTAGCTGCTCAATGTAATAATTTAACTATCGATAATGTAAAAACTAATTATGGTATGTATGCTATATATCTAGAATATAGTTACGGTATAAATAATAGTATAAGTAATATCGTTTCTAATAACTGTACTTATTGTTTATCTACATACTCATATGCTGATTTCGAAACAGTTACTCTTCATTTTGATGATACTGTCGATTTAAATAATGGTACTATGGCTAATTTCTATGCTAATAAAATATCAAATTTTAAATTGACTGGTAGATGGGCTCTTAATCAAAATCCATTGTATATTAACGTTGGACCAAGAGCGGAGATTAGTAATGTTACGTTAGATATTACTCTTGATGAAAATGCCGACCATGTACTTGTAGAAGAAAAACCTTCTGCATTTATCTATTTAACATCACCAGAAAGTGCCAAGATCGAAGTTAAAGTAAGTGATCTTAAATTCGATAAATTCCAAGAAAACTTCGATTACTGGATACAAAAAGGCACTAAATTCTCTTGGATCAATTCTCCAGAATTATCTATCTCTCCGAATGGTGTTACCGAGTATCCTGCATTAACTTTATTTAACAATTTAGGTTCTGTCGATGAATATAGTTCTAGAGGTTTCCTTAATAGAAAATATGAAATCAAAGCGGAAGATTCAGCTAAAACAAGAATCTATTTAGGTTATGATAGAACTATTCATGAAGCAAAAATTGATAGTAAAGATGAATTAGCCGACGGTGAAGGTTCTGCTATCTTCTTCGGTGCTAACGGTGTTCCTTATAAAGACGCTAAAGATCATGATTATAGTAATTATACTGCTGGCGTCGCAGGCGATGTTTACTTAGAGTCTAAGCCAAATAACTCCGGTCACTTTGGTTATGTATCGACTTATCGTTATACGACACGAACTGAATATTTACCGGCAGCTGATAAGCCTACTTCTGTTACTAACCATGGTGATAGAACAATGACTTTTGGCTTCGATAAATTCCCAGTATGGACTAACGGCACATTAAAAGACACTCCGATTACTGTCGGTAGTGGAATGAATGTATTGGGTAAAGGTCTCTTTAAGGTTACCGAAACTGATGTCGAAGCTAAAACTATGAAGTGTGAGATACCTGAGACTTATAAATCCGATGTTATTACTTCATTAGCTGACTTAACTATGGAAATCTATTTCACACCGGCTAAACCTGTTAATACTATGGGTATGATGACATATGAAACAATTCCGATTATTCATTCTGGTCCTACAGAAAAAAGACCGACTGAGCACTTAGTTGTCGGCCAACAGTATTTCGATACAACACTCGATATGCCGGTATTCTGGAACGGTACTAAATGGGTCGTTAATGCTGCCGATGTTAGCGACAGATTAAAAGATTATGTTCGCATCGACAAACTTATGGCAACCGATATGACACAAGCACCAGCGTTTGCTGGACAAATGATAATCGAAAATAATACACTTTATATCGCAGAGTCGACAGAAGGCCCTGGATCTTGGCGCATAGTTTATTTACAACCTAACGATCATTTATAATAAAATATATCCCCGTACTTAGTGCGGGGATTTTTTCTGTAATATAGTAGTATATATTTTAAATCTATGAAAGGACATATTCATATGCCAGAAACTAATATATACGATTATGAGTTTAGCGTCCGCGAAAGCGAGCCTAAACGTGCCGAGATGCTTAATCGATTGAAAGACAGAGTACAGCATGTCGATAAAAAAGAAGTTATTTCGTCCGACGAGTATGTCGAAGGCGAATCTGGCTTTAGCGAAGATAAAGCATTAAGTGCATTTCTGTTAAATAAATTATTCCCGTCTAAAGCTAAACTATTAAAAGATCATTATACAAAAGATCAAGTCGATAACTTGTTGGGCGATCTTATTGCTAAATATTATTTAAAAGATCAGATCGATTCGCTACTCGCCAACTTAAAGAATGAATTAAAATCCTCTTTAGATGCGAACGGTAGCGAAGCCGTTAAAAAGCTTAACGATCTCAAAACAGAGTTATTTAAACATCGCACTTTGGATGAAATCGATCATCCTGATGCTAGTGTTACGACTCGAAAATTACGAGATCATTCTGTTACGAAAGAAAAACTCTCCGATGGCTTAACGACAGAATTAAATAATAAGTTAAATAAAAATGGCGACACTATCACTGGTCCTCTTAAATTTGCTTATAGTAATCCGATTCTTATGGAAACAGGCCCTGGTACTGGCAAATACCATCGTATTGGTTCCGGCTCTACGCTGGAAGAAATCGCGCAAGGTAAAGCTCATCTAGACTTAGGTGATTACGACGGCAACACTTACGAAACTAATTTGTGCTGTGTTAGTCGTCCAGGCTGGTATAATTCTACGACAAAAGAAATTAAACAATTTGCACTTCAGGAAGAAATCGAAGCATTAAATAATAAAGTAAGTAATATGCCTAAAGGTGGCGGTGGCTCTACATTTGCTAAGATTTCTGCTAATAAAATCTGGAGCGGTCGTGTTACTGTTAGGAATAGTAGAGGATCTCGTTCTAAGCCAAAATTTAAAGTTTGCGATCTTCCGGCAAACTGGGATCAAATTATCGTTTATTCTTCTATTCAACAACGAGCATCTGATAATGATGATGGTTGGTATCACTATTGGACAAGTTGTTTTGCCATCTTAATAAAAGGCATAACAACTGATGTAATTGCTGGTTACCAGGGAGAACAAGAAGTAAAATCTTTCTTTGTCGAAGGTAATACTTTATATATGCGTGGTCTCACTCCAAATGGCGACGACATAAGCGTATTCAACCTTTGATTTTAATCCTTCATATGATATAATAATATTATATGAAGGATTTTTTTATTATGGAGGAAATAGTATGAAATATCCACGAGCCGCTATGGTTCATAAATTTTTATTTATGATGCTAGTTGAATTAGCTCCTTATACTCGGGGCACTCTCGATTTTTTATCGATATCGCACGAAATGTTTCGTTTATTAATGGATATCGTAAGAGACGAACACAATATACCGTTATATAACGAAATGCGGTCATATGCTTTAGATTATCAAGGTATTATCGATAGAGAACATACTAATTATGATATTATAGGTAAACGAACTAAAGTGCTTATTATGATGCTTGTTAATTCGTTCTATATGTTTAATAGGTGTGATGAACGATATTTTAATCTTTACAAGGATAAAATAAGAGGAGTACGAGATGTTAAATTCTTTAGATATACGCAATATTGAGAATTTTAAGCTCGATATTATTCATTATATTGCCACTCTTGTATGGAAAACGTGGTGGACTTCTAAACATTATAATCAACGATATTATGAAGTAGCCGATATCTATAATCTATCGGTACTTGCGCTTGCCGATTTTATTCATAGCGATTATTTAAAACTCGGATCTATTAGTTATACTTCTATTTATTATTATATTATAGATTGTAGTAATAAAAATATGCTCACCGAGTGCGAGAAAAAATATATCGAACTTAGTATCTTATATTATAACAAATATCGACAAGATAAAGATTTAACAGGTATAATAATTAAGAAAATGAGGTTAGATAATGGATTATTGCGAAACTAGAATATCGTTAATATTTTATTTATATAGAATGGTCGATAAAGATTCCTGGCGGCTTAATAATAGTTTAAATAAATTTAGAGTTGTATCTAATTTATATAGAATATTATTGGACGTGTTATCCGAGTTCGTTAATGTGCGTTATGGTAATCTTAGCGATGCAAATGAAGCCGATGTAAGAGATGTTATCGCCAATGATTTTCCTCCTTCATTTAAAGATGAAAAGGCACTTCGTTATATAAAAATTACGTATCTATTATATAATAATATTCGCGATCTGCCATGGAACTTATCCGATAAAATTTGTAAAACAATACGAGAAGGAAAATATGAATGCCAAAAATAGAACGATAGCCGTACTTAAATATATTAACTCTATAGAATCAGCTAAATCTCGGTATATAAATAATGCTTCTGAAAATATAGTCTGTACTATTTATTATATTTATAAAGATATAATAAGAGAATTATCGCCTTGTCATCATGTATTAAAAAATGTTGGTGCTATTAGATCACATCTTTTAATTCAACAAGATACAAAATATATTTTACCGGAAAAATATCGAAAATTGATTACGTTAATTTCTTTTTATTATCGTCCAGGGGCCTTTTTTCCTCTTGTCGAAATGATAATAGAACGAAGTAAAAATTTGTTTGGAGGAAAGTTATAGATGGATAGACAAAAGGGACTTGTCGAATATATATATAAACTTATTAATTCTAATTTTCGATATAGAAAATATAAGATACACGATAAGAGTTTCGTCGTACATTTCGTTTATAATTTATTCTATGCCATGTTTAAAGCATCTTGTCCAAGAGATAGAATACAACCGATTGCCTCGAAATTTCATTTTAATCTCGTTATGTCTCATAAAGCAAAAAATAAATATTATCCGTCTAAAAAAGAAAAGAAGATAATAAACGTTGCGTTATTTAACTATAACGCAACTGAATATAATAATTCTAAGTTAAAAGATCTTGTCGATCTAGCTCAGCATTATATGGAGAAGGTTAAATAATGACGGTAATGAACGGCGCTCGAGAAATCAAGATAGTACTCTTTATACGCAAATTAATTAAGGAGCACAAAAAATATATTAATTATCGCGTTCAGGACGAAGGATTTATTGTCTTCATGGTGTTTAATTATTATTATGAGGTCATGAAACGGATTCATCCTAAAGCACAAGTATGGCAGCTAAAAAATACATTCGATGTATGTACCGTTATGCGACATAAGAAAATAAAATATAGACTAAGTAAAGAAGATAAACGATGTATTCTTATAGCATTTCATCTGTTTAATCGCATAGAATATAATAAAACATTAGTCGATTATGTTATCACTAATTTATTTAAGCTAAGAGAATATCATTAACCCGTAGCAACCTATAGCTGCGGGTTTTCTTATATCTTATTATATCGTACATATGTTCGCCATATAAGGAAAATTTTTTGTGTATATATTTTTATTTTAAATAAATTAACGGAGCGTTTTTATTTTTGTGCATCTCTTTCTTTTTTTATTTTGTGTAGTAAGAGTAAGATTGTTAATTATGTTTGCTATTTCATGCTGTATTCATTTTTCCTATATGGAGCTAAAAATTGGGTTTGAGTTTTTTTGAGTTTCTCATTTTTGTCTTTCTAATTGAGAATTCCTATATGGGGATGATTTTTGAAATTTTTTAGACGGGGTAAGTGTTTTATATATAATCGGTCTTGAGGCTAAAGTTCGCCCCCCCTGCTTTAATTCAGGGTGTTATTCGAGGGAGAGCTGGGCCTCGAGACCATGCAGACATATATGTCGATGTCTGCTCTTTAATCTTTAAGTCTTGGAAAGACGTTAAAAGCAACCAGGAGGAAATTATGAAAAAAGTATTAGCAACAGTAGCAACAATCGTAGCATTTGGTACAACAGCATGGTTTATGCAACCAGAACAACCTGTGAAGTATCAACTTCATGTTGTGTCTTACGGAGAAACTATGACAAGCATCATAGAAGATGCTAATCGTAATTCGAATAGCAATTACGATATTCGTGATGCAGTTGCAACAGCAGTAGCTGAATCAGCTAAAATGGAAGGAGGAGCGAAAAGTCGTCAACTGCAAGTTGGGGACAAAGTAGCTGTTCCTATCTATCGTTAACAACATAGTCCAGCTGTATGACTATAAACTATAGCTAAGTATATATCTTGTCACATAGAATAGGAGGTGAAACTATGAGAAGAGATATTATTATTATCATTATTCTTTCTATTATGCTATCATGTCTAGCAACAGCAGGAGGGATATTCCTATCACGCTTCATTACAGTGTAATGTTAGTGTGATAGGAGGAAGCGTTGTGAGTTAGGACGCTATATAAATACTAACTCATTCTTTATATAAGAGCTATATAAATATATATAGGATATAGCTCTTATATAAGGGATATGTTATGCCCTTTATTTTATTTATGACGAGGAGGAAAAGTCATGACTAACGTTATTTTTATCGAAGTATTATCTAATGGTTCTTATCGTAAAGTAGTTGAGGAAAGTATTCGTAGTGCAGAAAAGTTCTGCATGGACGCTTGCGAATATTACGAAAGCAAAGGCATTGAAACAGAAGTAAGAGTCTCTAAAAAAGATCCGCGTTTCTGCGGAGTATTTTCTTATAAAAACGATAAGCTAATGGCCGTTGCTGGTCCAGAAAAGAATGAGTTTTTCTGGTCTAAACATACGACCATAAAAAAAGAAGTTACTGAAGCCAATGGAGAATTTATTAGACCAGAAGGTCAAAATAAGAACTTTTATGCTGTTATCAGCAAAGAGTTTACTGGATTTGTCCTCAAATGGACTCGATGCAAAGAGCTTACTAATGGCAAAAGTGCCAAATATAAAGGTTTCAATGGCTTAGAGGAAGCTAAAACATGGATGAAAGAGAATCATGCTCCATCCAAAACTTTTGAAGGCTATACAGATTTAAAACAAATTAAATAATCCTTATAGCCACTTGTCCGAAATGACGTTAAACTATTTTTAATTGTTTTTCATAGAGGAGGAATAAAAATGAAAAACTTATTAAATGTATTAAATAAAGTTGCAGAAGTTAAAAAGGCGCAAGAATATGATGCAAAAATTGCTCAGTGCCGCAGAGGTATGCTTAAGTCGAAAGACTTTAAGAAGTATGCTTTCATGGCATTTGATCAGATGGATATCTCGAAGAATGATCCGCTCCATAATATTAACTCTATTGAAGGTAAGGTATCAGTACCTATACCAACATTTAAGTTTTATGTTGATCAAAAAGATAATATCTATGCAAACATAGAACTTTCCCGTATTTCTGTTGTAGGCATGTTCATAGAAGAACATGTTAAACAGATGCCTGTAAAGACAGGCAAGATCTCCTTAAAAGCAGAGATAGAGTGGGACGCTGAGCAAACATCTCTAGTGGATACTCTGCCTGGAGTATTCGCTATAGATGTTGGTGATATTATTCAGTCTAAAGGAGGCGTGTATGCTGAAGAAGCTCTTAGTAGAGTTCAGGCATATAAAGAATTCATGCCTGAAACTGGATGCAAGTTCATCAACACGTCTTCTAGCTCTGCTCGACAAGGTAAGTCCAATTGGGCTTCCATGCCTTATGCGGATACGTATCTTGAGAGATGCTTCCAAATTGTTGGTGGCATCGATGAAGAAGGCGTGGACCTAACTCCAGGCAAAGCACAGAAGTTGGCAACTCGTGCTGGTCATAGCCAAGTAGATGGCAAACGTTTGTTTGTCGATTTAGATAAATATTGTTTCGTTGTAAAAAGAGCCTTCGATAAGCAGGACTCTTTTGATGGGATGGTGTGGCACAACCATGATTGGTTTTGCCGCGAATACGGCTTACCATCCCAAGAAGTAAATAGCTACCATCAAGGACGGTTAATGAACTGTTCTAAGGATGGCAGTTATCCTGTGTCAGAGGAAACTTTGACAGAGGAAAAAGAATTCATTAAGCTTATCGAGAATGTAAAGTATTGTGATGAACCGATGGAAATTAATACATCGGAGAAACAATACACAGCCTGGGTAGTAGGAAATCCAGATGGAAAATGCATTTCCATCTTGGATCTTAATGCATGGAAAATATCTCCACGTATTAAGTTAAATAATGATGCTCGTGTGTTGATTGTGATGAAATTCAATCACACAACAAGAGCTCGTATTGGCGCTCAAGGTGGCCAATACGCTGCTCTTGACGAGGTGAAAAGAAATTTACTGTAGGAGGTAAAGATGAAAGAGGTTAAAAGTTTTAAAGTTAAAACTGCATTTGAAAATGCAATTCAAAATGCTGTTATTAACACTATTCATGAAAGCTTTGAAGGAAGCTTTGATGGAGCAATTCAAGACAAGTTACTATTCGTAAATGGTAACAGATTGTTTACCGATAAAAAAGTGGCATATCAAAAGATATCATCTGCTGCAAAGAATGTGACTAAGAAAACAAGAGATCTTAAGGGGTCTCTTGCTAAAGAGTCTCGTCTGTTGGTTGGCGTAGTAGACTCCTTCAGAGAGTACATCGATGGTGGTGTGCTTGAAGAAGGACAAGCGATAATTCACAATTCTTTATATAACAAAATGAAGAAGTATGCAAATGAAGACAAAACTGTTGATTTTGCAGCTCTTCGCTCTCCTACATGTGGAGAGTTCTATAAAGGCAAGTTGTTATCAGTCAATATGATGATTAATAATCTTACTGAAAAGAAAGATGAAATCATCACTAAAATGATTGCAGAGCTTAAAGAAAAACTTGCTGAAAATGGCAAAGAATTAACAGGTGAACAGATTGCTCATATCTGTGAACGCAGATTCTATCATTGCATTGAAAAACTTACAATGCTGGACATTAACTGTGTAATGGTGACAGGTTCAGAATACTTTAAATCATGTACAGGTGGCTCTGACTTTGATACAGATAAATTCTGTATCTTTGTCGGTCCAGATTTAGTGTTCTTTGAGAATCGCCAAAACTTCTCAGTTGCTATTCCAGCTGAGATGGGTGAAGGCGAACTCATCAGCTTTAAAGGTCGTCATGACATGTTGAATAAAACATTCCATATGTTGTTGAAATTAACGACTACAACAGTTGATGAGCAAATGATGTTGCAATCTAGAATAGTAGCTTTCATTAGTTCTATTCTTGAAGGCAAGGAAGAATCTGCTCTAGCAATGGACAAAGTTCGTAAAAATCTTGAAGGAGTTCAAGAAGAACATACTAATAAAAAGTACGTTCGTTTGTTCTCTGATGATCAAGATATTGAAGAAGGTGTTTTAAGTAATGCATTCTTCAAGCAAATGTTTAAGACTTTCGTTGACTCCGATAGAAGCAATGAAAGTATCTTGAACTATTTATTGGACTGCGTTCATATCGGTGCAGCTGTTGGTGGCATGACTATCGACATGGCTAAAACAGCGCTCGATTTGTTTAGTCCATTCATTGGGTTTATGGATGGTATTTCTCAAAAGAGAAGATCCAATCCAAGTTTAGTATCTTTTATCAAAAATGAAGGTTTGTTTGTATTCGCAACCGAAAGCGAAGAAAAGGAGTTCAAAAATGAAAGACGTAAAAACAACAAAAAATAATGAAGAAAAAATTGTCATTCGTGATGCAATGGATGACGTGATGGATAGTGTTATGAATACATCCTGTGAATACTTGAAAGAGTACATCGCAGAACTTGGACTATCTTATGATAGCCCATTTGACGAGGAAAATAAAAAGTCTAAGTCTATTATCGATGTCATCAACATGACACTCACTGACTGCAAAAATGCAGACAGTGTGTTAGATGACTCTTACAAGGCAGAGTCTCCATTCTCTGCTGTTTTGCCATACGCACAAAATATGTTGCGTATGTTGTATGCAGAAGAGTCTGCTCTTGCATATGAAGTATCCAAAATCAATGGATTAAACTACGCTGAAGTAGTGTTTCCATACGATGCATTATATGAAGAAGTGTGCCAACATGAGGCACCAGAAACTTTAGTGAAATTTCACGAAGTTTGTGGTCGCAAAAATGGATGGAGAGCATTCTTCAACTATGGCTCCTTCATCGATGGAGAATATACTCGTGGTGACGTAATTAATTTTGTTGATGGTGTATCCGAAGATGAAAATCTTTATACACACAAAAGTGTTAATGGCGAATACGAACTGTTCATCAAGAACGGTATCGTATTCATAGTCCAACATATCATGGATACAGAAGAATGTCCTGGTGAAATGGATGGTAAATTTTTCTTAAGATCTGGAAGCAATTATAATTTTACAAAAATTATAAATAAATTCCAAAAATTAGAACAAGAAGGAGTTGAGATTAAAGATAAGCTCGAATTCCTTATTGGTTCTGAAGCTAGAAAAAGAGGCGCTGTCAATCTTAAAGGCGAATTAGTTTCCGGAGATGGCATTTATGCTATTAGCCGCAAAGGCAAATTCAACGGCAAAACTGTTAAGATTTGTGACGTTGATGAAGTCACAACTGATAGCGTTAAGGGCAACAAAGATGCTATGAATTACAGAAAGCTGTTCACTGGTAAAATTGTAGTAGACAAAGTATTGTTCACTACAATCAAAAGCGGCGGATCCGATATTAATAGTTCTGTACTATTGTGTCGTAAAGCATAGGATCCCCCTTCGGGGCCCGTTAGGGATTACGGGAGAAAATATCAAACATTTCTCCTGTGCCCTTAACGGTTGTTTTTCTTTTTTTTATTTTTTATGGGGCGTGAGTTATGCTATCTAAAGATAGTAGGGCTCCGCCCCGAAATTATTTATGAGGGAAATTCTCTCTCATTACACTTATATTCATGGCGACCGTTTCCATGTAAAAATACCGGCAGAGGAGAATATCATGAATACTGTAGTTAATACTTTAGGATTAGGATTAGCGTTAAATAATAGAGGCATTTACCGCGCCACTATTATTAATACTATCGATAATGGCATCGGCCTCGATATCGAGTTTAAACGTCCTAATCAATATTATCCAGGGAGCATTGCTTCCTGGGTATTAGGAGAAGACATTTCTCCAGAAGAAAGTCGTGTACTAGTTGCACGTGCTTCTAAGATGCCACGTAAACGTATGGCATTAAAAGCTACTACTATTAAGTAGTATGTAATCGTATTTAGTTATGGATTATTATATCTGTAGCTAAATACGATTTTTTTAAATAAAGAACGGTGACAGTCGCCCGCACACGGGACCATATTTGACTTCCGACGCTCATGATATTGGGGTGTGGCCCGCATCATTTCGTCTCTGGTCGTCAAATATTCGACTGTCACCTTATTCTGGATTACGGCGTAGTACTGTATATAATATTTATCTAAACTTTCTTTTTTTATTTAATGTATTTAATCCGGCGGTATCAGTTTACTAGTGTGACTTTTAGCCTCCGGCTCGAAATTTTCTTTGAGGGAATTTTTCTCTCAGTACTTTATTCTTATGAGGAGGAAAAATCATGAGATATATATTTTTCGGTGAGTTATATAAAGATACAATTATCGAAGCTAATTCTTATAAAGAGGCTTACGATAAAATAATTAATGAATTTTATACTGATTGTGTTTGTGCTGGTTGTATGACACAAACTTCCGGTATAGAATTCGTGGAAATTTCGGCGTGGGCCGAGATATGGGACGAAGAAGAAGAGAGTTTCTTCTCTTATGAAAGACGTCCTATGTTTATATGTGAAGAGGAAGATTATAAAAAGCTTCCTCAGTCGTTTGTTGATTTATTTAAATAAGGAGCCACTCCGTGGCGAAATCTTCTTTGAGGGGCTTTCCCTCTCATCTCAATTCAATACGTGGTCATAAGGAGGAAATTAAAATGATTACTATGGTTTACAATTATACTTTATTATTGGCTAACGGCCAATATGTGTCTATTTTATCTGATGACACTGTATATGGTGTCTTATCTGAGCATCCAGGTGCTCAATTTATTTCTCGTAACGAATATGGTTACAGAACTGTAACTGCAGATTAATTATTAATGGGCGTTAGATAAATGAATATTTAGCGCCCGCATCATTTATTATTTAAGGAGGATATTCTAATGTCTACAGTTAAAAATTATTTCAATACTTGGTATCAAATTAGTCCTTGGTCCTACCGTTTATTCTTTTTCGCTTTAGGCTATATGGTTACCGACTTGGCAGTAAAAATTACGAGGAAGTAATCATGATAAATGAAGCTATTTCTGGTCTTAATAAAGCCAGAGAAAATTCTGCTAGCGTCTACAAAATGCTGGCATACCAATTAGGATTTGTGGTGAGTTTTACGGCCACAATCTTGGTTTTAATTAATTGTTAATTCAGAAGGGGAGGCATCATCGCATCTGCTTTCCCCTTCTTCTTTTTTTCGCGTAATTTACGGCTTAGTACGATACGACATTCGGGCGCCTCCGGCTCGAAATTTTCTTTGCGGGTCTTGTTATTTTGATAAATGACATAGTCTTGAGTTCCTAAAAAACCTCTTTCTGAACTCCTATATACAAACAATCCTATTCATTCAGGACTGTGTCATTTATCCAGGTAACAATATCTGGTTCTCCTCCTCTCTACTACATATAACTGTCGTCGGTGAAAACTAGACGACGGCAGTATCGAGTATATTAATATATATTATATATTAGTATATTGGATACTGTCTTAAAGGGAGGCAGTAATTTAAATAATATTTTGGGATACTCGGCCCTCATCGAGTAGAAAAGGAGCTTATCATGGCTAAAAAATCTATTATCATCACAGCATGTCTTTGCGGTACAAAATTAGGTGGCTTTGCTTTGAGCTATCAAGCTTGGGGCAAAGAATATACAACAAAACTTGCTAAACGTGATGGTCAGTTCGTACCTGTCGCAGTATTGCATACTAGCGATATGGTAAACACATTTGTTGGTCGTCGTGACGAATATGAAAACATGACTGTTCAACTAGTATTGCCTGACTCTGTAGCTATTAAGACATTCCAATTAATGGGTCTATTGGCTAAAGGTAATTCTGCAGAAGAAAGTGCAGAATTGGCGACTTCTGAGTATGACACTCCAGAGCATACTCAAGCTTATGCAGTATTAGCAGAAGCATTGGAAGCTAGTAAAGAAGCTGGTATCCAACTTCGAGTAACTCGTCAAAGCGAGTTATCTGGCTTTAACATTGTAGTGCCTGAAGACGTAGTAGTCGAAGAAGGCCAAATGTTAGTGTTCAAAAATGGTGTTACAGAAGATGGCATCAAATTTGAAAATGGTATGGAAGGTAATTACAGCTATCCAGTAGCTGTTCGCCGTGACGGCACTTTCTATGCTAAACGTCCTGAAACAGCATCTAGCCGTGCAACTAATGCATTGGTTAACAAGACTTTTAATTTGGTTAGAGAAATTCCTAACAAAAAAGTCGACAGTGCTGACGGCGTATTCTAATTTAAAGGGGGCCACTTGGCTCCCTTATTTTTATTTAAATAAGGAGGAACCATAGAATGGCAACTTTTAAAATTGTTAACAGTAATAAATCTATTCTTAACTATATCAATGAAAAAGCTACAGAAGAATTTAATGCTTCTGTAGCTATCGATGAAGAAAATAATGCTATTACAGTAGAATGTGCAGACGATGTCGTAGAAGACATCTTGTCTGCATATAAGATGGCAAAATTTAAAGCAACTACCGGTGGATTAGTTAACTGGGGTGGCAAAAAGATTGGTACTGTAGCTGGCGTCGCAAAAGACGCTGGTATCGGCGGTATCAAGATTGTTAGTAAGGGCTTGTTTGGTGGCCTTAAAAAGGTTGCTGAATTAGGCATTGGCGGAACATCCGTCATTGTCGATGAAGCAAAAGCTAGTTGGGGCGAATTGACTAAGTCTGATGAAATTCGTTCTATCAAAAAGAGCTTTGGTTCTACTGGTAACAATAGCGATGATATCGTTATGGTTACTGGTGAACAACAAACTGAAACTCAAGGTTAATTAAAAGAGTTTAGATAATGGAAGCACACGGGAGTGGGTCGCATCTGTTATCTAAACTCTTATTTTTTTATTTAAATAAAATATAATAGTTTTGGTCTGGAGTATTAATGGCTCCCGACTAAAGCTATATTTTTTTGATGCGGTGTCCTGTATATAGAATTCCGAATTTATTTAATATACATATATGTATTGGAGTATGCTTTTAATCCAGTAGATATATGTATACTAAAATTATTTTTTTTGATTTAATATGTGGCATATGCCATATATTTAATTGGGTGGCTATGATTACTTATAGCGAGCGTTTATTACGCCTTGGTAAAGCCACACGAGCGCTCTGTTTGAGCGAGCGAATTAAGCTTTTGTTGTAGATCAGGCCGAGCGCAAGCGAGGCCGGTGTTAATAGTTCTCTGCTATCTCTCTTTCAAGAGAGTAGGTAATTTATTTTATTTATTTAACAAGGCGAGCGTAAGCGAGCCGTATTACTATTCTTTGTTATCTTTCTTCTTAAGAAAGTAAGTATGTGTTTATTATTATATAGTAATTCTCTGTTTACTCTCTTCTTAAGAGAGTAAGTGTTTATTTATTATATTTGTTTGGAGCGAGCGAAGCGAGCGTATAGTATTCTTTGTTATCTTTCTTTCTAAGAAAGTAAGTATGTATATTATTATATATATTATATATTAATAATAAGCGAGCGTTAGCGAGCGTATATATTTAGTATATAGTATATTAAGTTCTCTTGTTATCTTCTCTTCTTAAGAGAAGTAAGTTATAAGTATTAAGCTTTTAGCTTAAAGCTTTAGCGTCGATCCGAAGGATATAGATAGGTTAGATAAAGAAGCGAAGAGGGAGCGGGAGCGACTGATTAAAGCGACTGCCTTAAGCTATCTATATGTATAGTATAAGGAAGCCGAACGAAGTGAGGCCGTATAGCAAACGTTCTTATACAGCAAACACAGTGAAGCTGTCAGTAAGAGACGAGCGTCAGCGAGGAACGTAGTGAGCGGTATACTATGGCGAATACTATATAAAAGCGAAATTCTGGGCTGAAAAATTTGAAATTGAGGCTTGGGAAATTTCGAATATTTTTCGCCCCCGATATCTATCTTGTATTACTTTATCTAAAAGTAATGTTAGTTAAGATTATTATATATGTACATATAATAAGATTATATTAGTTAGTTATATCATTAAGGACACTACTATTAGTTATTCAATTAGGTGAATAGTAGTGATTAGAATTGAATTTAAATAATTTAATTATTTTGAGCCGCCGGTTATTTCCGCTAGGAATAAATGTTCTGAAACTCCATCGGAGCGAAGGTTATTTCAGGTGGCGAATCCCTTTTGATTCTTTTTAAATTATATTAATAAAAAAAGAATGTCTTGATCCAGTCCAGAGAAAGATAGCGCAGCGAAGTTGGCTGGTTGTATTAGCGTAGCGTACATACAATTTTCTGTGTTATAGTTCGTGACGAAGGCTCTGCTTATTATAATTAATTAATTTATAATTATTATTAGGATACATTAATTATATTATAATAATCATTCCAAGTTGTTAGAGTTTGAAAGCTCTAACCAGTTAGCTGGAATTTATTGCTCTGGTTCCGGCGTTATACTGTTTCCTCTTTTACTAGGTTGTCCTGGATAGAGAGAATGGACACCGAATATTTTAGGCGAGTGGTTTTTTAATATCATTAAAATAAATTATATATATTTAAATAATTAAATTATATAATAGCGACGCTTATTTAAATCTTTTATTTAAATAATATTAGAATAATAATTATATATATTATAATTAAGTAGTACCGAGGGCTAAGGCCCGAATACGTTAAACGGTTGTTCGTGTACGATCCTCTGCGAGTTGTTTATCTTCACAGCAGACGAGCGAATGCGAAGGAGTTTGGAGCATTTATAAAATGGGCCAACTTTGTTTATGCTTAATAATGAAAAAATCCTGGCCGTTAGGTCAGGATGCTTAGGTTGTGGGAGTAGTGAACTTCGTTCACTAGTATATTACCGTGCACAAGTGCACGGCGGGTTAATTAATTTTAATTAATTATAAAAAAATATCCCGTACATATTTTATATGCCGGGATTGGATTTAAGTGAGTTTCAAGCGGTGAACTGTCGTTCACCGGTATATTACATGTTAAGTTAGCTCGGTGCGGTAAAAAAATAAAATAATTTTTTTTATTTTAATTGTGTTTATTATATTATATATATAGAATAGAAAAGGCCCTGCTGAATTTATTTCAGAGGGCCGTATTATATATTTATTATATTAAAAATTGCGGAGCGGTGTAACTTGTTACACCGGTATATTACATTTAATATATATTTACCGCGGTAAGAAATTAAAAATAATTATTTATACATTATTTTTGTATAATAGAAATGCCGGGTATTTTTTAGTGTTTTTTTATCAAAAAATTATGATTTCAAAAATGTAGATTTTATAAGGACTTTTTAATGTCTGGTTATTAATTTGGTATATACTAGTATATATAAGGATAACCTAAAGCGATTATACATTTATCGTATAATTATTAAGTATAGGCTATTTTCCAAATAACCGTCACCTGATTGAGCCAATTCTTATGTGTTAAGAGAGGACTTGGCGCCTCGTATATAGACTGATAATTATTATTTAAATATATATAATATTACAATAATAAGGCTGTCTATATAATACTATAACACAGATATACGCCTTTTAAATAATAGAGTTTTAGAGGCACCGCCTTTAATTGCAACGCATACTTTTATATTGGGTTTGCTATATATAATATATATATAATATAATAAATAAAAAAATAATAAAGCCCGCTGTCGCCTCACGAGCGCCCCGACGATCTCATCTTATAAGTGTAGTATTGCTTATAGGGTGGGGGAGGAGGGTGTGAAACACTTTGCAAACCTCTTCTATTGGCTATTTTTTGCTAATTTTTAATTTTAGACCATATTTAAACACTTTAAGTATTATATTCTACAAACACAATCTAGTATCTTATAAAGTAATAGCTCGGCTTATCAGCCGATCAATTACGCTAGTACATATTATTATATTATAATTATTATATTAATCATTAGTAGTATAATATTAATAATAGTAAGTTATATTATATATTATTATATAATCATTTATAATTATTTATAGCCATATTATAATAGTAGTAAGTTATATATGTTATATTAGTATAAGTATTATAATAATATATAAAGAGTTAAATAAAGAATAATTTAATTGCGGCCCGATTTTATTATTTTAAATTCAAACTTGGCAGTATACAATATTTTATTTATAATTATAGTATGTGCACTATTTAGATTATTATATCTATATTATTAACGTCAAAGGAGAAATTAAAATGAGACAAATTTATACGACAGAAAATTTCGATAAAAATAAGTATAACGATGTTTATAACATGTCGACAAAAATTAATAAATGTGCTATTAATACTACTTTCGTAATACTTGGTAGCTTGGCTATTAGTCTTAGCGATATAACACATATTGAATTTGACGACAATAAAGAATATCAATTATCGATATACGTTCCTTATGAAAGAAACAATAAAAACATTTATTCTATTAATAATATTAAAATTGAAGATTTTGAAGAATCTGAAGAAATTAAAAAAGAATGGTTCAATTTTATTGGCGATATATTTTGTGGAGCTTTTGCCGAGAAAGGAGAATTAAAATGAAAAACTACGATCACGTTATTAAAAACAAAATGTTGCCTAGTGGCAAATTAATTTCCGATTACGAAATTATGACCGGTAAGAATATAAGCGAAGAAGAATTTTCTTATATCGATGAAATCGGTATTCTGCCAATGGCACCTAAAGATCAATGGATTATTCCTAAAGGATTTATTGTCGATTTAGATGGTCAAGTTAAGAAAGAAGCATAAAATTATGGTACTAGAATTCTTAAGCGAAGCCGATGCGATTTCGGCGTTTACTTTTAACGATAAAGATATTTTTAAAAGAATCAGAAAACATCCATTATTTATTGATATAGAAATACATAGGAATCCTAATGAGAAAATAATTATGGTTATTTACGATTCTGGATTATACGAACAATGTGTTGCACGCCACGTAACTATAAAACAATATAAGAATTATATACGATTAATTCCAGAAGAATCTAAATATAAATGGATTATAGGAGAACTTGTCGATTTATTTATTCCTAATATAAAATATAATATTATTGTTAAATAATGGTTAAATAATGAAAGGGGTGGCGAGCGATAGCGAGCGATTATCTATATAAAGACAACAACTGTGAAATATCTTTATCTTAAATGGATAAAACATGGAAAAGAGAAGAATATTTTATTAAAAGTTTTTGTCTGTCTTTAAAATTTGAATCTGATATAAATAATTATTTATTTGCTCACGCAATGTATTATAATAAAAAGAAGACTATTGCCGTCGAATATAATCTTAATATGCCTGTTCCAAGAGAAATAGAAGAATCGATAAGCAGAATGAGATATACAACGAGTGCGGTCGAGCAATTGTATACATATCTCTGGAACGATATTAAAAAGAAAGATTATATAAAATTTAAATAATATGGAAGATAAAAAATATGTATTGGTCGCCTATTATTATGACGACAATAATGAATTTTGTTATAGCATTTCACCCAATATGTATAATCTTAATATTCAGCTACAATATGCTTATTATCGATATAGATTAGCTAATGGTGAATATAATGTTGCCGTAATGGAGGCCAGCGAATTGTACTATGTAGAACAGGCAGAGGCCGCATATGACAATCATCATTATTATGCTAACGAAACACAAAAAGCGATCGAAGGATATGATATAATGGAATGGATGAAAGATTATAAGAAAGGAAGAAGCAACAGTGAAAAATATTAAATATTATATCTTAGCATATAGTATGCTTATATATTTATTTTTAGAGAAATATATAACACTACTATATTTATTATTTAAAGTTCATTTTGTCGACAACAACAGATATTACGATTGTGTATTCTGTGGTGATGGTAAAAAACAGTATGAATTTAATCCCGATAAAAAATCACCCAATACTCAGATTACTCAATTTTGTCGATTCGGCCATAAAGATGCCATATTTAGAGTCGATATTTGTATGACAAATAAATATATTCTAATTCATATGTATAAGCTTGCCGATCTTTTATTTAAAAAGAATGGCTACGAAGATACTTTAAGTCGATATATATTCTCTAAAAGAGATTATCGAGGCGAAAAATCTGGTGAAAAATTAGAAGAATTGGCGATAAAAAATCTTCAATATTATTTCGAAAAGAAAAATGCTATCGTTTATACAAAACAATTTAATAGCGATAGCGGACGATCTTCAAGGTTCTTATATAGAAATACAGTGTTATATAGAAAAGAATGGTGGGATTAATTATGGATAAAGTTATCAATTGGTTATTTTATTTAACACTTGTCAGTGTTTTAATAATTAGTATGCATTATTTTGGTATGAATTTATGGAATATACAGTTATTATAATTAGTACAATTATATTATCTATATTATGGTTAATAGCTTTAATTTATATAATTATACATTGGGATGATGTATTATAAACAGGAAGGAAGATAATTATGAAACAATATATCGTAAAACAAGTAGATAAAAATATTATTAACGCAGTTGGCGAAACTTGTTTCATTGTATTTGCCGATAATTTTATCGAAGCAATTAAACATACTTATAATGCTTTAATCGAGATGGGTATTTTTGTTGATTACACTTGTCTTGATTTCGGAAAACAGTTCGGATTTCTTTCTGAAGATGAAGTATATTCAGAATCTAGCAAGAAGGGATATATTATTGTTATCTATGAAGATATAAAAGAATTCGGCCATTTTGTCGTGGAGGAAAAATAAATGTTTATTTGTGACGAAATTATTAATAAATTAGAAGAATTATCTTTAACGGTTCAAGATATTGAGTTCATCTCGATGAAAGTTGAAAAAGATACTGATCAGTATACTATTTTTACGTGGGAAGAATTTCAATCTGAATATCCACGTTTCTTTTACGATAATGGATTAGGTTCACAAGAAATTAATCCAACATTAACTATCTATACTAAAGATTATATCTTTTATCGTCGTGAATATGACGGTGGAGAATGGTTTGAATCTGTTCCGACAAAAAAGAATATCTTAAGTCAAGAAAGAATTAAAGCTGACAAGAATATTATTCATGCCGACACTTATTATGGCAGAAATAATCATTGTTGGAATGAAGGATATGACTATGACTTATAAAAACATGAAGAAGATCGACGAAATTCTTGGCAATATCGACTGTATAATTACCGATAGAAATCAATCTTTTGAAGATTTGGCTTTTATTAATGATAAATTTGAATACGATCGTCATAAAAAAGAATTAGTTATTGAATTTAAAGATAAGAAAATTATCTACAAAGACGGCATTTTATTTAAATTAAATATGTTTTACCAAATGCTATATAATTTAGATTCTGACGACTTCGATTCTGATTTACAAATGCTTGATTGCTTCTTACGAAACTTCGATTATAAATTTGATTATAAAGATCTTAGCCAAGAAGTAAAAGATGTTATTCCCGTTCGGAAAGAATATGGAGTATACACTAAAGAAAATGATTATAGCGTAATGGAGCTAGAATATTATTTTAAGGAAATTCATTATCTATTAAAAGATTTAGATAATTCACAATGTAAGGACTATGTGTCGTTATCATACAGCTGATAGTAAAATCA
>ERZ772932.445-NODE-445-length-22888-cov-10.274778_pt1 | contig 22888 bp, 18 predicted proteins | sample MGYA00511684_ERZ772932 | MGnify/ENA primary metagenome ERZ772932 (study PRJEB29015, sample SAMEA2738078) | human oral metagenome | biome: human oral; feature: human-associated habitat; material: saliva | place: China | collected 2210 ...
TCGGCAGCTTGATCGCGTTCCACGCGGCCCGGGCCAGAGTGGCCCCGTCCACCGGGACTCGAGGTGGCTGCTGGCCGGCCGGTACGAACACCGTCTGGGGATTGTTCTTCATGAAGTTGTACATGATCCACCCGAAGGTCTCGCCGTCGGCCGCCCGTTCCTTCTTGCAGTCGGCGTGATACCAGCTACCGTCCTCCTGGCCGTGCTTCTTCCAGTCAGGAAAGTCCCTGGCGCCGACGTAGTCAGCGCGTTTCTTCTTCTCCGGGTTGCCCTGTGACTCCTTGTACCAGTCCTCCATGTGCTTGGCCACAGCGTGCCCTGGGATGGGATGGGCGTAGAAGCACACCGGCTGCACGGTGGTGGTGGCCTGCGTGGACCAGGACTCGCCACCGCCACCGTAACCGCCCCCGCCCCCGGGTGCCGCCGATTCTGACTTCACCGAGATCTGCACCTCGTACCCCGTGTCCTCAGACCCCGACACCGACGGCGTCACACCGCCGCTAGCGCCACTATCGTCGTCAGTATCATAGGCGTTTGCTGGGCTAACAGAAGTGAGTGTGCCGGCACTGGCAAGCGACACGGCCACCATGAGCTTGAAGAGATGTTTTTTCAGCAAATGTCCTTGCCCTTCTTCTCAAACGAAGCAACCTTCCAGGCACCGTCCGTCAGTTTCACTGAAACGAGATCGGAATAGGTGTGTAGTCCATGAGAACGTGGGATCTCCTCTCCGGACGATGTCACTCTTTTGATCTGAGTCTGATCCGCGCACACGTCGATGATGGCCTCGCTGTCCGACTGCATCTCCACGGACGTAACCGTCATCCGCGCGGTCCCGACCTCATGCTCCCCCGCATCCTGGGCCTTCTTGTAGTTCTTGCGGTAGCTTTCCAAGGCCGTACCGGTTGTGGAGGCTTCGACGGCGGACAGGTCGCCGTCCATCTTCCGGTATGCCTCCCACGTCGCCCTGTCGTAGGCGAAGAATCCCTGGAGTGCTTGGGTCTGGGTGGCGTCCAGTCCCTGGGGGACGAAGTCCACGTAGTAGCCGATGGACTCGTCAGTCAGCTTCTGAGCATCCAGAGTCGTCGGTGCCGCCGAGGCTTTCGAGGACGCCCCACCCGAGGCGAGCGCAGGCGCCGTCGAGCCGCCGCCGGTGCCCGCGGTGTTGAGGGGCGGGATCGTGCCTCCACCTTTCGGGTTGCTCGATGAGCACCCCACCAGGGCCAGCGAGCCGACCAGCACGCTCGTCCCCAGGGCGCTGGCAACACGACGACCAGACAGGCGAGCAAGGGAACGGGTCATGAGGGAGCACCTCCACGATCAGGCCGAGCACAATCCCCCGGCACAGCAGGAACCCTCTGACCCTACCCGCCAGATCACAACCAAGTCACGGCAGTCCGACGAAGGCCACATCCCTGCTCTCCGACGGTGCAGACGTCAACGGCTACCGCCTCTGGCTGATGACGCTTCCACTGTCGGAGGCGCTCCAACCCAGAGTCGCAGGAAGGTGCGTTCGTGGGTGGGCTCAGGGTGTTGGCGGCGACGTCGGTGTCGCCGTGACGCTGCCTGATGCCGGCGACGGCTGCGCCGGCGCGATCAGCTGGTCGGGGTCGATGCGGGCGTCGGCGCGGTGGAGCGCCTTGTTCAGCAGCCCGACGGCGTCTTGCGGACTGGTCTTGCTCTCGGTTGCGGCGGTACGAATCATGAGGATGCCCTGCTGGTCTCCGCGTCTCACAGGTGCGTAGACCATGTCCACGACGACGACGCTGGCTCGTGTGGTGGCCCGCTGCCTCAAACCGAAGGCGCCCTTGGGCAGGGAGCCCGGTTCTAGCGTCGACATCGACACGCTCACTCGCTCCCCGGGTGCAGGTGCGGGCCTGTCGGGCCAGGGGCGATTCTCAGTCGTCTCTACACCGTCGCAGGCTATGACGTCCGCTTGCAGAGCACGAACACGTCCACCCTTGTCGCTCTCTATGAGATTGAAGATCAGTGCCTGGGTAACGGACATCCCATCACCCTCAAGGCGTTCGACACTCAACTGAGTCTCAGGATCCGATGACAACGACAGATTGAGGTCATCATCCGCGGCGGGGCAATTACTCTGGTATCCCGAGATATTCGACCACTTCACGTCAGTGGCCCCAGGGACGTCCTCACGAGTCAACATGACTGACCGTAATGGCGCGACCTTCTTAGGGGGCACCTCTCCGCCGACAACCACCGAGCACGACACATTCAGAAACATCATAGCGACACTCGCAACGACAAAGCACCGAGACCGACGCTTCATGAGAACCTGACCTTAAGCTCGAGTGTTGACTGTTGAGGTGATGCAAGTGGGGTGAAAGGATCGCGCTTCCCGATCATACTCCGCGGAATCATGACACCACCCAGAGGCCGCCTGGACTCACGTGTGCAGCGTGGATGGTCAGCGCGGGGACGGGGGACGTCGCCGCGATCGCGGCTTCTGCATGCCCCCTACTTCATTGCATTCCGGGACTGGCCTGAGCCCCTAGTCTCATCCTCTGAGCCGTCACCTGTGGGGCGGTAGGGGGTGGTGCGGTGGGGCCGCTACAGCCCTGACTCCGATTCAGGTGCAGATGGGGACGGTTCGCCTCCTGGCGCCTCTGGTGAGGTCGATGCCGTAGCTGTCCCGTCGGGGAACGCTGGTGTCAGGTCCGCCCCAAGGCCGGGTACCGGCTCGCCCTGACAGACCCAAGGCACCATCGACAGTGCCAAGTTACGAAGATTGACGTCAAGGTTGTCTCCTAGTTCTTGTCACGGGTAGAAGGAGACGAGGATGAAGGAGTTGCCGCATGTGATGATTGAGCTACCCCCACCGTCATCTCCGAGGAAAACCTCGCCTTTAGCGCCCACGACTCCCGCGACGGGGAACGTGCTACTGGGCTGCGAGGCTCGATAGGCGCTTGACAGCTCGTGGACGTCCTCCCCCTTCAGATTCTCGCCATAGTGAGAATAAAAAACCATCAAATGCTTATCGTTACGGCCAGAGCATTGAACGTTCGTCACGACATCGGAATTGCGTCGCAGAGACTCAGATGGGCGAAAAGACAAATTCTTCGCGACTGCGTCCACCGATGTCGTTGGGACTCCAGGGCATTCTGCTCCGACTTCGGACGGGGCAACGCTGCTGGGCGCAACTGCCGACTTCAGATCGCTAGATTTCGACAACGAACAGCTGGAGACCGACAGAACCATGCAGGCAAAGCATGTCAAGAGGCGGGCTATCCGAACAGACATGACAACGACTCCATTGAACTGGCTTCTTGTATTTGAGGATGTAATATCCATCGCCTGCCGAAGTAGGTGGATGGGGGTGATGCTGCTTCGCGTCGGGTGGGCTCGCAGATTGATGTCAGATGTCTCGAGGCTATGTGTGGCCGAGAGAGAGCCTGAGCCTAGAGACGCTAAATGGGTCGGGAACAGCGTGTGCTGTTCCCGACCCATTCAGGCGAGAGGGTCGCTCAGGCAATCGGCTCAACAGCGGCGAGGTGCTCGACGTTCTCACCGTTGACGTCCGCGTTGTTGTTGTAGTTGTTGGCAACGTCGGTCGCGGCGGTGGCGAACGCCTGCTCGAACGTGACGAGCTTCGGCTTGAACTCGGCCCAGGCCTCGCGGAACTTCTGAGCGTTGGAGCTCTCCCAGACGGCGTTCTGAAGGGCGGTGTCGGTCAGCTTCTGAATGTCGTCGGCCCGCTGGACGTCGTCCTTGAGGGTCTGGTAGAGGGTCTTGAGGCTATCAAGGTCTGCGGAAATCTGTGCCATGCCAGCATTCTCCTTAATGGTCGGTTCATTGAGTCACTCGAAGAATACCCGAGGGCTCTTCATGTGACTGCGACTGTGACGGCCGTCGCTTCCAGTACCTTTCCATGATCTGCATCGGATCGCAAGGGGATAACGACCCATGTGACTTTCTTCCGGATCCTGGCCGTTCACCCGGCCAGGTTGGTCACGGATAGGCTACGGTGCTGTCGCTGTCCCATCCGATTCGACTTGAGGTCTCCCCATGGCACTGTCCCAGAACGGACGCTCCTCACGGCGTCGCACGAATGACGTCGGTCAGCCTCAGCCCAGCCGCCAGGCCCGTGACTCCGGTGGTCACCTCCCCTCCGCGCCGCGCGAGCGCCGCCCGCTCCTGGCCGCCCTCGCCGTCCTGCTCATCGTCGGCGGCGCCCTGCTCGCGGGCCTGCTGGCCATGCGTCTGGATCAGCGCGTCCAGATGCTGGCCGCCAAGGACACCATCAAGGCGGGGCAGGTCATTGACAAAGAGGACCTGGTGAGCGCCTCGGTCTCCTCAGACCTCACCACCCTGGTGCGCGCGGACCAGATCGACCAGGTCATCGGCCGCACTGCCCGCGTGGAGATCTCCAAGGGCCAGCTGCTGGACACCTCCCAGCTCGCCACCAACCCGGTGCCCGGCGGGGACCTCCAGGTCGTCGGCGTCTCCGCCAACGCCGGGCGCTTCCCGGCCGGTGGCCTGCAGCCCGGCGACAAGGTCGACATCGTCGACATCGGTTCCCAGAACGTCATCGTCTCCGACGCCCAGGTGCTCGCCGCCAAGCCCTCCTCGGGTACCAGTGAGGACTGGACCTCCGGCGCCGTCATCTCCGTCCTCGTTGACAAGAAGGGCTCCGCCAAGCTCGCCAGTGCATCGGCCAACGGAACCATCGCCGTCGTCCTGACCGCGTCCGGGCAGCCGATCAAGGAGAGCTGATGCTCATCTCGATCGCCTCCGCGAAGGGGTCGCCCGGCGCCTCGACGAGCGCCCACGTGCTCGCCGCGGTCTGGCCCCGTCCGGCCGTCCTGGCCGAGCTCGACCCTGCCGGGTCCGACCTGGTCTATCGCACCCACTCCCGTGAGGGTGCGCCGCTGGACAGCGACCGGGGCGTCGTCTCCCTGGCCGCCGCCATCCGCCGCGACCCGGCCGCGCTCCTGCGCGATCACCTCACCCTCATCGAGGGCGACCTGCCCGTCCTCGTGGGCCTGTCGCGCCCCGACCAGGCCACAGCCATCGGGGCGGGCTGGTCCGGGCTGGCCACCAGCCTGCAACGCCAGGGGGACATCATCGCCGACGTCGGCCGTCTGTCTCCCGGCGCCCCGAGCCTGGGCGTGGCCATGGCCTCCGACATCACCCTGGTCGCCGTGCGACCCGGCGTGGAGAACTACGGCCACCTGCGTGAGCGCCTGTCCTGGATCGTCGCCGAGACCTCCCGCCGCTCCGAGCGGGTCCGTCTCGGTGTCCTCCTCATCGCGCCCTGGAAGGCCCGCCACGAGGCCGACGACCTCACCCGCCTGCTGCGCGGCAGCGGCCTGGAGGTCCCCGTCATCGGCGTCCTGGCCTTCGACCAGAGCGCTGCGGACTCCCTGGCGGGCCGTCGTGCCCGCCCCCTGGGCCGCACCCTGCTGGTGCGCTCGGCCAGAACCGTCGCCACCGCCCTCGCCGGCGCCGTCATCAATGGAGGTGCCGCATGAGCGTCGATCAGGGACTCGTCCGCGACATGCGCGAGGAGGTCGCCGACCTCCTCGCCCAGCAGCGCCGCGACGACGCCACCTCCGGCATCCCCCCGATGTCCCCGGAGGACGAGCGCCAGTTCGCCCGCGCCCTCATCGGCCGCGTGCTCGAGCAGCACGCCCGCGCCGAGATCGCCGCCGGCCGCAGCCCGCTCAACGCCCAGGAGGAGGAAGAGGTCTCCCAGGGCATCCACGCGGCGCTCTTCGGCGTCGGCCGCCTCCAGCCCCTGCTGGACAACAAGGATGTCGAGAACATCGACATCAACGGCTACGACAACGTCTTCATCCAGTACGCCGACGGCCGTGAGGAGCGCGGCGCCCCGGTGGCCGAGTCCGACGAGGAGCTCATCGAGCTCGTGCAGGTCCTCGGCTCCTACTCGGGCCTGGCCTCGCGCCCCTTCGACTCCGCCAACCCCCAGCTGGACCTGCGCCTGCCGGACGGCTCGCGCCTGTCCGCCGTCATGGAGGTCTGCTCGCGGCCCTCGATCTCGGTGCGACGCGCCCGCCTGGACCGGGTGGGCCTCGATGACCTGGTCCGGCTCGGATCCCTGACCCCGCGGCTGGCCGCCTTCTGCTCGGCGGCCGTGCGGGCCCGCAAGAACATCATGATCGCCGGCGCCACGAACGCCGGGAAGACCACCTTCCTGCGCGCCCTGGCCAACGAGATCCCGCCCGAGGAGCGCCTCATCACCGTCGAGCGCGCCCTGGAGCTGGGCCTGGGCGAGTTCGCGGACCTGCACCCCAACGTCGTCGCCTTCGAGGAGCGCCTGCCCAACTCCGAGGGCTCCGGCGCGATCTCCATGGCGGACCTGGTGCGACGCTCACTGCGCATGAACCCCTCGCGGGTCATCGTCGGTGAGGTCCTGGGCGACGAGATCGTCACCATGCTCAACGCCATGAGCCAGGGCAACGACGGCTCGCTGTCCACCATCCACGCGAACTCCTCCTCCGAGGTGTTCAACCGCATCGCCACCTACGCCATCCAGTCGGCCGAGCACCTGCCCCAGGACGCCACCAACCTCCTCATCGCCGGCGCCGTCGACTTCGTCATCTTCCTGACCCGGGAGAACCGCTTCTCCCAGGGCGGGGGGCTGCGCCGCTACGTCGCCTCCGTGCGCGAGGTCAACGGCGTCGACGGGCGGGTCCTGTCCAGTGAGGTCTTCGCCGACGACGGGACCGGGACCGCCCAGCCGGCCGCACCGATCTCCTGCGTCAACGACCTCATCAACGCCGGCTACGACCCGGCCGCCGCCTACCGGGGTGGTTATGCATGAACCAGGCCACCGCCACTATTGCCATCCTCGCCGGCGCACTTGTCGGCGGAGGGCTCTTCCTCCTCGTCGGGTTCTTCATGGGCGTCGACATGATGCCCGACCGCCCCGGCTCCTCGGGCTCCCTGCGCGACAGCCTCAAGGGCCTGTCCGGCCGGCTCATCGCCTGTCTCGTCGTCGGCCTGGGCGTCCTGCTGCTCACCCGCTGGATCGTCCTGGCCGTCGCCGCCGGCGTGCTGGTCATTGTGTGGCCGCTGCTCTTCGGCGGAGCCAAGCAGGAGAAGCTCGCCGCCGCCAAGATCGAGGCCCTGGCCACCTGGTCGGAATCGCTGCGGGACACCATTGCCGGCGCCGTGGGCCTGGAGCAGGCCATCCCCGCCACCGTCTACGCAGCCGCCCCGGTCCTGCGCGAGGACCTCGCCCTCCTGGCGGATCGCATGCGTGTGCGCGTCCCCCTGCCGACGGCGCTGCGCCAGTTCGCCGACGACCTCGATGACCCCACGGCGGACCTCATTGTCTCCGCCCTCATCATGAACGCCCGCCTGCGCGGGCCCGGTCTGCGTCAGCTCCTCAGCGCCCTGGCGGACACGGCCCGCTCCGAGCTCGACATGCGACAGCGCGTCTCCGCCTCCCGCGCCGGCACCCGGCGCTCGGCCCAGATCGTCGTCATCTTCTCCATCGTCGTCATGCTGGGGCTGGCCGTCTTCAACCGGAGCTTCGTGGCCCCCTACTCCAGCGTGCAGGGCCAGCTGGTGCTGGTCGTCGTTGTGGCGCTCTTCGCCGTCGGCATGCTCTGGATGCGGCGCCTGGCCGGCGTTCAGCTGCCGCGCCGCTTCCTGACCGTCTCCTCCCCGGCCGGGGGTGAGAACGCATGATCACCTGGATCCTCATCGGTGGTGCGCTCAGTGGAGCCGGCCTGTTCGCCCTCATCCTCATCCTGGCGCCCCCTGCCACTCAGCCCGCCGCAGCCCTGGCCGAGCTGGACACCCGCCGCGACGAGGGCCGTATGCGAGAGGACGTGCGTCGTCTCAACCCCTCCGAGGCGGACACCCCCGAATGGGTGGACACCCTCAGCCTGCGCATCACCTCCCTCGTGCGGCGCACCGGCGTCGACCTGTCCTCCCTGACCGGGGACCTGGCCGTCGTGGGGCGCTCCCTGGAGCGGCACATGGTGACCTCGGTCTTCCTCGGGGTGGGGGGCTTCGCCGCGCCACTGCTCGTCGTCGGCCTCATGCAGGTCATGGGGGCGCCCCTGGGGTGGTCCGTGCCCCTGCTGCTGAGTGTCGCCCTGGGGGTCGTCGGTCTGCTGCTGCCCACGCTGCGCCTGCGCAACGATGCTGAGGAGGCACGCCGGGACTTCCGCCACGTCGTCGGCTCCTACCTGGACCTTGTGGCCATGTCCCTGTCCGCGGGGCGCGGCGTCCCTGAGGCCCTCGACGCCGCCTCGAGCCTCTCCGACGACCCCGCCATGCTCCGCATCCGCGACGCTCTCGACGTGGCCCGGTTGCGCGGGGACACGCCCTGGGCGGCCCTGGGCCGGCTGGGAACCCAGCTGCGCATCGACGAGCTGCGAGACCTGTCCGCCGCCCTGGCGCTCGTGGCCGAGGACGGCGCCAAGATCCGCGAGTCCCTGGGCGCCCGGGCCTCCAGCATGCGCCGCCGCGACCTGTCCGACGCCGAGGGCAAGGCCGGGGAGAACTCCGAGTCCATGCTCGTGGCCCAGCTCGTCGTCGCCATGGGCTTCATCGTCTTCCTCGTCTACCCGGCCCTGACCGGAATCATCGGATCCGTGTGAACCCCTCAGATCCGCCTGACCGCCCTGTGAACGGAGAACCTCCACGAACCAGTTGACTGCCTTTCGACCGGTCGCTTGACTGAGAGCCTGCGACGATTCACCGTCCACACCTTCACCACCCAGTTTCTCTCAAGGAAAGGACAAAGCATGCTCAAGATGCTGTGCACACTCCAGATGCTCGCCGGCGACCTGCGCGAGCGGGTCGGCAACCGCCTGTCGGAGGAGAAGGGAGCCTCGACCGTCGAGTGGGTCATCATCACCGGCTTCCTCATCGTCCTGGCCGCCGTCGTCGGCAAGGCCATCTACAGCATGGTCAACAACGCCTCCTCCAACCTCCAGGTGCCGGACATCGGCAACGGAGGCGGCGGCGGCAACGGCAACGGGGCTCCCTGATAAGAGGATGACGATCATGCAGTCGCTGCGGAGAGGGATGACGAGGTGCTTGCGCTCGGAGGCCGGGGCCTCCAGCGTCGAGCTGCTCGTCTTCTTCCCGCTGCTCCTGCTCATCGTGCTGCTCACCGTGCAGGTCGCACTGAGCTGGTACGGCAACGAGGTGGCGACCTCCACCGCCCGAGAGGTCGCCCGCGAGGTCCGCAACGGCTCGGCCGACTCCTCCGCCATCGCTGCCGCCAAGACCGACGGAGAGGCCTACGCCCACAGGGTCGGCGGCAAGGCGCTCACCGACGTGTCGGTGGACGTCGTCGTGATCGGTAACCAGGTCAATGTCCAGGTGACGGGCAAGTCCATGGACATCATCGCCGGCTTCGCCCCCAAGGTGCGGGCCTCGGTCACCTCCGAGCGCGAGACCTTCCGGGAGGACACGTGACACGCACCCCGGCCACCACCCGGGCCGTCACCGGCGGCCGAGCCGCCCCGGTGGCAAGCGCCCGCGCCCGCCTGCGCCCAGTCGCCGGCGGCGCCGATGCCGACGAGCGGGGCAGCATGTCCGTCGAGATGATCGTCCTGGTCCCGGTGCTCCTGCTCATCGTCATGATCGCCGTCGCCGGGGGCCGCCTGGTCTCCGCCGAGGGCATGGTCCAGGCCGCCGCCCGTGACGCCGCCCGGGCCGCCTCCATCGAGCGCTCCGCCGGGGAGGCCGACGCCGCCGCCCGCCGCAGCCTGGCCGCCGCGGACACCGCCAACGCCCAGTGCTCGGGAGGAGTCGACGTCGGCGGCTTCGGCCGGGGAGGCACCGTGACCGCCACCGTCAGCTGCCGCGTCGAGCTGTCCGACCTCGGCCTGGTCTTCCTGCCCGGCGCCACCACCGTCACAGCGAGCTCCACCGCACCTGTCGACACCTGGAGGGGAACCCGATGAACCGGATCGCCACCTCTGTGCGCCACCGGCTCCGCCACGACGGCGAGCGCGGAGCCATCTCCGTCTACGCCGTCATCATCGCTGCGGTCCTCATGCTCATGGCCGGACTGTGCATCGAGGGCGGCCGAGTCCTCAACGCCCGCGCCACCCTGGCCGACCAGGCCGAGCAGGCCGCCCGCGCCGGAGCCCAGCACCTGTCCACCGACGACGTGCGCGGAGGCGCCACCGTCTCGGTGGACAGCGCCGCCGCCACCTCCGCCGCCCGCACCTACCTGGCCCAGGGCGGCCTGGCCCAGAGCTCCTCCGTCGATGTCACCGCGCGGGGGGTCGCCGTCACCGTCGAGCGCGACGTGCCCACCACGATGCTGCGACTCGTCGGCGTCACGTCCATTCATGTCACCGTCACCGGCGAGGCCCGCAACGCCGTCGGTATCTTCAAGGAGGATCAGTGAGCCGCGCCGCTCAACGAGCCCAGGCCGCCGGACCCGAACGCTTCCGTTCCCCGGCGCGCAGCACGCGCCCCCCGGTGTGGAAGTCACTCCTGGCCGCCCTCCTCCTCATACTGGTCATCATCGGCCTGCCGGTCCTGCTGCTGGCCACCGTCGGCCTTCCCCCCATCCCCACCGAGCTGGGGCTGGACACCCTCACCCAGGCGATCTCCGTGGACGCCCTCCTGGGCGTCCTCACCTGGGTGATCTGGCTGGCCTGGATGCAGTTCACCTTCTGCACCCTGGTGGAGACCGTCTCCGCCATTCGCGGCCGCAGCGTCCCCGGGCACGTCCCCTTCTCCGGCGGGGTGCAGGCCGTGGCCCGCAGGCTCGTGGCCTCCGTGCTGCTGCTGGGCGCCGTCAGCGGCCCGCTGGCCGCCGCGGCCGCCCCGGTGGTCGAGGAACCCACCCCCGCCGTCGCCGCCGCCCAGGACTCCGCCCGCGCCGCCACCCGGACCACCGACGCCTCGGGCGCCTCGATCACCTCCGGGACCGTGGCCCAGAACCCCGACGGCAGCCAGCAGATGCGCTACATGGTCGGCGGCGTCGAGATCGACCCCGCCCTCGGCTCCCAGCTCGTGGGCCAGCGCGTCTACGTGGTCCAGCCGCCCGAGGGCCGCTATCACGACAACCTCTGGGACATCGCCGAGCGCAACCTCGGCGACGGGCGCGCCTACACGCGGATCTACGACCTCAACGCCGGCCGCGTCCAGCCCGACGGCGGCTCCCTGGAGCTGGCCCGCCTCATCCAGCCCGGCTGGCTCATGGTCATGCCCGAGGAGGCCGCCTCCGTGCCCCGGGTCGAGGCCGTCCCGGTGGCTCCGGCGCCGGCCACCCCCGCCCCGGCCACTCCCAACCCGGAGGAGGCGCGCTCCGGCGGCGTCAGCATTGACCAGGGCCTGGCCTCCACCCTGCGCGACGTCCCGCCCGTCCAGATGCCGGCGGTCGGCGCGCTCCTGGCCGCCTCCCTCGTCTCGGTGCTCGTGCGCCGCCGGCGCCAGCTCTCCGGTGGGGCCTTCGACGAGGGCTCCGGCGAGCTCGAGCGGCTCCTGCGCGTGGGCGCCGACGAGCGCCGCGCCCAGCGCCTCAACGCCATCCTGCGCTCCCTGGACTCGATCCCCGGCAGCCCCCGCCCCTACGCCGTCGCCATCGACGACGACGCCTGCTACCTGCGCCTGGCTCAGGCCGTCCCCGAGGCCCCCGCCCCCTGGCGCGTCCAGGAGGAGGGCCTGACCTGGGTGATGCGCGCCGGCCGGGAGCCGGCCCCCACCCCGAACGGCTCCCTCCTGCCGGGCCTGGTGACCGTGGGCCGCATCGCCAGTGGCGCCGACATCCTCATCGACCTGGCCTTCGCCGACGGCGAGGTCGCCGTCACCGGTGACCCCGCCATGGCCGCGGAGGTCGTCACCGCCTTCGCCCTGGAGCTGTGCACCAACTCCTGGTCCCAGGATGCCGTCGTCGTGGGCGCCGGCCTGCCGACCGCGCTGCGCGAGGTGGCCGGCGGTCGCATCCAGTCGCCGGAGGCCCTCCTGGCCAGTGACCCGCTGCCGGGCCGGGCCGACGTCATCACCGGCCGTCGCCCCGGGGCGGCCACCACCTTCGTCCTCGTGGGCAACGGTGAGGCCACGCCGAGCCTGCCGCCCGGCGGCGACTACGCCGTCGTGCGCGCCGGCGGTGACGGCCGGGCGCGCTGGACCATTGACGTCGACGCCTCCGGCACCGCCCGCATCGACCAGCTGGGCATCGCGGTGCGGGCCACGCGCGCCACCGAGAACGAGGTCCTGGGACTGGCGCACCTCTTCGGCCCGACCCAGGTGACCGACGACGGCACGCGCCCGCCGATCCCCGACCCGCCCACGCCGCCGATGATGACCGCGGCCCTGCGCACCGCCGACGTGCGCATCCAGGTGCTGGGGCAGACGCTCGTGGAGGCCGCCGGCGCGGTCGAGCCCGAGCGCCGCTCGATCCTCACCGAGGCCGCCATCTGCGTGGCCCTCCACCCCGAGGGCATCCGCCCGGCGGTACTGGGCACCATGCTCTGGCCGCTGGGAGCCACCGCGGACGTGGTGGCCGGCACCGTGGAGCGGCTGCGCGCCTGGCTGGGCCACGACGCCCAGGGGCTGCCCCACCTGCGCGAGGACGCCGAGGGGCGCCTCGTCATGGGGCCGGGTGTCGTCGTCGACTGGGACGTGCTGCGCTCGCTGCTGGCCTCCTCCCGCGGCTGCCCGCCCCAGCGCGAGGTCGAGCTGCTCATCGAGGCCCTGCGCCTGGTGCGCGGCCCCATGGTGGCCGGCGCCGAGGAGGGACGCTACACCTGGATGGCGCGTGTGCGCGCCGCCCACCAGTACAACGCCCTCGTCGTGGACGCCGCCCACCGCGTCGTCGAGCTCACCGGGGACACCGACCCCGACGGCGCGGGGATGGCCATCGCCACCGGCCTGGCGGTCGTGGACCTGGACCAGGGGCTGTGGCGTGACCGCCTGCGCCTGGCGGCCCGGCGCGGCCGCGGCGAGCTGGAGCGGGAGGTTCACGGTCTCCTGTCGGCCGCCGGTGCCGACGACCTGGCCCAGGTCGACCCGGCCACGGCCGCCCTCGTGGAGGACCTGGCACCGGGGCTGTCCGTGGCCCGACGCCCCGCGTAAGGAGGCCCAGGCGTGCAGCTGTTCATCAGTGTCCTGCGGCCCGGTGAGGCCGATGCGGCCGCCCGCGACCTCCTGGTCGTGGCGCCCGAGGACGCCACGGTCGGGGACATGGTGGCGGGCCTGGAGCCCGCCGTCGAGGGCAGCGCCCCCGGGGCGGCCCTGCGGCTCGTCGTCAACGCCGGCGAGCAGGTGGCCGCACCCCCCATCGGCGTGTGGGACGGTCCACGGCGCCTGGCCCCCGCGGACAACCTCGTCGACGTGGTCCGCAACGGCATGCTCCTGGGCCTGGGCGGGCCGGTGCGCGACGACGTCGAACCGGTGGGCGTCGTCGAGCTGCGCGTGGTGGCCGGCCAGGGGGCCGGCGCCGTCCACCGCCTGAGCCTGGGCGGCTACACCCTTGGCGGACCCGGCTGCGACCTGGTCCTGGAGGGCGTGGAGGGACGGATCGCCGACCTCGCCGTCGCCGTCGGGGGACACGTGACCATCACCCCGGTGCCGGAGGTCGCCCAGCGCGAGCTGCCGCTGCCGCTGCCGCGGCGCCGCCCCCTGCCGGGCCCCCTCGTCCTGGCCGCCCCGGAGCGCGGCGAGGAGCAGGAGGCCAAGGGACGAGCCGCCCGTCGCCGTCGACGCAAGGAGGCGCGCAAGCGCCGCCGCGCCAAGAAGAAGGGCCTGGACTCCGAGGCGATCCTCTCCAGCCGCGAGACGCTGGAGCCGGACGGGGTGCGCCACTACCTCGAGCTGGATCGCCGGCCCCTGGGCGCCGGCGCCTCCGCCTGGTCCCCGGACGCGCTGCTGACGGTGGGGGAGATGCTCCTGTCGATCGGGCCGGTGCCGGAGGCCAATGCGGTGGTCTCGCCGACGGCGGGCGCCCCGACCCTGAACTTCAACCGGCCGCCGCGTCTGGCCCGGCCGGTGCGGGAAACGAAGTTCGCGCTGCCGACGAAGCCGGCCGAGCAGCGCAAACCGCCCTTCCCCTTCGCGATGCTCATCTCCCCGCTGGTCATGGGGGCCGGCATGTACTTCATGACCGGGCGCGTCTACTCGCTCATGTTCATGGTGTTCTCCCCGATCATGATGATCGCCAACCAGATCCAGGGGCGCTCGAACCAGAAGAAGGACTTCCGGGACAAGCTGCGCAAGTACGAGGAGCAGCGTGAGGCCACCGAGGAGGCGGCCTTCAAGGCTCTGACCGCGGAGCGGGGGGTGCGCCGCGGGGACCACCCGAATGCGGCCGAGCTGCTGCTGCGCGCCACGGGGCCCCGGGCCCAGCTGTGGGAGCGCCGGCCCACCGACCCGGACTGGCTGGATCTGCGGGTGGGGGTGGCGGACCTGCCCAGTGACGTGGAGATCGAAGACTCTCAGCGCGCCAAGCACGAGGAGCCGCTGCGGTGGACGGCGCCGGACGTGCCGGTGCGGGTGCCGCTGGGTGAGCTGGGCGTGGTGGGCGTGTGCGGCACGCGGCGCCACGACGTCGCCGACTGGCTGGCGGCCCAGGCGGCGGTGCTGCACTCGCCGGCCGAGCTGCAGATGGTGCTCCTCGTGGAGCCGGCGCGCGGCGAGAATCGCGCGGGGCGCTGGGCCTGGACGAGGTGGCTGCCCCACCTGCGCAACCTGGAGGGCATGGGCGCTCGGGCGCGCGTGGGACTGGACGATGAGACGATCGCCCGGCGCATCAACGAGATCTCCGAGCTGGTGGAGCGCCGGCTGGACCCGGAGAGGCGGGGCCCCTCCACGGGGCCGGTCGAGCAGATCCTGGTGGTGCTCGACGGCGCCCGGGGCCTGCGTCTGCGCCCGGGCCTCATCTCCGTGCTGCGCCGGGGACCGGCCGCGGGGGTGTTCCTGGTGTGCATCGACCGGGATCGTACGGCCCTGCCCGAGGAGTGCCGCGCCGTGGTCACCGCTGAGGTGGGGGCGGCGAGCGTGTCGCAGACGGATGTGGACGAGGTTGAGCGGGTGACCCTGGACCTGCTCCCGGACGGCTGGTGCGAGCGGGTGGCCCGGGCACTGGCGCCGATCCACGACGTTTCCGCCTCGGGTGCGGACTCGACGATCCCGACCTCCTCCCGGCTCCTGGACGTCCTGCCGATGCCGGATCCGAATGCGGAGGCGGTGCTGGCGGCCTGGGACCGGTGCAGCCGGACCACGAAGGCGGTCATCGGCGAGGACGCCGAAGGGCACTTCTGGCTGGATGTGCGCGCCGACGGGCCGCACGCCCTGGTGGCCGGGACCACTGGTTCGGGTAAGTCCGAGCTGCTGCAGACGCTCATCGCCTCCCTGTGCGTGGGCAACACGCCGGATTCGATGACTTTCGTGCTGGTGGACTACAAGGGTGGTGCGGCCTTCAAGGACTGTGCGCGCCTGCCGCACACGGTGGGCATGGTGACGGACCTGGACGGGCACCTCACCTCCCGGGCCCTGGAGTCCCTGGGGGCCGAGCTGCGCCGGCGCGAGCACCAGCTGGCGGGGGCGGATGCGAAGGACATTGAGGACTACGTGGCCGCCATGCAGCCCGGGGACGAGCCCATGCCGCGGCTCATGATCATCATTGACGAGTTCGCGGCCCTGGTCTCCGAGCTGCCGGACTTCGTGACGGGCCTGGTGGACATCGCCCGACGTGGGCGCTCTCTCGGGGTGCACCTGGTGCTGGCCACCCAGCGGCCGGCGGGCGTGGTGTCGGCTGAGATCAAGTCGAACACGAACCTGCGCATCGCCCTGCGCGTCACCGATGAGAACGACTCCCAGGACGTCATTGAGGCCTCCAACTCGGCCTACATCCCGCCCTCGATCCCGGGGCGCGCCTATGCGCGGCTTGGGCATGCGAGCCTGCGCCAGTTCCAGTCCTCCCGGGTGGGGGGACGGCCCCGCGGGGCGATGCCGCAGGCGGCGGTGCGGGCGGCGACGCTGACTTTGGATGAGCTCTCCCGCCCAGAGATGAAACCGCCGGACATGGAGGAGGACGCGACGATCCCCACTGACCTGGCCACCTTGGTCTCCGCGATGGGGGCGGCGCACACGGCGACGGGTCGGCCTGATCCGCACAGTCCGTGGCTGCCGCCGCTGCCGGAGCTCATTACCCTGGCGCAGGTTGAGGAGCGCATGGAGTCGGCCCAGGCCACTGGGGGACCGGGCGGTCTGGGCGGGCCTGACCCGCGGGCGGCCGGTTTCCTGCCGGCGCTGCCGCTGGGTTTGGAGGATCTGCCCGGCGAGCAGGATCAGCGGCCCATGACGTGGGACTACACGCGCGCCGGTCACCTGGGGATCGCCGGTGCCCCGCGCTCGGGGCGTTCCAGTGTGCTGCGGGGGATCGCGGTGGCTCTGGCGCAGACGGCCTCCGCCGCTGAGGTGCACGTCTACGGTATTGACGCGGGTAATGGGGCGCTGGCCCCGTGCGTGAACCTGCCGAACTTCGGAGCGGTGGTCACGCGTGATCAAGCGGACCGGATCCGCCGCATGCTGGCGCTGCTGGGTGGCCAGGTGGCTTACCGTCAGCAGTATCTGGCCACGCACGGCTACGCTTCCGTGGCCGAGCAGCGGGCCGCTACCCCGCCGTCTGAGCGCCTGCCGTACCTGGTGCTGCTCATTGACCGGTGGGACAACTTCATGGCGACTTTTGAGAACACCGATGCCGGGGCGATCCCCGGGATGGTGGAGACGCTCATGCGTGAGGGCCCGGCGGTGGGACTGCGGGTGGTCATTGCTGGGGACCGGACTGTGTTCCGGGGGCGGTTCGGGATGATGCTGGAAGATCGTCTGGTGCTGCGCATGCCGAGCCCGGATGACTTCGATCTGATCGCCATGCGCGCTAAGGATGTTCCTCTGTCCATGCCGCAGGGGAGGGCGTTTCGTTCGGGGGAGCGGCCCCGGGAGGTCCAGCTGGTCATGCTGACCGATGATTCTGCGGGGACGGCGCAGGTGGCGGCGGTTCACCAGGCCGCCGAGCAGGCCAACACAAGGTGGGGCGTCATTGACCGCGCCCAGCGCCCGGGGCACGTGGATGAACTGCCTGTGGCGATCTCCGCCGAGGAGGCGCTCAAGCTCGAGCCCGCTCTGGAGCCCAATGAGATCGCCTTCGCCGTGGGAGGCGATGATCTGCGCCTGCTGCCGGTGTCCCTGGAGGACATCGGTAACGCCTGCCTCGTGACCGGCCCGCGCCGTTCCGGGCGGTCGACGGCGCTGCAATTCGCCACCAACCGGCTGCTGGAGAACGGGCAGAAGATCGTGCTGGTTCTGCCGCGCAAGTCCCCGCTCATGGAGTTCGCCAACAACCCGAGCGTGCTGGGGGTCCTGGGCATGGACTCAGGGCCGAATGATCTGAGTGAGCTGTTGGAGGAGGATCCGGAGAACACCGTCATTGTGGTGGATGATTTCGATACACTGACAAACGACCACAACATCAATCCGAGGATTGAGGAACACATCAAGACCTGCCGCGACCACCATGGGGGCGTCCTCGTGGCCTGCGGCATCGACGAGATCGGAGGTATGTACCGCGGCGTTGTCGCCACCGCCAGGAAGACAAGAACCGGACTTGTGCTCGCACCGCGCAGCGCGGACGATGGGACTCATTTCTCGGCGCGACTTCCGAGATCCATCGGAGGTCCTGTCCCCAAAGGCCGGGCGGTCCAAATCAGCACCACTGGCTGGACGTGGGTCCAGGTGCCGCGACAGCGCAGTTGACTATGTAAATAAGGGCATGCCGTTTCGCAGTGGGTTGTAAAACTCAACAGCTAGCACATGCTGACGATAAAGCAGCAATGAAGTAAGGATAGATCATGTCGGAACCTTCTGATGACAGTTCACAAGATAAGGATGGCGGCGACAAGCCCGTTGACAACAACAAATACAAGGCCATTAAATATATTCGTTCGCAGGTTCAACTCGCACAAAATAGCCTATCTAATTGGTCCCCTTCTAGTGGAGTTGAAATCACGAGCGGGCTTACCGATATCTGGAAATCACCTGTAGCCGAAACATATTCTTCCAAGATCTCCGGCGCTGTTTCGGGGGCCGAATCTTTGGTTACAGGAATTGCCACCAATCTTGATAATGCTGCGTCACAACAGGAGCAACATCCAGGAATAAAACTTAAACCCGGAAAGCATCCCACGGAACAAAACTGGAAAACAGAGCCGTAGTCCCGTATCTCAGTGACGTCAGTATTCGAAGAAGGTTGAGAAATTTATGGCATTTATTAGCATTAACCCAGAAGAAGCAAGAAAGTATGTCAGTTCCGTCAGCGAATACGCATCGCTAATTAGTAAAGAAGGAAAAAAAATTCATGACAAAAGTGAAGGAAATAACCATCCGGTTTCCACAGTGGAAGCTGCCACAAAACCGTCCGGTATCCCTCCTCATGTTTATGTGTCGGATCCAAGTAAACCTGCAGCATTAGGAGCCGCCTCATTTATGGGGGGTCTCCAAAATTCGGCAGCATCTACTATGGCTAATACGATTGATGGCCATGCCATGCAGCTGGTTAACTACGCTTCTGAGGTTGAGTATCGTCGGCTCGAGGTCGTCTACCTTAACTCTAACGGTGTGGCTTCATACAATGCTGACGGAACGCTTTCCTACTATCTACCGGATCCTCCAGAAGGGCAAGATCCTGAAGCCTACTGGGCGAAAATGGATACCTCGGAAAATGTAGCGCAGTACAATTCTGTGTCGGTTGAGAACGGCAAGAATGCTGCAAAAAAACTTGAGGATGCAGTGAACTCCGAAGATGAGGCCGCCATCTCCAAGCAACTCGAAGAAATCAATAAGCATAGAGACGTTCCTGCATACTCATCAATGTTCTGCCAAACAATGGGCGTTCCCGACATGATGGACGCTCCGCTGAAGTTACAGGGAGATTTGAGTTATGTGGGCTATAAACCCGATATAATCGCCAGCCTGACAGATACCTTCGGCCACATGATGGCCGCCGCCTCAACCCTCTATGATGAGGATTCGAGCAAGCCAGGAGTCGCCGCTTCGGGTTCGAAAACGCCATGGAACTTACGAAAGGAGATTTATAATGCAGTCGTTGATAAGCCAGGACGTGCTACTGTTCTAGATGCCGTTATGACGGCGGAAGGTACGGTATACGACACTGATTTCCTTGTCGATCTTGCTTCGGACATGGAAAAGATTCCGTCGTGGCCGCCAGAGCAGAAGAAATACGGAACCGATTTCAATGTACGAAATAGTTCGTACTACTTAGACGACCATACAACGGATCCGCTTGCAGCAGTACTCCACGGAATGGGCAATAACCCTGAAGCCGCGAACGAGTACCTAGCTTCTGCCGACTCAGACGACCCTATGCTAGGAGGAAATGATTCGGATGATCTTTGGGTCCCATCGACGGCCGCGAGAAACCGCATGCAGATGCTTGCGTCCCGCAATTGGACTCCCGAATCATTAAGAGGACTAAGTGCAGCGTTTGCCGCCGCTTCCTCTGAACGAGTTCCTGCCCCAGGTAATGACAAAGACGACCGTGCTACGTGGGCAACTGCTAACGGAATTACTATACTAGCTAAACAAAACATACCTAACGGCGAGGTAAAGCGTAATGTGGGAGTTATGTTGGGTAACTCTGGGGCTGAAGTCACGAGACTTGCGGATGGAGCGAGCATAGTTCCAACGGATAAAGAGGACTATAAAACGGCGCCGATTACTATAGGAGGGGGAAACGAAGCAAGTATTCAGGACTCTCTTGCTCATTTAATTTATAACGTTTCAGATTCCTCTGATGCAAATTTTGAAATCATTAGGGGGACAACTGCATATACTGCAGCCAGAGCTTCTGCGGTGGCGGAAGCTCATGGTGCCTCACCCGACGGGATTAAGTCTGTCTACGATAGCCAGGCAAACGTTTTAAGCATGTTAAAAATGCTCGATCAGGATGCTACTGAGGAAGCCTACAATGGGGCTGCTGCGGCGACTTCGGCGTTGTCTTTACTTCCAGGAGCGGGGCCAATCTTCTCTATTGCCAATAGCGGGTTAACACTTTCTGGAGTTCCGAAGGTCGACCTCACTGGCCACGAGGAATCGGCATCATTGCTGGGGGCTGCTTACACTAACGCTTTTAACCAAGGGTTGATCAAGAATCCTCCAGACCCGTCTGCAACCTCATGGTATTCCGTAGACAGTAACGGTGGAAGTCATATTACTCTGGAAAACCAGCAGCAAGTTAATGACTTCTATAATTGGGTTCATGAGGGCTCCGGAGGTAGTCTGGAAGTTAAAAGTAAGTTGAATGAGATTGGAAATGACCCCGCAACGCAACCATGGACTAGTACTGAGAAATTTAAGGAAAAGTATCATGGGAAGGATTGGTGAGGTGAGCAAGCCACGAACAACGCGTCGAATTGTTTGGCAATGGAAGGCTACGATTCTATTAACTGTCGTTCTAATGGTGGTGTCTGGTGCTTATTTAATTTATCATCGGAACGTTGTGAGTGCTAATGGAGCGAATGGCGACGTAGTCTCTGGCACTGTATGCGACGTGTTTGACGCTAGCCAAATTGAGAAAGTTTCGGGTAGTCCGGTAATTGCTGACAACTTTGGGAGATCTAGTTCGATCGAGTATAATCCTGATTTTTCGTGTCAATTGTCACTCAAGGGTTTCGGCGACGTTAAAATTGGATATATCAACGCTCATTGGTTTAGGGATGGCCCTTCGTCACGTGTGAGTGAAAAGGATCTGCTTGAATTAGAATCATATGGCTGGGTGATTAAAAAGGCGGATTTCGGACTTGATGGAAAGTCTTACTTTGCTTTGTCTCCGAGACGTGAGTCCGTCGTTGCCTACGGTGCTTGGTACTCATCGTCGGGGCGAACATTCTCGGTTGCCTTATATAATCTGAGTGACACGTCGATAGGTGATGAGAAAATCGAAGAGGTTCTGGGACCGTTGACGCGCTACTTAGCTTCTTCCACTGCAGCAAGATTCCCCGTTGCAACTGGGGCTGATATTTCTACACCGTCTTGACTTTATGGCTTTCGGCCATAATTAATCGTAGTTCCTTTTGGGGGTTCGTGTTCTTCCCATGGGGGTGTCTCCGGCCTTAAGCAATGGGATAATGCGGCTCTTCGTGTTTGAGGGTGTGGTAGGCGGGGTCTATTGAAGTGCGTGGGTGGGGGGTGGGTGCGTCGTTACGCCGGGTAGGGGTTGAGGTCCCCCGATGATGGGAGCTGCTACACACGCCACCTGAGAGACCTCGACGTGCCTGAGACTACCTTCACCGACCCTGATCTGACGACCTTCCTGGGCCTGGACGCCCTGGGACTGACCGCGGTGGGCCAGCACCTCACGGCGGAGCGCGCGGTGATCGAGTGCCGCATGCCGATCGGGTTTGAGGACCCCCTTCTGCAAGGCCTGCGGGGCCCAGGGAGTATCCCGTGGGACGGTAGCCCGGCACCTGGCCCACGTGCCGGTGGGGTTAAGGCCCACACAGCTGGTGGTGCGCCTGCGGCGCTTCGGATGCACCCGCTGCCGCCGGGCGTGGAGACAGGACACCTCCACCTTGGCTGAGCCCAGGACCCGGCTGACCCACGCGGCGGTGGAGTGGGGGCTGCGGGTCCTTGCCCTGGAGTGCATGTCGGTCTGCCGGGTGGCAGCCGCCTTGGGGATCTCCTGGCACACCGCCAACGACGCAATCCTGACTCGGGCTGAGCAGACCATCACCGGCAACCCTGACCGCTTCGATGGTGTGGAGGTCCTCGGAGTTGATGAGCACGTGTGGCGCCACACCAGGCGGGGTGACCGCTATGTCACCGTCATCATCGACCTGACCCCCGTACGCCACCGCAGTGGTCCGGCGCGTCTGCTGGACGTGGTCCCAGGACGGTCCAAGAAGGTCCTCAAGACCTGGCTCTCCCAGCGCGACCAGGAATGGCGTGGGCGGGTCGAGGTGGTGGCGATGGACGGTTTCGCCGGGTTCAAGAGCGCCGCCGGCGAGGAGCTCCCCAAGGCGCGGGCGGTCATGGATCCCTTTCACGTCGTGTCCCTAGCAGGAGACAAGCTCGACCAGTGCCGCCGTCGCATCCAGCGGGCGATGGCGGGCCGGCGGGGCCGGGCGGGTGACCGGCTCTACCGGGCCCGGCGCACCCTGCACACCGGGGCCGACCTGCTCACCGACGCCCAGGCCGAGCGTCTTGAGGCCCTGTTCGCCGATGAGCGCCACGCCGCGGTCCAGGCCTCCTGGGGCGTCTACCAGCGCCTCATCCAGGCCTACCGCGCCGAGGAGGCGGGCCTGGGAAAGTACCTGATGCAACGGCTCATCAGCTCCCTGAAGCAGGCCGTCCCCGAGGGGCTGGAGGAGATCCAGACCCTGGCAAGGACCCTGGTCAGCCGCAGCCAGGATGTCCTGGCCTACTTCGCCACCCCCGTACCTCCAACGGCCCCACCGAAGCAGTCAGCGGGCGCCTGGAGCACCTACGCGGCATCGCCCTGGGATTCCGCAACCTCACCCACTACACCATCCGCAGCCTCATCCACGCCGGACGCCTCAAAGACCACCTGACAGAAACCACCTAAACCAGGCGATAAGCCCCGCCTACCACACCCTCAAACGCGAAGAGCCAGAAATCCTCACCGCCCTGAACATCCCAACAGGGCACTAAAAACTGTGCAACTCAGGCCAGACGGCCATTCTCAGGGTGTCCAGGGCCAGGTCGGTGTACAGGCCGGTGGAGGTCTGCCAGCCGATGATCCTCCGGGAGTACACGTCGGTCACGAAAGCCACATAGACCCACCCGGAGAAGGCGCGTACATAGGGGGGGTACCTCCCGCTTGCGGGGGAATGCCGGCGACCCACAGCCCACCCGGAGCAAACGCCTCGAAGTGGCGCCTGACCAGGTC
>ERZ772932.447-NODE-447-length-22810-cov-3.956273_pt1 | contig 22810 bp, 26 predicted proteins | sample MGYA00511684_ERZ772932 | MGnify/ENA primary metagenome ERZ772932 (study PRJEB29015, sample SAMEA2738078) | human oral metagenome | biome: human oral; feature: human-associated habitat; material: saliva | place: China | collected 2210 ...
CGTCCATTTTGCTTTGCGTGGTGTTGTAGGTAGTGAAAGGAAAATTTTCAAGATAAGCCGGAATAGCGGGTAGCAAAGCCCTTTTGAAACGTTTTGTTAGCGGAAAGGACGGGAGCCGGGGAACGCCGGAGTTTTTCAGAGCAAGATTCTACCGAGGTGCCAAAATTCGCTCTCCGCTTATTTTTGCCCCTGCGGGAATCTTGTTGGGGAGTGCCTTCCCCAAACCCTGCTATGCGCCCTGTCGGGCGAGAAAGGAGGTCACAGACCATGCGAAAGAAATACAATACGCCCCACCGCCGTCATGTGGTAAAGACCCGCATGACCGATGAAGAATACGCCGACTTCACCGGGCGGCTGGCGGCTTATGAAATCAGCCAGTCCGAGTTTATCCGGCAAGCCATACGGAAAGCGACCATACGCCCCATTGTCACCGTTTCCCCGGTCAATGACGGGCTGCTTGCCGCCCTCTCCAAGCTCACGGCAGAGTACGGGAAAATCGGCGGCAACTTAAACCAGATTGCCCGGAGCCTGAACGAATACGGAAGCCCCTACCGGGGGCTGGAAAAGGAAGTGCGGGGAGCCGCCGCCGACCTTGCCGCCTTGAAGTTTGAAGTCTTGCAGAAAGTAGGTGAAGCCGTTGGCGATACTCAAACATATCAGCTCTAAAAATGCCAACTACGGGGACGCTGAAAAATACCTCACATTCGAGCATGACGAGTTTACCATGAAGCCCACCCTTGACGCAGACGGGCGGCTCATACCGAGGGTAGACTACCGCATATCCTCTCTGAATTGTGGCGGGGAGGATTTTGCCGTTGCCTGTATGCGCTCCAATCTCCGCTACGGCAAGAACCAGAAACGGGAGGACGTAAAGAGCCACCACTACATCATCAGCTTTGACCCACGGGACGGCCCGGACAACGGCTTGACCGTTGATCGGGCGCAGGAGCTGGGCGAGAAGTTCTGCGCCGAGCATTTCCCCGGACACCAGGCCCTTGTCTGCACCCACCCGGACGGACACAGCCACACCGAAAATATCCATGTGCATATCGTCATTAACAGTCTGCGGATTGCGGAGGTTCCCATGCTGCCCCACATGGACAGGCCAGCGGACAGGAAAGCAGGCTGCAAGCACCGCTGTACGGACGCAGCTATGAACTATCTGAAAGCCGAAGTCATGGAGATGTGCCACAGCGAGGGGCTTTACCAGATAGACCTTTTGAACGGCAGCAAAGAACGCATTACCGAGCGTGAGTATTGGGCGCAGAAGAAAGGACAGGCTGCCCTTGACAGAGCCAACGCCCCTATTGCTGCGGACGGTATCGCGCCCCGGCAGACCAAGTTTGAAACGGATAAGGCGAAGCTGCGCCGGACTATCCGGGAAGCCCTTGCCGCTGCTTCCGGCTTTGATGAGTTTGCCGCCCTGCTTCTCCGGCATGGTGTGACCGTCAAGGAGAGCCGGGGGCGGCTAAGTTACCTCACGCCGGACAGGACGAAGCCAATTACCGCCCGGAAGCTGGGGGACGATTTTGACCGGGCTGCTGTCCTCTCCGTTTTGGAGCAGAACGCCGCCAGAGCCGCCGAAAAACCCGCAGCCATAGCGGAATACCCCGGCAGTATCAAAGACCGCTTACGGACGAAAAAAGAAGCGAAAAACGCCCCGAACAATGACGCTGTACAGCGCATGGTAGACATAGCCGCCAAGCGAGCCGAGGGGAAAGGACGGGGCTATGAGAAGTGGGCGACCATGCACAACCTCAAACAGATGTCGGCTACCCTCATGCTCTACCAGCAGTATGGCTTTTCTTCCCCGGACGAGCTGGACGCTGCCATTTCCGCAGCCAACACCGCCACGCAGGAGAGCCTTGCCGGACTGAAAGGGCTGGAAGCCGCTATCCGGGAGAAAAAGGAATTGCAGCGCAACCTTTTGGGCTATATCGGCACGAAGCCCGCCCGTGACGGTCTGAAAGCGCAGAAATCGGAGAAAGCCCGGAGAGCCTACCGGGAACAGCACGAAAGCGATTTTATCATAGCGGACACAGCCGCCCGTTATTTCCGGGAGCATGGAATAACCAAGCTGCCAGCCAGCAAAGCCCTGCAAAGGGAGATTGAGCAGCTTACCGTCCAGAAGAACGCCGGATATAACGACTACCGGGAGAAACGCCAGCGGGCGCAGGAGCTTCAGACAGTCAGACGCAATATCGACCAGATTTTAAGGGGCGCACCGAGCCAGCAGAAAAAGCGTGAACAGGAGCGTTAAAGACCGCCCCGAAATGATACCGAAACCCTACAAAAATACAGGTATGATATGAACCCTTACCGCAATACTCCCCGACTTCCAAACGGGGCTTACAGGGCAGAAAAAGCCCGAAAATGATACCGAGAACATACAGAAAATGCCCCCTATCCCGCTACACCGATAGGAACGGCAGAAAGGAGCTTACCATTGCCGAGAATGAGCAAGAAGCGGCGGCTGGAATGGTCTTTCTTCCTCAACCACCGCAACCGTATCACTTACAACGACCTATGCCGGGGCTGCACCCGTGACTGCAAACAGAGCTTCCGGGCGGTTATCATACTATGCCCTCGCTATTATTCCAAACGCTGGAAAAAGGAGGACGCAGCCTATGGCAGATAACCGCAAATATTACTACCTCAAGCTGAAAGAGAGCTATTTTGACGATGATGCAATCGTTCTGCTGGAAAGTATGCAGGACGGCGTTATCTATTCCAACATTCTCTTGAAGCTGTACTTGAAATCGCTGAAAAACGGCGGGAAATTGCAGCTTGACGAGAATATCCCCTACACCGCCCAGATGATTGCGACCATTACCCGCCAGCAGGTAGGTACCGTAGAGAGAGCTTTGAAAATCTTTATGAAGCTGGGGCTTGTGGAGCCTTTGCCAAGCGGCGCACTCTACATGAGCAACATTGAGCTTTTAATCGGCCAGTCCTCTACCGAGGGGGAGCGCAAGCGCAGGGCGCGGCTGGCTTTGCAGGAACAAAAAGCCCTGCCGCAGACAGGGGCGGACAAATGTCCACCATATCGAGCGGACATTTGTCCACCAGAGATAGAGATAGAGAAAGAGATAGATATAGAAATAGAAAAAGAGAGAGAGTTAGAAACGGGACACCCCGCCCCCGCCGCCTATGGCAGATACCACAATGTCATTCTTTCCGATACGGAGCTTGACGGGCTGAAAACAGAGCTTCCCGGCAAGTGGGAGTATTACATTGACCGCCTATCCTGCCATATCGCTTCCAGCGGGAGGAAATACAAGAGCCATGCAGCCACGATTTTCAAGTGGGCGCAGGAGGACGCAGCCAAGAAAGCCCCGAAAAAGGGCATACCCGATTATACCTGTAAGGAGGGCGAGAGCTTATGACGAATGGATTTGATGAAATGATTTTGAATATGACCGACACCACGCCGGAGCCGGAGGACTACACCGGCGAGGACGGGCTTTTATACTGCGGGAAGTGCCACAAGCCCAAAGAGGGCTATTTCCCCAAAGAAACCGCCGCATGGCTGGGGCGTGACCGCCACCCGGCAGAATGTGACTGCCAGCGGGCAGAGCGTGAGGAACGGGAAGCCGCAGAGAAACAGCGCAGTCACCTTGAAACTGTCGAGCGGTTGAAGCGGCGGGGCTTTACAGACCCGGCTATGCAGGGCTGGACGTTTGAGAACGACAACGGCAAGTGCCCGCAAATGGAACACGCCCATTTCTATGTGGAGAACTGGGAAACCATGAAAGAGCGCAACATTGGCTATCTGCTATGGGGCGGCGTTGGCACAGGCAAGAGCTATTTTGCGGGCTGTATCGCAAATGCCCTTATGGAGCGTGAAATCCCCGTGTGCATGACAAACTTTGCATTGATATTGGGTGACCTTGCCGCCAGCTTTGAGGGCAGGAATGAATATATCTCCCGACTTTGCAGCTTCCCGCTGCTTATCCTTGACGATTTTGGAATGGAACGGGGAACGGAATACGGCTTAGAGCAGGTCTACAACGTGATTGACAGCCGTTACCGCAGCGGCAGGCCGCTGATCGTCACGACTAATCTCACGCTGGAGGACTTGCAGCACCCGGAGGACACCGCCCACGCCCGCATTTATGACCGTCTGATTGAAATGTGTTCTCCTGTCCGCTTTACCGGGAGCAACTTCCGAAAAGCCACGGCGCAGGAGAAAATGGGACAACTGAAAAAGCTGATGAACAGAAAGGAGAGCCGCCTATGACCAACACCCCAAAGAATGACCGCAGCACCCGCCGCCCGGATTGCGTGACGGAAATCCGCATAGGTAATTCTGTCCTTGTCGTTTCCGGCTATTTCAAGCAGGACACCACCGCCACCGCCGCCGATAAAATGCTGAAAGTGCTGGAAGCGGAAGCTGCTACACAAAAATCGGCAATTTGAAGGGACGTAAAGAAGCAGAAAGGACTGTACAGCCAGCCCCGGCGTGTGGTATGATAGTCATACGGAATAGTGGGGCTGGCTGTCGGAAATGGAGGACACTATGTTAAGACAGACCACCCGAAACCTTATTACCGCCCTTTATCCGAGATTATCCCACGAGGACGAGCTGCAAGGTGAGAGCAATTCTATTTCAAACCAGAAGCGTATTCTTGAAACCTATGCGAAGCAGAACGGCTTTTCCAATCTGCAATGGTACACAGATGACGGTTATTCTGGGGCGAACTTCCAAAGACCCGGTTTTCAAGCCATGCTTGCGGACATTGAAGCCGGAAAAGTCGGCACCGTTATCGTCAAGGATATGTCACGGTTAGGGCGAAACTATCTGCAAGTGGGAATGTATACGGAAATGATTTTCCCACAGAAAGGCGTCCGCTTTATCGCTATCAATGACGGAGTGGACAGCGCACAGGGCGACAATGATTTTGCCCCTCTGCGGAACATTTTTAACGAATGGCTGGTGAGAGATACGAGCAAGAAAATCAAAGCAGTAAAACGGTCTAAGGGTATGAGCGGGAAGCCCGTCACGAGCAAACCCGTATACGGCTACTTTATGGACGAGGACGAAAATTTTATCATTGACGGGGAAGCCGCCCCTGTTGTGCGGCAGATTTACAGCTTGTGCCTTGCCGGGAACGGGCCGACCAAGATAGCCCGTATGCTCACAGAGCAGGAGATCCCCACGCCGGGAACGCTGGAATACCGTCGGACGGGAAGCACCCGCCGCTACCACCCCGGCTATGAGTGCAAGTGGGCGACCAATACCGTGGTACATATCCTTGAAAACAGGGAGTACACGGGCTGTCTGGTAAACTTCAAGACGGAGAAGCCGTCCTACAAGACCAAGCACAGCGTAGAGAACCCCATTGAGAAACAGGCGATTTTCGAGAACCACCATGAGCCTATCATTGACACCCAGATGTGGGAGCGTGTGCAGGAGTTACGCAAGCAGCGCAAACGCCCGAACCGCTATGATGAAGTGGGCTTATTCTCCGGCATACTCTTTTGTGCCGACTGCGGCAGCGTCCTTTACCAGCAGCGTTACCAGAACGCCACCCGCAAGCAGGATTGTTATATCTGCGGGAGCTACAAGAAGCGTACCCGTGACTGTACGGCGCACTTTATCCGCACCGACCTGTTGACCGCCGGAGTGACCGACAATCTGCGGAAAGTCACCAGCTATGCAGCGAAGCACGAAGCCCGGTTTATGAAGCTGCTGATCGAGCAGAACGAGGACGGGGGCAAGCGCAGGAACGCCGCAAGGAAAAAGGAGCTGGAAGCCGCCGAGAAGCGTATCAGCGAGTTATCCGCTATCTTCAAGCGGCTGTATGAGGACAGCGTGACCGGGCGCATTTCAGACGAGCGTTTCACGGAGCTGTCGGCAGACTATGAAGCCGAGCAGAAAGAACTGAAAGAGAGAGCCGCCGCTATCCGGGCAGAGCTTTCCAAAGCGCAGGAAGCCACGGTAAACGCAGAAAAGTTTATGAATGTTGTCCGCAAGTACACCAGCTTTGAAGAACTTACCCCTACCCTTTTGCGTGAGTTTGTGGAGAAAATCGTTGTGCATGAGTGCAGCTATGACGAGAACGGCACACGCAGACAGGACATTGATATTTATTACTCTTTCGTTGGCAAGGTAGACCTGCCCGAATGACCGCCCGACCTATCCGGCGCAATGCGCAAACGCCGGATAGGAACGGCAAAATTTTTTACACTTCTACTACTTCTTTATCACACATCAGCAAAGCTTCAACTCATCAAGGAGACGGACAACAAGGCGGACAAGGAGGCAATCCGCGTAGAGCTCGAGGGACTCGGGAAAGTGGGCTATGTTGCGAACAGCCCGCACTCCGTAATCGGAAACAGCTATAGCGCAGGGCGACTCTATGACAAAATCGGTGACCTTGCGGAGGGAAAAGTGCTCTATGTCCTGCCGCAGGGGGTGCTCTGCTCGCTTGTGCAGGAAGAGAAGGGGGAAAAGGCGTGACCGAAGTGATTTTGTTCCCGTCTTCCTTTCTGAACCCTCGAGAGGTGGATGAAGACCTTGCGGAAGAATATCGCGCGGCGCGTTGGGAGGGCGGTTTTGAGGCAATAGTCTTTGACTACCAAGCTTGGTTTCGGGAACAGCGACTTAGGCTAAGTCACGTTCCGGAGCGGGAGATTACGGCCGTCTATCGTGGCTGGATGATGAAACCGGAGCAATACGCTGTCTTTTATCGGGAGCTGCTCTCACAGAAGATACAACTGATCACAACGCCCGAAATGTACGAGAAATTGCATTTATTCCCGCGAGTATATTCGGAGCTTTTGCCAAATACCGCGCGGATGCTCACGTTTCCGCTGTACGCCGAAATCGATGTGCGGGCATGCCTTAGAGAGTTTGGTCGCTTTCTGGTGAAAGATTATGTGAAGTCCGTGAAAGGCAGCGAGTTCCCCGCCTATTTTGACGAGAACTGCTCGCAGGAAGCATTTCATGTATGGATGGAGCTTTTTTACCGCTATCGCGGCGACTTGCTGACAGGCGGAATCTGTATCAAGGAGTTTCTGGAGCTAAAGCGCTATGAAGGTAGAACCAATGAGTACCGTGTGTTTTATGTGAACGGCGAGCCGATTAGCATAAGCCGCAATTCCGGGCAGGAGGGCACGGTGGCAGAGCCGCCGACAGAATTGGTGCAACGATACCGGCAGCTTGGCAGCGTTTTTTATACCCTGGATTACGCCGAACTGTCCGACGGAAGCTTTGCGATACTGGAATCCGGAGACGGCTCGGTTTCGGGGCTTGCCTTGGGGGAGGATGCAGCAAGCTTTTACCGGAAGCTTTACCGGGCGCTGAATCAAAATCAAACATAATACTAATTCTCTGATGAATCGAAATAAGTAGTCGGCATTTCCTCTTTACCACGAAACGTGATGCGCCCGAAAAAGTAAGGCTTCGGGCGCTTTTTTGTGTCTTCCTTGTGCTAAACTGGAAGAGATTCATGAGCCGAGAGGCCGAGTAAAAGCGGAAGAGAGGAGATACGACAGCATGGAAAAGTTGACGATTGCGGAGGCAAAACGAATCAATGACACAATGGTCTCCGAGGCGCATTTAAAACTGCACGCGGCGAATGTGGCGGCTTGCATGGGTGCAATGGCAGCGCACTTCGGTGAGGATAGGGAGCACTGGGAGGCGGTCGGTTATCTCCACGATTACGACTACGAGAAGTTCCCGGAAGAACACCTTCTGCATACCGAGCAAGAGCTGCTCGCCGAGGGTGTCCCGGCGGAAGATGTGCGCGCCATTTTAAGCCACGGCTACGGACACCGGAACGAGGTCGAGCCGAAGAGCAAGATGGAGAAGAGTCTCTACACGGTCGATGAGCTGAGCGGCATCATTCAGGCGGCGGCGCGCATGCGCCCGAACGGCATCGCCGACATGGACATCAAGAGTTTTATGAAGAAGTTTAAGAGCAAGGGCTTTGCCGCAAAGTGCAATCGAGAGATTATCCTGAAAGGCTGCGAAATGCTCGGCATGGACATCAAAGAGGTCGCGGAAATCGCGATTGCGGGCATGAAGGAACACGCAGAGGAGCTGCAACTCACGGGAAACTAAGGGGCTGATTCTGCTAAGTGGCGAATATACAACATTTTTCTGCAATTTGTCCTTTGTGGCCATATCCGCTATAATTAAAGTTTGCAAAAGAAAATGTTTGACAGGCGCAAGCGAAAATCGGCCGGAGGAGAAGAGATGAAGATTGTTGTGGTGAACGGAAGTCCGAGAGCCAAGGGGAATACGGAAATGCTGTCAGAGGCCTTTCTCCGCGGTGCGCGGGAAGCCGGACATGAAGGAAGCCTCATCAACCTCCGTGAGAAGAAGATTGCGGGCTGTCTCGGCTGTCAGTACTGCTTTTCCCACGACGGTGTGTGCGCGCAGAAGGATGGCATGGAAGACATTTTGGCGGAGCTTGACCAAGCGGATATGCTGGTGCTCGCCTCGCCGATTTACTGGTTCGATGTCACTGCGCAGACCAAGGCTGTGATTGACCGCCTCTATGCGAGAGGCAAGCGGGGCTTTCATTTTCATAAGACAGCGCTCCTCTTAAATTCAGGCTCGGACGGCGTCTACGAGGCGGTGCTCACCATGTACCGAAATATTTGCGGCTATTTAAACTGGCAGGATCAGGGCATCATTACCGCCCCCAATATGAGTTACAAGGGGGCCATGCAGGACGCCCCGGCACTGAAAGCGGCGTATGAACTCGGGAAGGGACTCTGAAACGCGAATCAGCAAAACAAACGGAAAGAAGCTTGTCAAATGGAAAGCAGCTTGCGAAGCAGGCGGAGGGGAACATGCACCAGGTATATTTTGTGCGGCACGGCGAGACGGTCTGGAATGTCGAAAATAGAATCTGCGGGGCGACCGAGAGTCCCTTGACCGAGCGCGGCAGGGGGCAGGCGCGCGCCATCGGGCGCGAACTGAAAGCGCGCATGGATGCCGGAGAGTTAAAGCTTGACCGCATGCTGTGCTCGCCCTTAAGCCGCGCGCGGGATACCGCAGAGGAGATTGCGAATATACTGGAACTGCCGCTTGCGGTGGATGTGAGACTCAGGGAGCAGAACTTCGGCAAGTGGGAGGGCACAGCCCGGGACGGCGAAGGCTTTCAGCGCGCCAAGGAGAACTTTATCGATAGCTTTAGCGGCGGAGAATCCATGATGCGGGTCGCACAGCGGATTTATAATCTCCTGGATGAGCTCAGGGAAGAGAAGGAGACAAGCTATCTTCTGGTCGCGCACAACGGCATCTCCCGTATTGTGGAGTCCTATTTTCGCGACATGGGAAACGAGGAATTTGCTTCTTTCGGAATTCGGAATGCAGCGCTTCGGGTATACAGCTTTCCGGAAGAGGGTTGAGAGCCCGAACTAGGATAGAGTGTCTGATTGCGCTTGAGAGACAGTGTGCTTAAGGATATCTTAATAAAAGCACAAGAAAATCCGGGCGGAGGAAGAATCAATGAAGAAAGCAAAGGCGGTGCTCGCGGCACTACTGGCAGCGGGCTTAACGGTGGGAAGCACGGTTCCCGCACTGGCGTTTTATCAGCAGCCGCAGAGCAAGAAGGGCTTGCTTCTGTCGCAGCAGACGGCTGATATGCTCGCGGACATCGGCAACCTCGGTGTGAAGCAGGTCATCGTGAACATGGGAACCGATCAGGATTTGAATACCTTCGACCCGCTCGCGGCATACTGCACTGAGAACGGTGTCACCCTGACCATGATAGTCATAAACCGCCCGGGTGCCCCGGCCGGTATGATGCCGAGCGCACCGGTGGCCGGCGTCGGCACCTACGGCTTCAATGTGAGTAGCGCGGAGGGACAGGCTGCGGTTCGAACTTACGCGAGAAGCCTTGCGGCGCGCTACAAGAACTCTGTGTCCAACTGGGTCATAGGCAACGAGGTGAACGATGCGATTCACTGGGACTATAACGGCGAGATGGACATGCAGGCGCACGCGGAGAGCTATGCCAAGGCCTTTCGCATCTTTTACGAGGAGATTAAGGCGGCAAATCCCGAGGCAAAGGTGCTGATTCCCTTTGACATGCGCTGGAAGGCGACCACCGGAGAGCCGGGCTGCTACCCGACGGCCGAGTATCTGCCGCTCCTAAACAGTAAGCTCCGCGACACGGACTACGGCATTGCCTGGCATCCGTATCCGGTGCACTTCTTCACGAAGCCCGAGTTTCAGGACGATGACGGCATTTCGGCGGATGTCAACACGACGCCGAACATCAATATGAAGAACATCAACGTGCTCACGGATTATCTGCAGACCGCGGATATGCGCACGCCGAACGGTGAGGTGAGACCGCTCTTCCTCACCGAGATGGGCTTTACTTCCGCTGTCGAGAACGGCGAAGCGAGACAGGCCGCTGCGATTGCCGAGGCCTATCGCATTGCGAAGGAGAACCCCTACATTCAGGGCATGTACCTGTCTCGTCAGGTCGACGCGGCATCCCAGGTCGCGGCGGGTGGCGCCTTCGGGCTCTGGAGACGGAACGAGAGCGCAGGCAGAGATGAGATTCCGGCGAGCAAGAAGATTGCTTGGGAGGTTTATAAGAATTTGCAGTAAAACGAATTTTGGTTGGAAATCAAATGCTCTGGTTTAAATGGCATAGGAGTACAAATATATACAGCGAGACAACGGAAGTTGGCTCGCTGTTTCTTGTGATTATAGTGGCTATAAACGAAATGTATAGATTGACATTGGATACAAAACAAGTCTATAATATTACTAATCAAAACCATAGTATATAAACAAAAACTGTTGTTCTACACACAGGAGATATGTTAATTTTTGACGCATCAGTATGATGGGTTTTCAGTTTGCTTGTCAAAGGCGACAAAGTACTTTGGTATGAATTAATATGATTTAATGTCAAAATGTAGGATTGGAGTAGTGATAAGAGCTTCATATAAAAGATTTTCTTATTGTTTGAAACTGTCTGATGGTGATTTGAGATGAACAGAAACGATTTGAATGACACAAACAATAAAAACACATTATTGTTCAATAGGACAATTGTTGACATTGGATACTTTGCAAGGACTTCTACAGTTGGAAAAGAATTTGATATGGTATCGAGATACGTCAATCATTTAATTCAACATTATGAGAAGAACAAAAGAAAACGAGCTGCTATATTTATTGAACCACAAATAGAAACTGGATATCCTGATATTGTTGTTGTTGAGTTTAACTCCTTGCCACCAAACAGGTGGAGTTTGATGAGAAATAGTCTTGGAACCACTGAATTTAAGATACTATTTTATATTCAGACACATAACTCTTGTGCGGTAAGTGAGCTCACAAAAATACTTGGGTTTTCACAAATCAACTTGGAGAAGTCGATATTAAAACTTAGTTTGTGTGGTTTGATTCATCTGTCTTCAACTGGAAAGTGTGTTAGGTCTGTATCTTTACGGTCATACTGCAGGATTAACAGAGTGATATCAATTGAAGCTAAAATAGATAAGTGGAATGAAGCAATTCGCCAAGCGGGAAATAACATTTGGTTTTCAACAGAATCTTATATTTTAATGAACAAAGACTTTTGCTCTGAGGAAATACAGAATAATTGCAGGAGGCAAGGGATAGGGATAATACTCGTTAATGGAAAAGTGAAAACTGTATTGGAAAGTACGCGCAGAAGGTTTCCGGTGTCCTATGCGTCACTCGAATTTAATGAGCTGATTATGCGATACATAAACATGAAAGGTGAGTAATCAATGACAGAATCAGAGTTAATGAAAAAATTCAAGACTGTAAGCAAAATAAAGAAAGGGGGACAGAAAAAAGTATACAAAGCTGTAACATTTGACGGGATGACTTTTGCATTAAAGATTATAGATAATGCAACCGACCAGAGAGTGTTGCAAGAGATATCGTTGGTAAAGACAATTTCAATGCCATTTGTTCCGAAGATTTTTGAAAGCGGTATTGTAAATGACGATTCAGTAGGTGAAGATGTTTTATATATTGTTGAACAATTTATCGAAGGGGTTTCTTTGCGGAATTGGATCGATAGAAATAATGTAGCGGATTTAAAATTTGCTTATAGTCTGTTAGAGTTTTTGCTTTCTGCTGAAATAGAACTTGAAAACAATAAAATATTGCATCGAGACATTAATCCAAACAATATTATATTAGAGACGGACGGTAAGTTCTATTTGATTGACTTCGGATTGGCTAAAGTAGTTGGGGCAGCATCACTTACTCAAACGGCAGCTGCGCATGGTCCATTTACGCCTGGATATGCACCATATGAACAATTTTCCAACAATAAGATTGCGCAAGATGTACGTACGGATTTGTTTCAGATTGGTGTAACAATTTATGAGTGTTGTAAGGGAAAGAACCCCTTTGTTGACGAAAATTCAACATTGCCACAGATTATGTCAAGAACTATGACCATGATACCACAACTGCTCAATTTGCCGGGTGATACGAAAGGCCAATTTGCTGAGTTTATAAATATTCTTATGGCTAAAAACCAGTCACAACGCCCCGATACAGCTGCAGATGCTATGAGATATCTCAAGGCAGTTAGAACTACACTTGAAATAGAGGATTGATTAAATGGAACTATATTTACAGTTGGGTCATGGGATGCAAGCACTATCACGGGAGTTGATAAAGAGATGGGGAACTGGAACTGCTATAATCAGCCCTGTAAATATGCCTCAGGCTAAAATAATCCCTTTTGCCAAGCAAATTCAGGCAGTAGGAGGTAGTGTACTATTTGATCCTCAGATGTTTTATCCGAAAGAAGGACACGTGAAACTTCAAGCTTATGATTACTGGCCAAGTGAGGGAAGCTCCATCACAGACAGAGAGATGCACAAAATGATTAATCGCGAATTGTTGAGAATTAATAGCAACACTAACACATCACAAATAATATTACCGGGAATTGAAACGAAAGAAGATAAATTCGAGTATAGCATCAGATGGACGAAAGATTCTGCGGACTATTTTAATGAAAAGACGGACAAAGAATTATTGGCAACAGTGTGTTTATATCCGGAAACAATTCGTAATGTTGCATCAATCGAGTTTTTGACAGAAGCACTAAGAGAACTTCCGGTTTCCGGTTATTACATTATTCCACATCCGTCTAATAATGAGTATATTGTGTCTGATCCACTGTGGGTTGTTGGTATGATGAAGCTAATATCATGCCTAAAACTATCGCGGCGCAAAGTTATAATTGCTTATTCTAATCATCAAGGGTTGGTATATGCTTTAGCACATGCTGATGCAATTGCTTCTGGTACTTATATGAATACACGCTCATTTGTCCCGGGAAAGTTTAAGTCTCCAAAGGATAACGATATTAAGCACAAAAGTACATGGTATTACCTGCCGTCTGCATTTACAGAATATAAAGCAGCTCTTTTGGATGTTGCGTTGCAGAGACGTTATTTAGAACGGTTTGTCCCACAAGGCGAATATAAAAATGAATACTCTGAGATGTTATTTAATGGAGCACAACCCTCGAGTACGAATTATAACGAAACAAACTCCTTCAAGCACTATTTATTTTGTCTTAGGATACAGTGTGGACTCCTTTCAAAGAATAGTTACGAGGATACTTATAGTGCATATGAGTTTATGCTCAATGTGGCTGAAAATCGAATTAAAGAATTTAAGAAACGTGGGATGTCTGGGAACAATCGAGATTTTGCGCCTGCTATTGAGGCAAACCGTGTCGCAATGTGTGCAAATGACGAAGATTATGGTTTGAGACTAAAACTCGATTGGAATATTATTTAACACTGTACTGGTCAACGCTTTTTGTAACACCACTGTTTAACAGCACACTTCACTCTTTTTTTAAAATGGAGTCAAATATCCGTTATATGTGTGTGGGCGTACCTGATTGTACCAATCGTAAGCAAACTCTGAAACGGCATAATCTAGTTCTGCTGCAGTTTCAAAATTATGCTGATAAATCAACTCGGTCTTTAAGGTGTTGTAATAGCGTTCCATCGGTGCATTGTCATACGAACATCCCGCACGGCCAGGGAACCTGTGATAAAAGTGCTGTTTTCACTGGCAACAACACTTCTGTCGTATAAATCAATCATGAAACAATTATAGCGCATGGCTCCATTTGTCAGTGTCATATATGTGAAGTCGGTACACAAAACACGATTCGGCTGCTTAGGAGAAAAATTCCGCTTTAATAGATTCGGGAAAATTTTATGAGCCAATCCCCGATGGTACGCGGGTCTCTTTCGGCGACAAATCGAGTACAGTTGCAGTTCACGATTCATGTATTTGTGGACTGTTGTTTTGCTCAATGGGATTCCTTTTCTTTGCAGAAATCCCCTCATTTGACGGTGTCCCATAACTCCATGAGACTCATGATAAAGTGCTTGAATCCGTTGACAATAATGAGATTTCTAAGCGTGACAACCCGCTTTCGCATTTCTGAGGTAGTTGTAATAAGCGTTTGGATGAATGTGCAGCTTCTTCAAAAGCCATCTCAATCCGAACTCCTGCTTATACTCATCAAGGAAACGATATGCCACTAATCGATTTCTTTCGCGAAGAATGCCGCTGTTTTTTAAGAAGCTGTTCTCCTTTTCCAATTCGGCTTTTTCACGCCGGAGACGACGAAGTTCTTCCATCATCTTCAACTGGGACTTCTCCTCATCATTGTTTTGGCATTCTTTGCGCTAGGAGCGTACCCAGTTGGAAACAGTGGCTCTGGATATGCCGTACTCAGCCACAAGGCTGGCAATCGTGCGCCCATCCTGAATGTGCGCACGAACAACTTTTCGTCTGATTTCGTCTGACATTCGAGTCATATGCGTTTCTCCTCTGCCGACACTATAATCTATCAGGCAGAGGTGTTACAAATTCACTGTACCACTACAGAGTGACTTGAAAACAAGACGAAAGGGGGACTAAAAATGTGCATGTTCTGTAAAAACGCAACAACTTTTCCAAGCATTACGACACACGTAGTGAATTATAAAAACAGTATCATTGTGATTAAGAATGTCCCTTGTCTCGAATGCGATCAGTGCGGTGAAAAGTATTATACGGATGAAGTGGCTGAAAAATTGGAATTGATTGTAGACATGGCAAAAAAGCTGATGCAGGAAATTGCGGTCATTGATTACAAGCAGACCGCATAATGCTTTGCTGAACTAGGTCCCGCCCCGACGGTTCTCCACCGCCGGGGCGTTTTTTTGTCTCTGTTTCGAAAGAGTCACTTTTGCTTCCGCTTGGTGGTATGATAAGCGGAGCGAATCTTAGGAGGGATCTAGCCATGACAAGGCAAGCATTGTTTGCGCTCGCCGCACAGCGTTACGGCACCGCGCCGGAATATCCCTGGCAGGATGATAATGCCGTGCTTCGGCGGAAGGACAACGAGAAGTGGTATGCTGTGGTTTTGCGCGTTGCCGCTTCAAAACTCGGACCGGAGGAAACAGGGGAGCTTGAACTCCTGAATGTAAAGTGCGACCCCGTATTGCTTGCCTCACTCCGCACGCAGGTAGGCTATTTTCCCGCCTACCATATGAACAAAGAGAAGTGGCTCAGCATACGTCTCGGAAAGCGGGAACTCGATGCGGCTATCGCCGATTTGCTTGCGCTGAGCTACGAATTGACAGGACCGAAACAGCGCAGCGGAAAGGGAATGAAGAAAGTCGATGGACAGAGATAAAAAAGAGAAATTTGAGAAATTGCGAGCGGAACAGAGCGGAAATGAGGGACTCTATCTGGAATTTGAGGACAAGGAGTGGCCGCTCACCTACACGGATCACGACAGGCAGATTGCAAGAGCCATTGTGATTGATGACGAAGAGAATTACTACTTTGTGCGCATGGATCGGTCGGATGAATTCGGAGCGGTGACGCTGGTTGAGACTTCCGGCGGCGGCGTGGAAGAAGGGGAGTCGCTGGAAGCGGCAATACGACGGGAACTGAAAGAAGAGCTCGGCGCGGAGGTAGAGATACTCTGTAAGCTCGGGCTGATCAGCGATTACTATAATCTCGTGCATCGCCATAACCTAAACCACTATTTTCTCTGCCGGGTAAAGTCCTTCGGCGAGACCAAACTTACCCGAGATGAAGAAGAGGAGTTTCATCTGAAGAAAATAAAACTTCGCTATGAGGAGGCTGTGGCGGCGTACGAGGCAGGACTGGACAGCCGTCTCGGCCGACTGCTTGCGCAGCGGGAATTGCCTGTTTTGCAGCGGGCAAAGGAGCTTTTGGAGTGAAATGCATGAAATATACGGATAAAATAACACGGGTCGGGAATAGAAGAGTTTTTTCCCGCCCCGTGCTTTATTTCATTGCTGAGGACGCACTCGCGAAGTCTTGCGAGACTCTGTAAAGATTGTGTTTACAGCTGCTGTGCGTTAAAATAAGAGCATGTGATTTCAGACGCAAAGGAGTAGCCATGCAAATATCCAGTCGTTTCAGCATTGCCCTTCACATTTTTGCCTGTGTGGATGCATTTCAGGCGACCCACAAAATGACCAGTGACTTTCTGGCGAGCAGCATACAGACAAATCCGGTCATCATTCGGAATATTCTGTCGCAGCTGCGGCGCGCGGGGCTAATTCGCATTGCGCGCGGTACAGGCGGCATCACCCTCGAGAGAGCGCTGAAGGATATTTCCTTCTATGATGTCTACGCGGCCATTGAGCCGGTGGAGCGCGGCGCTCTGTTTCGCTTCCACGAGAGTCCGAACCCGAATTGTCCGGTCGGAAAGAACATTCATAAGATACTGGATCATAAGTTCACCGATATCCAGAGCGCCATGGAGGCAGAAATGCGGAAGTATACGCTCGAGGATATCCACCGGGATTTGCTGTGTCTCAATGCCGTTCAGGGAGCAGTAACCCAAAGATTATTTTGATGCAGGGCGGACTGCCCCTAATCGGGCTTCTGTCCATAGTCCTGCTTGCGTGAGGCATTTTGGTATGAAGCAGAAGATGTTTAAGCTGACACTTGGACTGTTGATTTTTGTCGTTGTTTCGGTCCTCGCGGGTACGGCATTTTTGGTGAACTATCTGACCAAGTCCATTTTCTATGGACCGCGTCAGAGCGCGGAAGAGGCGTTTCGCTGGCAGAGTGAGCATTATGATACGGATTTCTATTCGGCTCTCGAACAAGAGGATTTTAGCGTTAAGAGTTTTGACGGCTATGTGCTGCATGGCACCCTGCTAAAGAATCCGAAGCAGAGCGACCGCTATGTGATTCTGAGCCACGGACATACGGACACGCGCTTCGGAAGTCTCAAGTATGTGCCGACCTACCTGTCCCTCGGGTTTAACTGCATTATCTACGACCTACGCGGACACGGCGAAAATGAGAGAACTGCCTGTACTTACGGTATTCGCGAGGGGCAGGATTTGAGTGAAATCGTAAAGTATTTCCGCGCAAAACTCGGGGATCGGGTGACACTCGGCCTGCATGGTGAATCGCTCGGCGCGGCAACAACGGTCTCTTCGCTTCGCTATCAGCCTAAGGTGGACTTTGCGGTCGCGGACTGCGCCTTTGCGGATATTGAGAATGTGTTGAAGACAGGCTGGCGTTACGCCAACGTTCCGAGCGAAATCTTTGCGCCGGTGAATCTCTACGGAAAGCTTCGCTACGGCTATGCACTTTCGGCCATGCGCCCGATTGATGCACTGAAGGGCAATGCGGTTCCGGTATTTTACATCCACGGCGCCGCGGATGGTTTTATTCTGCCCGTAAACAGCGAGCGCCTCTATGAGGCGACCGAGGGGAAGAAAGAGTTGATGTTAGTGCCGGAGGCGGGGCATGCAGAGTCGGTGCTCACGAATCCGAAACTGTACGCGACCGGCTTGCAGGAGTTCTTACAGTCGCTCGGTCTCATATCGCCGGAAGAGAAGGCAGAGCCGCTGATCCTTCGGAGCCCTAAGACGGCGGAATAAGGACTTTGCATGTGCGGAGAACAATCTGAGAAGCAAGACAGAGACAATAAGCAAGCGGAATGCAAGAAGTAGGATAACAAGAGAGGAAATCAACGCGGCGTTTCGCCCGGAGAGAGGGGAAGAAAAAACATGTTAAAGTATTTAATCATCGGCGCGGGCGGTGTCGGCGGCACGCTCGGCGCATATTTGCAGCGCGCGGGGCTCTCGGTGAGTTTTCTGGCGCACGGAAAGACCTTGGAGGCGCTGAAGAAAAAGGGACTTACCATTGTGGGGGATGCGGGCGAAGAGACTCTGGCTCCGGTCGCCGCTTTTGACGAGGTGAGTTACAACGAGACGCCGGATGTCATCTTCCTCGCTTTAAAGTCCTATTCGATTGACAGTGTCCTGCCGTTTTTGGAGCGCATCGCCACGGAAAACACGGTGATCGTCCCGCTCTGCAATGTCTTCGGGACGGGAGAGAAGTTACAGAAAAAATTGGAGAAGCCGCTGGTCACGGACGGTTGCATTTATGTGATGGCGAATGTGGAGGAGCCCGGAAAAATTCGTCAGCTCGGCAAGCTGATGCGCGTGGTCTACGGTGCGCGGACGGAGGCAGAAGCGCGGCCGGTGCTAAAAGACATTCGGGCGGATCTCGAAAAAGCGGGCGTCGAAGCCGTGCTGAGCGAGAACATCCGCCGCGATTGCATGAAAAAATTTGCCTACCTCTCGCCGCACGGTGCGGTCGGCACCTACTTCTATATCACGGCGGCGCATTTGCAGCGCGAGGGTGAGTATCGGAACTTCTACCGCGGGCTCGTGCGGGAGGTGCTCGCAATCGCGGAGAAGATGGGCATTGACATGGAGGGCTTCAGCGAAAAGGACAGCCTTGCCGTGGTGGATCGCCTTGCGAAGGAGATGACCACCTCCTTCCAGAAGGATGTCGCCGCGGGGAAGAAGTCCGAGGCGGATGGCCTGATTTACGAGGTGCAGCGCCTCGGAAAGCGCTACGGGGTCGAGACGCCTTACTACGATGAGGTGATTGAGGCTCTTAAGTCGCGCGGCGTGGAGTGAGCCATGGGAAACTGGGAAAAGCAGGGCAGTGCCTGGCAGTATCGCGAGAGCGGCGTGCTGAGCACCGGCTGGACCTTGATAGACGGCAAGTGGTACCTCTTTGATGCGGCAGGAAATATGAGGCTCGGCTGGCAGAAGGAGAAAACGCGTTGGTATTATTTAAAGCAGGAGGCAGACCGTAAGTCTGCCGAGGCGAAAAATGACTACGGTTATACTCTGACGGGCTGGCAACAGCTTGACGGCAAGTGGTACTACTTCGGCACTGACGGCAGCATGCAGCTCGGCTGGCAAAAGATTAAAGACCGCTGGTATTATTTAAAGCAGGAGGCAGACCGTAAGCCCGCCGAGGCGAAAAATGACTACGGTTATACTCTGACCGGCTGGCAGCAGCTTGGCGGCAAGTGGTTCTTTTTCCACGAGGACGGCAGCATGGCGGTCTACGAGTGGATCAAGGATAAGGGGAAGTGGTACTTTCTCCGCAGCAACGGTGAGATGGCGCGGAACCAGATGCGCTCCTACAAGGGGAAGAGCTATTACTTTAAGGCGGACGGCAGTATGGCGGTCTCCGAATCCGTGTCCTGGAACGGCGAGCGCTATCGGGCGGACAAGGACGGCGTCTGCCTCGAGGAGAGACCCGCGCCCGGCGGTCACAATGTGAGCCGGCTGCATCCTCGCTTAAAACGCTTGCAGAAGAAGCTGATTGCGCAGTGTGCGGCGCGCGGCTTGCCGATTCGCATCACGCAGGAAGTCCGCACCGCGGAAGAGCAGGATGCGCTCTACGCGCTCGGGCGCACGGCGGGCGGCAGCATAGTGACGAATGCGAGCGGTTCTTCTTATTCGTCTCACCACCAGTGGGGCACGGCCTTTGATTTTTGCCGGGACGACGGGAAGCCGCCCTATGAGAACGGGGATCGCTTCTTTGAAAAAGTGGGGGCCATGGGCAAGGCGCTCGGGCTTGAATGGGGCGGCGATTGGAAGTCGATTGTGGACATGCCGCATTTCCAGCTCCCGGACTGGGGCAGCGGGACGGCAAAACTGAAAGAGCTCTATGTCTCGCCGGATCGCTTTGAAAAGACTTGGGAAACTTGAAATTTGCTTTGAGGAAACAATGATGAATCAGAATCAAAACGGGAATCGAAACGAAGGTCTCAGAGAAAATCGCGAGGCCACGGAGGCTTTGCAACGCCTGAAAGAAGGCAATGCGCGTTTTGTGAGCGGCGAGGCGCTGAACTTGGCACACGACGCGGTGCGAAGAGATGAGCTTGCGACCAAGGGGCAGCGCCCCTACGCCTTTATCCTGACCTGCTCGGACTCCCGTGTGGTGCCGGAGTTTATTTTCTCCGCGGGGCTCGGCGAGCTCTTTGTGACGCGCGCCGCCGGAAATGTGCTCGGAAACTCTATCCTCGCCTCGGCGCAGTACGCGGCGCAGGATCTCGGCGTGCGTCTCTTCCTGGTGCTCGGACACAGCGACTGCGGCGGCGTGAAGGCAACGCTCTCCGGCGAAGAGCTCTCGGGTGCACTTGCGCACATGGGACAGAGAATCCGCGCCGGCATCGGCACGGAGACCGTAGCCCTGCGCGCGGTGGAGCGCAATGCGAAAGCGGAGGCAGCGGATCTTGCGGCCTGCTTACATGAGTACTGTCCCGAACTGCCGCTCACGGTTTTATCCGGGGTCTACGACATAAGAACGGGCAAGGTGAGTTTCTCGGAGGAGTGATAATCTCAATCAATGAAACAACAAAAAAAGAAAGATCGGCGACAAAGGGGGGAGTCGTCGATCTTTTTTTGGTGGCGATCTTCGGATCGCCACCGTGTATTTGACTTGCTTTAGATATTACGCTTCTTCTCAAGCAGGATGGCCGAGAGAATAAAGTAGATGACAGAGAGCAGAATACTCACAAGCACCATGCCGATGGTCTGCGGCGAAATATAGTTGATTCCGAAGCGGAGCATCGGTTTGGGCGAGAAGGGAATGTGAAGGAGCAATGCACCGCTGAAATAGTTGAGCGCAATGTAGAGAATCACGGTAATCACGCCGCCGAAGCGCTTGCCGGGCAGGAAGGTCGACTGCAGGACAATGGCGAGCAGTGCGATGCTCTCAAACTGCAGGAGTCCCGCGAGGAAAAAGAGTGTGAGCTGTATCATAGTCGAGTGGGTTTCCGGAGAGAGCAGCAATTCCACAAAGCGCTGCATACCCTCCCGGACCTCATACGAGTCGAGTCCTATAAAGGCATTGGTGAGCAGAAGTACGTCCACAACACAGATGACAGAGGCGAGGAAGGCCCAGAAGAAAATCTCGATAAAGTTCATGGCGTACTTGGTGCCCAGGATCTCAAAACTGTTGTGGGGCGTCAGGTAGAGCATGTAGGCTTCCTTGCTGTTCAGCTCCTTTTGAAAGGTCGAAAGATTTTGCAGGATGCTCACAATGGGAGCGAGAAACAGCCCGAGCGACAGAATGGTGACACTCAGTATGAAGAGAATAGAATCACTCCGATAGATGTTGCCGGAGAAGAGACTGACCAAATAGACCACTTCTCCGACGCCGATGAGGGTTAGCAATAAGAGTTTGACGAAGATGCTTTTCTTCCACTCGTATTTCATGAGTTTCAGCATATGGAATTCCTTTCCTGCCTCTTTGGGCAACAGATGAAAGCGTTAGGCAAGCAGCTGACGGTATTTCTCTGCGAGCGAGAGTCCCTCTTTGATGCGAAGGTCCTCGACATCCAGCGAGGCCACCATGTCGCCGTCCTTTACAAAAATAGCTTTCGAGATAAAGCGCTCCATCTCTTCAACCAGGTGGCTCGAAAGCAGGAGGGTGGAGTCCTTGCTCGCGTGGGAGATGATGAGCTCCATGACCTGATCTCGCGCGATTAAGTCAATGCCGTTCAAGGGCTCGTCGAGCAAAATGACATCGGCACTGCGCGCCATGGTGACCGCCACCTTGAGCTTGGCCATCATACCCGAAGAGAGCTGTTTTGCGCGGAGCTCGGGGCGGAGCTCAAACTTATCGATGATCTCGCGGAAGGTCTCCATCGAGAAATCTTGAAAGAAGTCTTGGTAGTACTCGCCCACGTCCCGTATCTTCATATAAGAGTAGAAGTAAGGCTCGGTGGACATGTAGGCAATGTGCTCGCGGCTCCGACAATTGACCTCTTGGCCGTCCAGCAGAATCTGTCCCCGGTCCGGGAGTATCAGATTTGCGATGAGTTTCATGAGTGTGGTCTTACCGCTGCCGTTTGCGCCGAGCAGACCGTAAATTTCGCCGGGTTCAAGCGTGCAGGAAAAATCCCGCAATGCCAACTTGCTGCCAAAGCTCTTGCTCACTTGTTTAACTTCCAGCATGAAATGACCTCCTTAGAGTCAAATGAGAGCCCGCATCTCGTCTTCGGTATAGCCGAGTTCGGACATATCTTTTTTGAAGCGGGCGATGAAGTCTGCGGCGAGTTCCTTCCGGAGGCTCACATTGACCGCGGTATCTTCGGTCACAAAGGTACCGAGACCGCGCTTCGTGAAAGCGACGCCTTCGGCCTCGAGTGTCTGATAGACGCGGGCTGCCGTGTTCGGGTTAATGTGGTACTCCAGGGCAAGTTCTCGCCCCGATTTCAATTTTTCACCGTTCTTCTTTTTCCCGGTGACAATTTCCTTCTTGATTTGCAAAACGACTTGCAAATATATGGGTTGCGACTCGTTAAATTGCATCGAAGCTCCTCTCTGCAAGCACTGCACTTGCGAACTAATGCGATAGTACACTAGAAAATAATGATTGTCAAGCGCGAGAAAAGAAAAATTACTAACTTCGCTTGACAGCTTTTCCGGGCGATGCTATGATACA
>ERZ772932.450-NODE-450-length-22763-cov-6.907830_pt1 | contig 22763 bp, 19 predicted proteins | sample MGYA00511684_ERZ772932 | MGnify/ENA primary metagenome ERZ772932 (study PRJEB29015, sample SAMEA2738078) | human oral metagenome | biome: human oral; feature: human-associated habitat; material: saliva | place: China | collected 2210 ...
CAGTGGAATATAAACTTTTCTTGGAAAATCTTTGGATTTTACCTTAGGAAGCCAGAGGAGGGGATGTGCCTGGCGGGGTACGTGTTTCCGATGAAAAGTTAGAATAATTGGAGGAGTTAGAGTAGTAAAAGGAATAAAAACCGTTACGCCAAAGGCGTTGTTGGAAATCCGAAAAGGCTTACCATGAATGGTTTTTAATGACTAAAACGACTTTAACTCCTCTAAATATTAAAGCGCAATCCGCTTGACTTTTAAATCCTAAAGTCCAATGTAAAGAGTTCAAACCAATACCTTAAAACACACAAATTACCTACTTGTTAACTCGTAATCCCTTATACTATAGCACATAATCTGCTTACTTGTTAACTCGTAATTTCTTATGCTATAGCACATAAATCATCTATTTGTTAACTCGTAATTTCTTATGCTATAGCCTGTAATTCATCTACTTATTAATTCGTAAATTCGTGGTTTATAATACACAATTAACTATCTGCCAATTCGTAAATTCGTAGTTTAGAGCCCGTAACTTGTCTGCTTTTCTTCTTCAAAACCAGTTCTTTAAAACCCTCAAACACCGTTTTATGCCTTCTCAAACACAATGGGGTATCCCGCTTATTACTCCCCTCTCCCTTCGGAGAGGGGTCGGGGGAGAGGCTGTATCGGGTGTGTTTCAGGCTTCTGTCAGGGGCGTGCTCAGGCTTTTGAAATACCCTTACAAACTGTAAGGTGTTATTGTTCGCAAATCAACTTATTATCGTTAAAAATCGCCTTTGTAACCATCAAGGAATCAATAGGTTACAAAGAGGCTTGTAAAAGGTGCCCTTTTGCATTGCAAAACATGCCCTTTTACACATCAAAAGATGCCCTTTTACACATCAAAAGACGCCCTTTTACATTGCAAAAGGGCATAGATGGGAAAGTGAAAGGGAAAGATGTTGACAAAAATACCCCCCGAAATACGGCCTCCCCAAGCCCCTCCAAAGGAGGGGATGTACCTGGCGGGATACGGAATGCTGTGAGTTGGGGAGGTGGAAGGATGGAGGATTTGGACTTAAAGGGTGTTTGTTTATTCTTAATGGTCAAATGTTTAGAGGTCAAAAATAGGCTTTGTCGCACACAGACCGACTATCTCTTAATTCGTCAATTCGTGGTTTTGAGCATGCAACTTATTTACTTTTCAACTTAAAAAACAATCTATAAGAACCCTCAAACACCGTTTTATATATCCTAAATTACACCGGGGAATCTCGCTAATTGTTCTCCCTCTCCCTTCGGAGAGGGCCGGGGAGAGGCTGCTTTTTCCTCATTCCATCCTCTCAAACACAACGGGGAATCTCGCTAATTGTCCTCCCTCTCCCTTCGGAGAGGGCCGGGGAGAGGCTGCTTTACCTCACTCCGTCCTCTCAAACACAATGGGGTATCCCGCTAATTGTCCTCCCTCTCCTTTCGGAGAGGGCCGGGGAGAGGCTTTTTTCCTCACTCCGTCCTCTCAAACACAACGGGGTATCCCGCTAATTGTTCTCCCTCTCCCTTCGGAGAGGGTTGGGGAGAGGCTTTATCGGGTGTGTTTCAGGCTGCTTTTCTTTGGACGATCAGGAAAGAAAGCGTGCATATCGCACCACTCTCTCCGCCCATAAACGAAAAAGGAGGCCGCGCATCGCTGCGAGACCTCCACCGAAATCTAGTATCTAACTATTATAAAATAGTTATTTCAAAAGTGGGTTTTCTATCTTTTCAAACGTTGAGCTTTAGCCGCCATAGCCTTTGCCTGCAGCAAAGAGAACGATGCTGTGCGAGCGCGGAAAGCCTGAACAGCCTTGGCATTGTTCACCATATCATTGATACTTAAGAGCATTGGACTTGCTAACAACGCCACTTGACTCTTCATTTTGCTTGCACCTGAACCTACAACATAGGCATCTATACCCATCATGTTGGCTTCGAAGCCTGCAATAGGAGTGTAACCGATGTCCTTCAGGACCTTTAATGACTTAGCATAGGCGAGGTTCTGCGCTCCACCATCCTCAAACGTACCGATTGTCATGCCCTTCGTTAAATCGTAATCCATGTTGATGAGCATCGTCAGCTTACTGTTTGCAGCAGCTAAGTAGACCTGTGGGATATACGTCTTCAGTATCTCCTGGTATTGAGCCTCAGTCAGTTTGCCCTTGCTGACAGCCTCTTTCAGCTTGTCACTCCATAGCCCCATGTAGTTATAGATATTACTATCCCAGATGGTGGTACGGCTTTCTAACGTCTTACCAGCATCATCGCCCGTCGTGATAGCACTCTGATTGACAACGGCACCAGCAGAAACAACGAAGGTAAAGGTCTCTGGACGATAAGCCAAAGTCAAGTTTTTGAGAATGTGTTCCTCCTCTGGATCTTCGCAAACGAACTTTGGATACTCGTTAGCACCAGCATTCTCTATCTTGATATGACCATGTATCTCCCTTACCAACTGGCTAAGATCGGTCACACTAGCATTCATCTTCAACAGGTCGTAAGCCACGATTGCTATTGGCATCCTGGTAAAATCCTTCAGCACAGCTTGCATAACAAACACGGTATCAACGCGTCCCTGATTCTTAATGTACAGACTCAGCTTGCGCAGTTGGTTCGTTTCGTTAGGCTTAACCTTCACGATGAAGGCGCTATCCTTCCGTTCAACGCCATCCAAAGCAGCCGTATCAGGACTCTCTAAGACAGGGTCTGCACCGAGAGAAGTGAAAGGCAACGTAATGGTTTGTGCATCATCAGAAGCAAAACGGTAGATCTTCTGACCCTTATAACTGAACTCTGCACCAGCCTGAAGGATGGACAGATGGACGAAATCAGTACCATTCTTGATGGTCAGGATAGCACTGCGGGAGTCGAGACGAGGGTTGTGAGAGACGCTGACAACGACAGAGTCGCCACGCACCTCAGCCTTTGCCCATGCACTTCCCTCCTCATCAACGCTCACCGTAGAGCCTGCAGGCGCCGTAAACTTCACACCGCCCGTCTGTGCCAGAGGAGAGAAAGTGAGGTTAGAAGCAATAACCTTGATAGTATTCTCCTGCAGATAACTGTTTCCTGCATCGTCGTTGTCGCTGCAGGCAACAAGGCCCACAGCAACAACTAATATTAAACAAATACTAAATATCTTCTTCATAAAGCATTAACTTATTTGATTCTGAACTGTTTATTCGCCTGTGGTGCCAGGTGAAGGTTACTGTTGTAACGTGTGATCTGGTTAGGAACATAAGCCGGAAGGGTGAGAGAAGTGCTCTCATTGTTGCCCTCCTCCAGGATAGAAGGTTTGGCAGAAGAAGAAGGATTCTTCACCAAAGTGACATTCAACCACTGGTCGAACCAGCCATCTAAGTTGTCTTTACCAAACGGTTCAGAGGTGTATGCATTCAGAACGATACGCTCAATACTGTATTGAGAGGCCTCAAGATTGCCTTCTTTGTCGGCAAACAACAGTGGACCACCAGTGAGTGCAGTGCTGATCTTACCGTCATCACCGATGTTGAAGCTGATCAGGTTGTAAGCATTTGTGCTGTATCCCGTACCATTCTTCGCATTGATATTGAATGTATTTCCGATGAAGTAAGTAGCATCCGAATAATCAATCTTAGACACACGTTGGCCAGACTGCATCAAGAAGGCATTGATTGACTGCATATAAATAAGTGGGAAGCGGTAGTTAACACCGTTGACACCCTCTACCAAGAGGTAGAAATGTCTCTCGCCACCACGTGTAGTGTAACGGATAACACCGTTGAACGTACCGTTAGCAAAGCCATTCTTGCGGAAGTTATAGTAGGTCATTGATACCTGATAGTTGCCCAACAGAGCAGGAAGATCGTACTGGGTGATCTGTATCTTCTTCTCAACATAACCGTTAGAGAGTGTCACCCATCCACCACGTGCATTCACTGCGACAGGGTTAGCATCAACCTTTATCGTCAGTTGGTTGCCGTCTTTAGAGAGATGTACCCATGAAGCATCACAAGAGATGTCAACCTTATTGAGGAAAGGAATGGTCTTTGTGATGGTCTTCTCACCATTTGTGAAGCTCAATCGACCGATGATCTTGGCAATAATGTCAAGGTTTACGGCAGTCTTAGTTACTTCTGCACCCTCTACTTTGACGGTGGAATTGTCCTTATCAAGGATAAATTCCTGTACAGGAACACCATTGAGCGATACTGGTTCATAGAGTCTTAAACCCTTATCAGTAAAGAGATAAGCCACCGTTTTCACCAATGTGCTGCCGTCATAGACAGCCATCTGACGGTTTGATGGGTCGGTAATGACGAAGTGATAAGGCTTGCCACCAGCGTTCAACTCAATGTCAGAGAAGATGAACAAGCTGCTAACCTCTGTCACCTTATCCATATATTCAGCAGGATCCTCGGTCAACTTACGAAGATACATCGTGTTGAGCGACTTCTTACCATGGACTTTGATGACGCCTTTACCGATACTGTCGATGACAAACTCAAAGTCACCTTGCTTTCCTTGATACTCTCCATCAGAAGGAGTAGCGTACAAATGCATAAAAGCATTGTATGTATCGAAGGACAAAACGGGTCCGTCGTCACTCTTCATCTTGTACAATGAGGTGATAGCACCATCGTCTGGCTTCTTCTCATAACGCACTGAAGCATCGTTCTTTGTGAACTTCACCGTGTAAGCTATACCACCATAAGCCCGGTTTTCCTCTGGATAATAGTCGAAAGCCCACCCATATGGAGCATTGACCAATGAGTCCTGTGCCTGCTGAAGGAAGTCTTCCATACGAGCAGAGTAGGACTTGTCAAAGACATCCTCCTGATCTTTCAAACATGATTGCAGGAAGAGTGCCGGCAGGGCAAGCATAAGACATATAAATATTCTGTTTGCTTTCATAATTGATTCATTCTAAATTAATTAAGACTTCGTAGGTCATAAGCCCCGTTGACAACATCATTCTCACGCTCAATGACTGCATCGCGAACCTTATCAAGGTCGATACCAAAGTTCTCCTTATAGTATAACTTGCAGATGGCGAGCTTCTTCTCAATGGCTTCACGACCCGACTTGTCTGTTCCTTCAGCCTGTTTCATCATTGCTTCCCACTTCTCTGGAGTTGAAACAATGTAGGTACTGACCATCTCAGCAAAGTCTTCACGTGACTCTTTCTGTGAGTAATCGGTGATGAAACCACGCTGCAGATAACCCTCTCGACGCTCGGCTGATGACCAAGCATCGTTCACATAGCCGTTCGGAGTAATCTTATCAAAATCACGAGGATAGTCTTTCGTCTGGTTAACGATGTGTACAAACTCGTGATGGATGGTCTTCAGATAGTACTGGTCCAGTCCTGCACGGCTCTTTTTGAGCTCATCAACATGGTTAACACCCAAGAGACGGATCTTCTTTCCACCTTCAGCGGTACCCAATTTCATGGAACCATTGTTTGAATACTCGAACTCTCCGAGGAAACTAAACAGCTTTGGGAAGTACTTACGGGTGAAGTCTATACCCGCAACCTTCGTATAAGCCTCAACACAAGTGTACTTTATGATACGTGCAAGTTCGACAGACTGTGCCGAATCGGCTGGCACATCATAGTATGCCATGTCTGATTCGTTGTCTTCATAACGCCACTGTATCTGTATATTGTACGGCATAACAAAGTTGCGATGCAACCAATTATCGAAAGGAGTCTGCGCTGTTGCGGGGTTCTTGATAACGCTTTCGCCTGACAATTCATCTTCAGAGCAAGCGGTAAAGGCCACGGCAACTACAGCCAATAACGATAAAACGAATATATTTTTTCTCATTCTTTTGTCCTCCTCATTAATTAATTGTTACGTGGATTCAATGCTACTCCCGCTTCATGTGCACTCTGAGGAATCTGAACGGCCTGTCGTGGGTCGTCCTTTTTCAGCCAATCGAGGTTCTTGGATGGCTTTCCATCAGAACCAATCAGGCGACGAGGAATCTCAATATTGTAACGTTTGATGTCAAACCAACGCAACCCTTGATGCAGTGTTTCCACACGACGGAGGTTGAGAACACACTGAAGTAGTGCCTCCTGTACCGATCCTTCCTTGTCGATAGTGAACCTTGGATGCAAGTGTTTCTTCATACTTGGCACTAACTTATCCGTATCATCATAGGCGTAACGTACTCCTTCAAAGAATGTCTTTACGCTGGTTGGCGTCAAAGTCTTGGTCGTATTGAAGTAATTCTTCATCCAAATGGTCATGTCAGCACATGCTGCATCATTCTGACCGAGCATGATTTCAGCCTCAGCACGGTTCAAAAGCGCCTCTCCCATAGAGAAACTGACGTTCAAAGCACGGCGATAACCCGTTCCTGTTGCCTGGTTCGTGACTTCAAACTCAAACGGAAGACACATCTTAAGAGCGAAGTTTGCCTCGCCTTGGTTGACTGTAAACGGTCTCCAGATGATGGTATTGGTACCTCCCCATATGTTATCACTCTTTATACACTCCGTCTCTGAGAGATAGTTCGTGTGGGAATAACGCTTATAGTAGACCCATGGACCCAGCGCAAAGCCTGCATTGCTGACACTTGTCTGGATAAGAAGGTTACAATCTAAGCTCGCATTACAATATGCTTCAGCAATCTTCACAGCCTGATCTGACGTACTGAGCGGTATTGCCTGCAGTGCACGATAGTCGCGAAGGTAAGCTCCTGGGTTGCTACCAAGCAACTTATCTGCATATTCCTTAGCCTTATCCCACTTCTCATAATACAGGTAGAAGCGTGTAGCAAAGGCATATGCCGCCTTCTTATTGAAGTGATATTTAGGCACTTTATAGTTATCATTGATCAAAGGGATACCCGCTTCGATGTCTTTCGCTATCATTTCATAGACTGAAGCAACTGTCCCACGGTTGGTCTGAGTCTGTATCTCAGTCAGACTCTCCGGACTTGTACTATAATAAACACCCATGTCCTTATCGCTGGTCTTGCTGTTATAAGCCATAGAGAACTCATTTACCAACAGGAAACTGTTGTAAGCACGCAGCAACAATGCCTCGCCCTTCGTGTTCTGAAGCTCCTCTGTCTTAGCTCCACCCAGCTCTTCAATAGATGCCAAAGCCTGGTTAGCCTGTTCAATACAGTTGTAATGCCTTGACCATATATGGTCTGGAGAGTCATTACCATTGATCTTATCCTCCTGCCAGAAGAACATCTGATCCCCCTCACGGTCGCCCAGACTGTTACGAGGTCCCATATAATCCATGTTATCCGACATGAGTTCGTTTATCAACACATTAGATGTTTGAGGATAAGCCGTAACAAGCAGTCCTGCGATCTTGCTTGGTTCGTCCATCGTGGTACGGTTATCTGGCATCGTATCCAGGAAGTCGGAGCAGGAAACCAGCATGGCTACGGATGCAGCCAGTAGTGTACCTTTATATATAATATTATTAATTTTCATGTTAAATCTCATTTATGCGTATTAAAGACCTAATCTCAAAGTCAGTGTAAACTGCTTTGGTGTTGGTGCAGCTACACCACCTGTATTGAAGAACTCTGGGTCCTGACCATTCAGTTTCTTATCTGCATAGAACAGGAAGAGGTTCGTTGCCTGCAGCTTCAGTGACATACTGTTCACTCCGATGTAGTTGATCAGTGAAGCAGGGAAGCTATATCCAAGTGAAATCTCCTTCATTCTGATGAAGTCACCCTTAGCAATACGTGCATCAGAATAGTTATAACAGTTATAAGCAATGCTCAGATCAGGGTCGTTCTGACGCTGTCTGCGACTGGCAATGACAGGCACATTCGTCTTAAGTTCATCTCCTGCGTGTACGAAACGGTTACGGAATTCCTTTGGTAAGGCATCCATATCGTCATAACGAGAGCTGAAGACAGGGTCAAGACGCACCTTATTGCCGAAGCTATAGGTGATAAAGACGTTCAGATCCCAGTTCTTATAACGGAACACGTTACCAAGAGATCCCGTTGTCGTTGGGTCAGCTGGACCTTCATACTTTAGGAATCTCACCTTGTCTGGGTCACGTTCCTGGAGATAGATACCCGATGTTGTGAGGTTTCCATTCTCATCATAGAACTGTGGCAAGCCCTCATGACTGAGTCCTGCAAACGGTATACTAAAGATGGAATTGGCTGGATAACCCACGAGACTGTAGCCTTCTCCCTGCACAAGGTCTAAGATACGAGCATGTGAGAAGAGGTCTGTAATCTCATTATGTGTCCATGAGAAGATGAAGTTTGTTTCCCAAGAGAAGTCTTTCTGTCTGATGTTTTGCGTAGTAAGAGATACCTCGACACCGTTCGACTTCATTGATGCAACGTTGGCAAGGTTATAAGATCCTAAGATTGGACTGTTCACATAACCGATCAAATCACTGTTCCGACGCCAGTAGAGGTCCGTTATCAGGTTGATACGGTTGCTAAGGAATCCAAGCTCGAAACCGATGTTGAACTCATTTTTCTTCTCATAAGTAAGCTGCTTGTTACCCACTGTCTCATTGTAACCAGTCTCCTGGATAGAGGTGAATGGGCGCCAAGGCACCAATGCTCTAAAGATAGGTAACGAGTTGGTTACCGGTGGACGGTCACCCGTAAGAGAGTAGCTCACACGGAAAGTAGCGTGTGTCAAGGCTGTCTTGAACACCTTACTGAACCAATCTTCCTCATGTGCGTTCCATGCACCAGACACGTTATAGGTTGGCAACCAGCGTGCTGAAGTAGCCTTACCCAGATAGTTTGTACCCTCATAGCGGAAGGTTCCAGTCATCTGATAGCGTCCTTTATAAGAATATGTACCTGTACCGAAGTATGCTATACTACGGATGTGACGGTTGTCAAGGCCGAAGTAATCCGTACCTTGCTCTTGCCATTTCTTGAAAGCACGGTAATCAAAGGATGCCACCTCACCATTATAATACTCAATACCAGCACCACGGAACCATGTTTGCTTACGGTCTACACTGTTCGACTCCACACCTGCGTACAGGTTTATGATGTGTGTATCATTGATAACATCATTGTATGCAGCAGAGAGACGTGTGTCCCAACCATAGAAACTGTTCTCTGTCTTATCCAAGAAACCACCTACTGGGAGGACAGATACTGGCAGAGAATAGATGTCATCTGGGTCTTTATAGAGGTAAGAGTTGTTATCACGGATGGTGGTTGTTGCCATAGCGCGATAAGCCAATGCCTGGTTTGAACGCTCTGCGATGCGGTGTTCCATAGAAGAAACGGCACTCTTGACAGCTGCCAGAGCAGTCAGTTTCACCTTAGGAATAGGCTTATAGTCAATACTTCCTTGTATACGGAAGTCATGAACATTAAGGTCCATGTAGTTATTCTGCAACTCGTTGAAGATATTGAACGGTGCATAGTTACGTGTATAGTACTCGTTAGGGTCGAGCGTACGTGACGTATTCAACGAATAAGAGTACGGGTTGATGTCGAAAGCACGGCTCACCGTACCTGTTACTGGGTCAAGGTTCTGGCTCAATGAGCCTGGTGCGCGCTGCTTACGATAGGAAGCATTGGCAATAAGGTTCACTCCTACCCGCTTATTGATGTTATAAGTGGTGTTGAGGTTACCTGTATAACGCTGTACCCGACTTGCTTTATACCATCCTGGGTCCATCATTGCAGAGAGAGAAGCATAGTACTGACCCTTGTCCGTACCACCAGATGCGCTCACAGAGTGGTTGTGCATGATGGCAGTAGAGAACAACTGATCAAACCAATTGGTGTTACGATACTCTGCAGCACGCAGGTATGCGTTGCGCGCCTCTATCGTATTCTCCAGTCCGAACTGACCTGTCACAGGGTTATACTGTGATATCAGCTGATACATCTTACCATAAACACCACTCGTTGCAGCGTTGGCAATCTCAGCATAGTTAAGGTATCCCTTCTGCTGCAGCTCCTGATAGACACCCATCTGGTCCTGAGAATTCATGATATTGAAGTTCTTATAGCTTGGTTTCAGGCGTAGCGTGTATTCACCTGTATAGCTTAAATGGCTCTGACCAGACTTACCTTTCTTTGTTGTAACAACGATCACACCTGCCATAGCACGTGCACCATAGATGGAAGTTGCCGATCCGTCCTTCAGAATCTGGAAGCTTTCGATATCGTCAGCATTCAGTCCTGCGATGGCAGAGGATATCAATGTCTTGGCATCACCTGATGATAAGGCACTGGCATCAACGTCTGTGATGTCCTCCATGATGACGCCATCAACAACCCACAACGGCTTTGAAGAGCCGAAGATAGACGTTGCACCACGCACACGGATCTTTGGTGCCGTACCAAAGGTACCCGAAACGTTCTGTACACTCACACCGGCAGCGCGTCCTTCAAGCGAACGACTGACGTCAGCCATACCATCAATCTTAGCCTTTGAGGCGTCAATCTTCGTGGCAGCACCAGAGAAGAGACGCTTGTCTTGCTGTGTCATACCCGTCACAACCACCTCTTGCAGAGAGTGGTTATCGGTAGCAAGAGTTACTTTCATCCCATCTTTCGGTGTCAATGTCTGTGTCACCATACCGATGTAGCTGACTACGAGTTTCTTACCAGCAGGGACATCAAGTGAGAATTTACCGTCAATATCGGTAACAGTACCTGTCTGTGTTCCTTGAACCATGACAGATGCACCGATAACGGCCTCACCATCGCCCTGAGAAACTACGGTACCTGTAATCTTTGTTTGCCCGAAAGCCGTCCCAATAGACAACAATAGTCCAAACAAAAAGAGAGTAAATCTTTTCTCCATAGATCTCAATAATTTAACATTTTTGGTTTATTGTGTTCAATTTCTTCAACTTGTATTAGGAGCATTTCCATGTGATAATAGCTTCTTAAGCTGCCACCAGTATAGAGATTCACCTTATTATATATATAGAGAGTTTAACTTCTTCACGTCAAGATTATGTGTTTCTTTCAATTTCACGATATTTTTGCTTGATTAGTATATCATAATACCATCGATTGCAAATTTAGGAATTATTGATAATAAACGCAAACTTTTCATATAGAAAATTACATAATCGTTGCAAAAAGGTGGTCTTCTCTTTTATTTCATAGATGAAAAGACTATTTTCATGAAAGGTTATGCATAAATTAAGAATAAAATATTGACATTAAAATCGTAACCTTTCCGACAGCGTTCACTTTGCTTTCCCGACGTGAAAAGGAAACCTTGACAGGATGAAAAGACTGCGTTTAGGTACATTATTTGCAGAATTAGAATATTATTGCTACCTTTGAAAAGGAAAAAATAAAAGGGTAAAAGGGTAAAAAGCAAAGGGTTAGCGGTTGGGACGATGTCCTTTAGCAAGCTACCCGACTACTTAATAAACCCGTAAAATGGGCAAATAGGCAAGCTGCATGGCTACTTATTAACCCGAAAAAAATGGGAAATAAGCAAGCAACCAGTCAACAATTACACATCCATCAACAATGGGAAGAAATAAATTCGCACAAAACGAGATAAAGGAAATAGCAAAACTCCTGCGACTGAAGAACGCCGGAAACCGTGCTAAACAAAAGCTGGTAAGGCATGATCTGCGTACGATATACGAGTTTAATATCTCTGACTTCAACGAACCGGGTAAGGCTTTCGGTGAAGAGGAACTGCAACTGGCAATACAACGGGGTGCTATACAGATTCTGGATGACGCCACCATCGCTGACATGAAGGCGAAAAGGGCACGTGACAAGGCGCGCGACGAGGCTGAAAGGGAGAAGAAAGCCATTGCTGAAGGGGAGATGACCGACTGGAAAAAGGCTATGGAGGAGTGGGAAAACTACGGGAAATAAGCGCCGTCACCCCCACCCTTTCTTGCAGAAAAGGAAGCGGCGAAGGGTTATTTGAATCGGTTATTACCCATCAGAATCGTGACTTCCGAACGACAAAACAGAACATATAATTAGGTAAAAAAACAAACAAGATAAATACAAAACTTATGACATTATATCCGAAACTGATAACAGATGCACTGGAGAAGGTGATCTATCCAGGCACAAAGAAGAATATCATTGAGAGTGAGATGCTTGCTGACACACCGAGCATCAACGGTAATAAGGTGAGCTTCACACTCATCTTCCCACGCGAAACAGACCCTTTCCTTAAGTCGACCATCAAGGCGGCAGAGGCACAGATACACTATTCGGTGGGAAAAGAGGTGGAAGTGACGATTGAAACCGAGTTCAAAAGCGCACCAAGACCAGAGGTCGGGAAGCTCCTTCCACAAGTAAAAAACATCATCGCAGTGAGCTCTGGCAAGGGAGGAGTGGGAAAAAGCACCGTCTCTGCCAACCTTGCTATCGCCTTGGCAAAGCTCGGTTACAAGGTAGGACTGCTGGATACGGATATCTTCGGACCCAGTATGCCGAAGATGTTTGGCGTTGAGGACGTGCGCCCATACGGTGTTGAGAAGGACGGACGACAGCTTATCGAGCCTGTAGAGAAGTATGGCGTGAAGCTTTTGTCCATCGGTTTCTTCGTAAACCCCGACACTGCAACACTCTGGAGGGGTGGTATGGCGACGTCAGCACTGAAACAACTCATCGCAGATGCCGACTGGGGAGAACTTGATTACTTCATTCTCGACACGCCACCGGGGACAAGTGATATCCACCTGACGCTCATGCAGACGCTTGCCATCACGGGAGCAGTGATCGTTTCGACACCGCAGAACGTGGCATTGGCTGATGCACGCAAGGGTATCGACATGTATCGGAATGACAAAGTGAACATCCCTATCCTTGGATTGGTGGAGAATATGGCGTGGTTCACACCTGCCGAACTACCTGAAAACAAGTATTATATCTTCGGAAAGGACGGTTGTAAGAACCTTGCAAAGGAACTGGAATGCCCACTGCTGGCACAGATCCCAATCGTACAGAGCATCTGTGAGAACGGCGACAAGGGTACGCCGGCTGCCACAAAGCCCGACACAATGACCGGCCAGGCGTTCCTCTCGTTGGCACAGGCTGTCGTTACCGTTGTCAACCGACGCAATAAAGAGCAGGCTCCCACAAAGATTGTGAGGACGGAGTAGGCGGAAAAACGGACTGGGAAGGCGATAAAACAGCCTTCCCAAGCCGCTTCGGAAGGTGGGGATATGCTGAAAAAAGGGGCTTGTTAGCGATATCCCGTTTACTCATTAAGATGCACTTAAAAGATTTATGATTTCAGAAATATTACAATACAACCAACGGTTTGTTGCCGAAAAAGGCTATAAGCCTTATGAAACAAGTGGACAACCAGACATGAAACTGGCGATTGTCAGTTGCATGGACACCCGGTTGACGGAGCTTTTACCACGTGCGCTCGGACTGAAAAATGGTGATGCAAAAATCATAAAAGTAGCCGGTGGAACACTGCTGACACCCTATGACTCGGTGATGCGCTCACTTCTCGTTGCTATCTATGAGCTTGACTGCGAGGAGATTATGGTCATTCACCATTCAGGATGTGGTGCGTGCGACATGCATGCAAGCCACTTCCTGCAGCTGATGCGCGAACGTGGGATAAGTGAAGAGGACATTCGGGAAGCTGAAAAGCACGTCGATCTGAACAAATATCTTGACGGTTTCCACGACACACCACGCAGTGTTCGGCGCACAGTGGATGCCATTCGCCAACATCCGCTCGTCCCAAAGGATGTCACTGTGCGCGGATTCATCATCGACTCCAGGACTGGAGAGCTGGAGGAAGTGCGATAAATAATAAGAAAGAGGAGAGAAAAAAGTAGCCCAAGCACAGCAGAAGGGGGAGCCTCCCCAAGCCCCTCCGAAGGAGGGGATGTGCCTGGCGGGATACGGATTGCTGGGGGTTGGGAGATAAAAAGATGAAGAATTAAACCTCACAGTTCGAGGTTTGATTTTGTAAGTCCTGAGGTTTAGAACTCAAACTAATAGCTAGAAACACACAATTCATCTATCTTTTACTCATAAAATCGCATATTGTAACATGTAATCCATCTACTTGTCAATTCGTAAATTCGTAGTTTATAACACACAATCCACCTATCTCTCAATTCGTAAATTCGTAGTTTTGAGCAAGCAACTTATTTACTTTCCAATCTCAAAACCAATCTATTAAAACTCTCAAACACCGTTTTATGTCCTCTCAAACATAACGGGGAATCTCGCTAATTGTTCCCCCTCTCCCTTCGGAGAGGGCCGGGGAGAGGCTTGTTTTTTCCTCACTCCTTCCTCCTCAAACATAACGGGGTATCTCGCTAATTGTCCCCCCTCTCCCTTCGGAGAGGGACGGGGAGAGGCTTTATGAAATACCCTTACAAACTATAAGGTCTTATTGTTCGCAAATCAACTCATTATCATTAAAAGCCGGCTCTGTAACCTCCGCAGTATCAATAGGTTACAAAGGGGGTTGTAAAAGGTGCCCTTTTGCGTTGCAAAACATGCCCTTTTACAACGCAAAAGGGCATCTTTTACTATCTAAAAGGGCGTAGATTGAAAAACGGAAGGGAAAGAAATTGACAAAGAAGGGCGGAGAACACACAAAAAAGACAGTCCAAGACCCAAAGAGAAGGAGCCTCCCCAAGCCCCTCCGAAAGGAGGGGATGTGAGAGGAAACAGTGGGATAGAGAAGGGATGAGCAAGTCCTGAGAGGGGACCTCTCCAAGCCCTTCCGAAGGAGGGGATGTGCCTGGCGGGATACGGAATGCTGGGTGTTGGGAAGATAAAAGGATGAAGACATTGGGCTTAAAGGGCGCTTGTCTATTCTTAATGGGTAAAGGTTTAGAGTTCAAAAAATATGCTTTGTCGCATTTAACCCGTTTACTTGTCAATCACTAAAAGCAGTACTTGTGGGCTTTAACATCGTCGTCGAAAAAAGAAAGTGTGCTGCATTGCACCGCTGATGCGCATCCATCAGCAGCGGGGAGGAGCACAAAGACGAAGGAGAATATCACACCGATGGATAATAACAGGACGTCTGCTGAAACGCAGTTTATGACCTTTCACAACGTATTTGTAAGCATCATAAACCGTAAAACACAAAAAAAAGGAACACTCAAGACGAGTGTTCCTTTTGTGATTCCGACAGGATTCAAACCTGTAACCTCTTGATCCGTAGTCAAGTGCTCTATTCAGTTGAGCTACGGAACCATTGTTAATGGTTGCATTCAGCATGTAACTAATGGCTTATTGCTGAATTGCGAGTGCAAAGGTATGGCTTTTTATTGGTTCTACCAAATGTTTACGTATCTTTTTTACTTATTTTTTTTCATCCTCAGCATGCAGTGTTGGTAGGGAAATATGGTAACCTACTGCAACAAAACGGATTATAGAGACTGTGAGGAAGGTGATGACGACAACCCACGGAAGGCTCAATCCGAGGGAGAAGAGTGCCCAATAGACGATTCCTCCGGTCACACTTGCGACGGCATAGATCTCCTTATGGAAGATGACAGGCACGTTATTGAGCAGTACGTCACGTATCACTCCACCTGCCACACCCGTGATACAGCCCATGATGATAGCCACCCAGAAGGGATGACCGAGCGCAAGTGTCTTCTGAATACCCGCTATGGTGAAGAGTGCCAAGCCCAATGTGTCGAACACAAACCAGGCATTGCTAAGTCGTTTTATCCACTTTCGGGACAGAATAACGAGCAAAAGCGCCAGTGCAGTACAGAGAACATACATGATATCCGTCATCCAGAACGGACGTACACCCAGCATACTGTCACGGATTGTACCGCCACCTATGGCAACAGCAAAGCCACAGACGTAGCCTCCAAACCAGTCGAAATGCTTCTGTGCAGCATGCCTGATACCAGAAATGGCGAATGCGAAAGTTCCAAGAAACTCCAGAATGACCTGGAGCGTATGTGCAAGTTGTGGGTCGTTGTATATCATAATCCTGAAAAAAAGCCACCCCTTTGGGTGCATCAAATGTCCATAAAGGAAGGATAGACATCTCGTCTACCTTTGGTTTTGCCTACGTGTGGGTTGGACAAGGATGCCCTTTCCCACGCATCAGCAGTATTATAGATGATTGATACTCCCTCCCCTTACACGCTTGTCAGGGGTTGACGGGTGGCATAATACCATAATTTAATATATTGAAAAACCATTTCGCTGCATCACTGCAGTGTCTTTTAAAATCTCTTTACCTATACTTCGTTCTGTGGTTCACCTGCCATGAAGCGTTTGATGTTCTCCACACAGATGTCCATCAGGCGTTTGCGCGCTTCACGTGTAGCCCATGCAACATGCGGAGTGATGTAAGCATGGGGCTGACGGAGCAGTGGATTATCGGCACGAGGGGGTTCCTGTTCCATCACATCGGCACAGTAAGCACGCAGATGTCCGCTCTCGAGTGCTGCTGCCACCGCTTCTTCATCAATCAATCCACCCCTTCCGGTATTGATAAGGATCGTTCCCGGACGCATCATTGCCAGTGTCTTGGCATTGATCATATGGTGATTTTCAGCCGTAAGAGGGCAGTGCAGCGTGATGATATCGGATGTACTGAAGAGTCCTTCCATGGTCACTTTGCGGATACATTCTGGTAGATCACTACTGTTTTTGCTTGTTGCTGCAGAGATATCCATCCCCATGGCATGGGCAATCTCAGCCACTTTACAGCCGATATGACCCAGTCCGACGATGCCCATTGTCTTCCCTGACAGTTCAATCAACGGTGAATCCCAGTAGCAGAAGTCGAGCTGTCGGCTCCAAGTTCCTTCACGTGTAGCCTCTGCATAGTGGTCTACCCGATTGGTAACGTTCAACAAAAGTGCGAAGACATGCTGTGCAACGCTGTCCGTACTGTATGCTGGAATGTTCGTAACTATGATGCCTCGCTCATGAGCAGCATCGAGATCAATGTTATTATAACCTGTTGCCAGCTCGCCAATGTACTTCAACCGTGGTAGTTGTGCAAGCAGTTCACGGGTGATATTGACCTTATTAATAAGGATGGCATCGGCATCTTTCGCCCTTTGCACCACCTCTTCAGGTTTGCTACGTTCGTAGACGGTGCAGTCGGCAAGACCTTTTATCTCATCCCAAGAGAGGTCTCCGGGATTGACTGCATGGCAGTCGAGTATTACTATTTTCATGATTAAGAGCCCCTCCCCTGCCCTTCTCCACGATAACCGGGCGTCAGGCGGCTTGTCATGGGATTGCCTTCACCATTCTGTGGGGAAACTATTACGTTTTACGGGGTGTGTTATTACGTTTTACTTGTTATTATTTCTGTTTACTTTATCATTCTCTTGTCGCTCCCAGAAGCTGACATCTGTGAGTCCGTCTGGCATGTATTGTTGTTTAACATAGTGCCCCGGATAATCGGGTGGATACTTATATTCCTTGCCATAGCCAAGGTCTCGCATCAGTTTTGTTGGTGCATTGCGCAGGTGAAGAGGTACGGGTAGGTTGCCACTCTTCTGTACTTCAGCCAGCGCAGCATTGATTCCGCGGTAGGAAGAGGTGCTTTTTGGTGACATGGCAAGGTACACGACGGCTTCAGCAAGGGGTATCCTGCCCTCTGGCCAACCGATCTTCATCACGGCATCGAAGGCTGCATTGGCAAGCAGAAGGGCGTTGGGATTGGCTAGTCCGATGTCTTCCGAGGCACTGATGACCACCCGTCGTGCAATGAACTGTGGGTCTTCACCTCCTTCAATCATACGTGCCATCCAGTAAAGTGCCGCATCTGGGTCGCCACCACGTATCGATTTAATGAATGCCGACACGATATCGTAGTGCATTTCGCCCCCTTTATCGTATGCCAAGGGGTTCTGTTGCAGCCGTTCTTCAACTATCTCGTCCGTGATCTCCACCGTTTTGCCAGCTTCAGCACTGACGATGAGGTCAAGGATATTCAACAGTTTGCGTGCATCTCCCCCACTGTAACGCAACAAAGCAGCCGTCTCAGTGAGTCGGATGTCGCGTTTCTGCAGTTCAACATCTTCCGTTATCGCACGGTGAAGGAGCTTCAGGAGGTCGTCTTTCTCCAAAGATTTCAGCACATAAAGCTGACAACGGGAGAGCAACGGGCGTATAACTTCGAACGAAGGGTTCTCTGTTGTGGCACCAATGAGCGTTACTGTTCCCTTTTCTACAGCCCCTAAGAGTGAATCTTGCTGTGATTTGGAGAACCGATGGATCTCATCTATGAAAAGAATGGGCGACACGGAGTTGAAGAAACGTCCGCTTTGTGCCCTCTCAATGACGTCCCGTACATCCTTCACACCGCTCGTTACGGCAGAGAGAGTATAGAACGGCGTCTCCAAACGATGTGCTATGATCTGCGCAAGGGTGGTCTTCCCAACACCGGGAGGTCCCCAAAGAATGAACGATGATATGTGTCCTGAGTCTATCATACGCCTCAGTACAGCTCCTTCCCCTATGAGATGTTGCTGTCCGATGTACTCATCGAGCGTGTGGGGGCGCATGCGTTCAGCCAATGGTTCCATATCTTTCGCTTAATTCTTTACTGTTACAAAAGTAGTGAAATATTTGCATAATGCAAAGGATCCCACTCCCTTTTAAATGCTTTCTGGGCTGATATGACCCGTCAGGATTGCCCTGTCAGCTGCTCTGAAAACTGTTCCTGCAGCATCAACCACAACCTTTACAGTTCAATTTTGCAGACAAAGCAGGAAAATTCTACTGTTTCCTGCAGCATCAGCCCCACCTTTTACAGTTCAATTTTGCAGACAAAGCTGTGGGAATCTACTGTTTCTGCAGCGTCAGCCACATCTTTTACTGTTCAATTTTGCAGGAAAAGCAGGGAAATTCTACTGTTTCCTGCAGTGCCAGCCACAACCTTTACAGTTCATTTTTGCAGGCAAAGCAGGGAAATTCCACTGTTTCCTGCAGCGTCAACCACACCTTTTACTGTTCAATTTTACAGACAAAGCAGGGAAATTCTACTGTTTCCTGCAGTGTCAGACACACCATTTACAACAGACTTTCACCAAAGATGGCGTTCTTAATATCCTTCTCGTGGTCGAAAACGAAGCGTGCTACGATGGCGCTAAGCAGTGCTGTTGAAGGCAGTTTGATACTTGAAGCCGACTTCAAACGGTCGAGAACGCTCTTCAGATCGGAGTCAATATACACCGTCGCAAGCCTTGAATCACGTGCTTTATAGTCCCGAGCGAGGTCGAGGAACAGCTGCCAACTGTCTTCACCACTGTCTTTTGCTATCGTATATTCACGTGCCAACTGTCGTCCTTCAGCCTTTGGGAGCTTCTTTGCAGCTGGTGCTGTACGGTCTTTGACGTCATTTTGTGCCGTCTGTGTAGCATGACGTGTGAAGCTTTCAGCCTGAACAGGCTGCTGAGCTGCCTTTGCTTCAGCCTCTTTCTTTGCTGCTTCTGCTGCTGCTGCCTGCTCTGCTGCCATGCGTTCTGCCTCTGCAGCAGCTGCCGCTTCAGCCTTCTTAGCCTCTTCAGCTGCAGCGTTCTCGTCGTTATTTGTTGCCGATGGGCTATCGCTACCTCTCTGTGCGTTATGTGCCAGACCAGCAAGTCCACCAGGCATCACAACCATTGTTTTTTTCTTTGCCATAGTTAATTTATCTATTCTTACTTCATTTTCTTTATCATATACTCAAAAGCTTTCTTCACAGCATCACGTTGTGTTGCCAAAAGTTCGAAGGTATTCGTTCTTTTCAGCGCTGCCCTACTGTTCACAACGGGTGTAACCTTTCCGAATTTTCCGAAGAGATCATCTGTCTCACGCCACATCATCTGCTCGTCAGCAGTACCGATACGGGGGTCAATGCGGTTCGGAACGAAGAAGATTTGCGCATGCATCTGTGGGTTATGTTCGCGTAAGGCGTTGAGAACCTGTACGAAAACACCTGTAGAATCAAGTGTCTTGTCTTCGTATTCATACGGACAAACGATGAAATCAGCATCCACAAAGAGTGGCGCCAGACCATCTTCACTGATGTTACCTGGTGAATCGAAGAGCACATAACCATCCACTTGTGCCGCAGAATCCATGAGTTGCTGCATCGTTTCGGGGTCGGTGACATCGAAATCCTGTACGTTATAAGGTTCATCCCAGTCTTCATAGATCTGTGTATCCTTCTGGCGTTGCATGAGAATGGTCTTCTGTAGGTCGGTATCTATTATGCATACGGACTTCCCTTTCCATGCAAGATAGTTGGCAAAGAGGATGCACAACGTGCTCTTCCCTACTCCACCTTTCTGGTTTGCAAATACTATTTTCCTATTTTTCATTATTTATATATTTATATTTTCTTATTTTCAAGCCTTTATATTCTTATGTTTCTACATCTTAAAGTAATAACATAAAAACCTATGTATATGCTTCGTAGGATGTTTTTTTAAGCTTTTTGTCTTCTTCTTCCTCCTCTTCTGAATTGCAAGAGGACAAAGAAAGGATTCTTCTCCATGTCATCCCAAGTACCGAAAGGAGCAGAATATACACCAAAGCTACCACTAAATAAACTGTCAATGACAAGTTAAAGAGAAGAATAGGGAGCAAGAAACCTCCCACAAAGAGTAGAAGCAGAATCGAAAAGACCAACGCTCGGTTGGCTAAATGGTACAATCGCTCGGTTGATAAACCCCTCATCATCACCAAAACAAGGAAATAAGCGAGCAGACTTATCATCCAGAACAGTGTACTGGCACCATCAAAGAAAGAGAAAAGGTCGGAGTCTTCATCAGTAAAGTAGAACAATCCAACTTTACTACACAACGATGCGCAAGCCAAAGTGCAACCTAAAACGGAAGAAAGCCAACTCACTTTGCGCCATCTGAAGTTCCTTTTCCCTACCCTACACGTGATATGACCCAACAAAAAGGCAATACCTGCCAAAGAAAAACCGACCAAAAGCTCGGAAGAAGCTGATATATAATCGGCTGTTGTGTTCTGTTCTGCAGTGAAAATTCCACCGTTGATGATGTCAGATTGACTGAAAAGTGCTAACAAATCAACCAAAACACCGAGAAAAAAAAGCATTGAAAGCCCCGTCGAGAGGTTTTCCTCGAATCTTCTTACAGGTAAAAAAGTTATCTTTTTGCTATGTTTCATATCTTAATAAGTACTCGTGAGCATCATTTGATGCAATTATTCACGAACCAACGTACCATAAACTTTCATTTTGTCAACTATCCCCTACCCTATCAAGGCTTATTTTTGCAATATTTTTTAGCGCCCCGCCATTTGCCCGTAAATACTGAAAATATGAGAGAAATAAAAGCCTTTAAATCACCAAAAATTATCAATCAGAGCAAAATGTGCCTACCTTCAAAGCATCACTGATAAGCATTCAGGTCGGAATTGGTACTCTCCTCCTCCACCATCTCTGTCGTCATCGAAGCACGAAGGGCAATAAATGGCAGCAAGCTAAGCACAAAACCAATCAAAGTGAAGATCGTTCCGTAAGTCTGGATGGCAGTCATCGTCACGCCCCCCACATTATTATATATATAGAGGTAAGCGAAATTACAAAGTGAAGTGAGCAATGGACAAACGAAAACCGACCAACCATAAAGGCGAATCATGCCACGGAACTTCCGAATCAGTCCTATTCCCAGAAACAGATTGGTAAGGAATATCGCAATATAACTATTGTCCAGGATGTTACGCAGCACCACTTCCGTGTGCGACATGGCTGGAACAAGATTACCATCTGCCGTCACATCGCTAACAGGATAACAAGAGACACCTGTCACAAGGAGCGACAAAACCATCAGAACGATCACCGCCAAGTGTAAGAAGAAGTGTCCCGACTTATGCAAACACCTGCGAAGCACTTCCCACATTGTCAACTGAGTAGCTAAGAGCAACACTGCTTCAGCAATCTGAATGGCTGATGCACTCTGCATAGTAGCAAAGGCTTCAACGAAAGAACTCTGCCCATCATTCGGCGTTCCAGTCCAATGGTCAATCATACTAACCAGACTGAACGCTACCAAAAGCCCTATTGCCCAGTTTAATGTCTCACCCTGAAAACCACTGACAAGAAACTTTTTAATCTTCATTTATATATTTATATTTAAATAGATTCAGATAAATAAGCACATAAATGCGCTATTATATTTATACACATGCAAATATACACTTAATTATTGAAACAAACAAATACATTCAAATGTTTTTAATGATAAAAATAAAAAGAGAAAAAAGTAAAAGATTAAATACATTTTCATGTACTTATACTTTTATATATTTATCTTATTACAGAAACATACAAAGAGAAAAGCGAAGCAAATAAAAGAATGGGAACAAGGAGAAATATGAAGAAACAAAATCTATTATTTATTTATATATTTATGTATTATAAAACCAAGACATAAATAATAGCGCATACTTTATATAATCATACAATCATCTAAACATATAAATAAATACAAATTATACTGCTACTAGAACCTAAGGAACAAGAAAAGAAAAGACCGAGAAGAGTCACTGCCCCTGCGCTATACCCAAAGGAATATATCAGGAGCAGTCAGCAAATGATCATAAGGAGAACGGAAGGACACCGACAAAGCTGTAAGGAGCAGAAAGAAAGGCAAAGAAAATAAGAAGATAAAAACAGAAAAGAGCACCGGAAGACAGCAGAAAGGATCATTGATCAGATATATTTAGATAAACAAATAAATATATATAAAACTGTATAATAGCATATTAAGAGGATAAGAAAACTAAACAACAAGAAGGAAGAAACGACAAAGAAAAACAAATAACGACCCATATAAGACAGAAAGGGCAAACAAGAAGGA